>JAEEGL015878249.1_pt1 | contig 12159 bp, 16 predicted proteins | sample 9134231 | NCBI WGS metagenome assembly JAEEGL01 (sample SAMN16246548, study PRJNA631951) | gut metagenome | biome: gut microbiome; feature: rumen; material: fiber-attached | host: Bos | place: Iran: Karaj | collected 2018-10
AGATATAACCCAAGCTAATACTCTATATATTCCAAATACTAACATATTTGATATAACGTTTGGCATTTTTATAAAATTTAATGATGCATAAAGAGGATTTTCTAGTGAAAATAACATTTTAGATAATAATTTTGATGGGTAATTACTTCCTATGATAGTTAACCAAAATATAAATGATAATAACAATAACATGATTGGTATTCCTGTTATTTTATTAGTTAAAATTTTATCTATTTTTCTTGTTTTTTTTGTGTAATCTAAATCTTTATAATTAGTAACTTCTAAAACTATTTGCTCTGATTTATTATTAATAGATTCTATTAGATACTCTTCTAGTTCTTCTATGTTAATATTATTATCAATTAATATTTGTCTAGCTTCTACTATTTTTTGATTTAATTTTTTTGTTTCTATATTTATGTGTGTTTCTTTTTTTATTTTTTTTAAGAAAGTACCATCGTTTTTTAATAGATTGATAGCTGTCCATCTTTTATCTACATAATTTATAATATTGTTATCTATTTCTTTTTCTATTAATTTTATAGATTTTTCAATATATTTATTATATTTTACTTTGATATGATAATTATTTTTCTCTTTATTAGTATAAGTCTCTATAATTTTTAATAATTTATCAAGACCTTCTTTATTTCTAGTGGAAGTACCAATTACTGGTACACCTAATATTTGTTCTAATTTGGATAAATTTATATTTATTTTATTCTTTCTTGCTTCATCTAATAAATTAATACAAACTATAAAGTTACTTGTTATCTCTGATATTTGTAATACTAAATTTAAATTTCTAATTAAACATGTAGCATCACATATAATTACTATTAGGTCATATTGTTTTGAAAAAATAAAATCTCTGGCAAGTATTTCTTCTTCTGAATTAGGAATTAATGAATAAATGCCCGGCAAATCATATATTATATAATTTGTATCATTATATTTGTATGTTCCACTAACATTAGCAACTGTTTTACCTGACCAATTACCAGTATGTTGTTTAAGTCCTGTCAAAGCATTAAATAGCGTACTTTTACCAACATTTGGATTACCTACTAAAACGATTTTTTTTTGATTAGAAATATTCATAATATCTCCTCTATTAAAACAGAAGAGGCATCTGTTTTACGTATTGCAATTAAAGAGTTTCTAAACATATATGCCTTCAAATTGCTACCTAAGTTTTCTAATACGCACTCTATTTTAGTACCAGGTGTTAATCCTAAATCTAATAATCTCCTTTTTATATTATTTTCTTGTTCTATTTTCTTTATTGTAGCTCTTTTATTCACTTCTAAATCACTTAATTTCATAAATTCACATCCTACATAATCTTTATATATAACTCTTTGATATTATATGTTAAATAAAAATTATGTGTTGGGCACAAAAAAACTAAAGATTAAATATTCTTTAGTTTTTGACAATCTAATCAATTTTGAAAAAGTTAGTCTATTTTTAATTTGTAAGATAACAATAATTAGTTGGATCTAATGAATTTATGACACCATCACAGTTATAATCACCTGTTTTTATTGGTAAATAAGGAAGCATTCCACCCAAATATTTTTGAAATGCAGTTTGATCAACAATATTTACAGCACCATCTAGATTTACATCAGCCCTCTTCAGAGCTTTTGGTGACAATTCGATAAGTTCACCAAAATATTTTTGTAATTGGGTTAGGTCAACAATATTTATTTTACCATCATCATTGATATCTCCAACACCTCTCACAACTGCAACTATGACATCTTTTTGATTTTTATTATAAAATGTATGGTATTTGGTTGTATTTCCCGAATTACTTGAATCTTTTACTTTTTGAATATATGGTGCACAGAAACAACTTGTATCAACAGCTTCAATATTTATTACGTCTTTACTAGTAATTTCTTCTTTATTTTTTAATACAATCCCTACTCCCGATTCATCTATCGCTTGGACATAAGTTGAGCATTTATTATCATCGCAATCTATTAATACAAAAGATCTATTTTTAACAAATTTTGCAAATGGTGATTTTGTTGTATCTCCTTTTACATCTGCTTCTTCAAAAAAATATACTCCCGATGCATTTTTACTTTTTGCTACTGATATCATTTTTTGAGATTCAATAGCTCGTGCATACGATAAAACATTTGCTACATATGCTTCTTTTTTAGAACTATTAATATATTTTGTAGCATTAGGAATTATTAAAGTTAATAAGATACCTAAAATTACTATAACTGCTAACAATTCTACTAACGTGAATGCTTTTTTATTTTTAACAATTTTCATCACAACTATCACCCAATACTTTATTCATATATTTATAATATATTACTGTTAATTCTTCTGTTTGTTTTTCATTTAAACCTTTGTATGGATCTTTTTGGGATTCAACAGTATCTAGATGCATTCCAATTACTTTTCCATCTTTTACAAATAATACTAAAGGTACATATATTCTTTTTTCCCCTGTGCTCTTTTTATTCCCTTTAGCATCCTCTAAAGTATATTCATCTAAATACTCATCTAATGCTTTAAGTAATCTTTTATAGTTATCACTGCCTTCTTTTTTAGTAATAATTTCCCCATTTTTATCTAATTCTTTCAAATCTCTTTCATCTTTTATATTCATGTAATAAATAGTATCTAATCCTGCCTCTTCCGCAGCACTTAATAATGATGGTACAGCACTTCTACACCAAGGACAAGTAGGATATCCAAAATAAATTACTCCACTGCCACCTTCTACAAGTTCTATAATTTCATCAGTATCAGCATATTTTATTGGATTATCTTTTGATATTTCTACTTTTGGATATTTTTTTCCACTTTCTGTCTTTTTATCATTATAGTATTCATATTCTTCTTTAAATTTAAGAGCATTTTCTTTTTTATTAGCGTCTCTTCCTAAACAACCTACAACCATAATTGATATAATCATAATAATAAATAAAAATATATATTTCTTCATTTTTTACCTCGCTTACAATACATTTTATCATAAGTTTAATATTTTTTAAATACTTGATCTTTAATATTAATATTTCTTCATAAAATAAACCATACGTTCTTATATCGTACGGTTTATATGTGTTCCAAGAAGTATTATTCTACTAATCTACCCTTTATTACGTTGGCATTATATGGAGCTGTTGCTATTAGTTGATCTACCATACTTTCGGTTTCAGAAGTATAATTTACAACTACTCTTCCACTTAGATCTGCGGTATCATTAAACATTCCTTCATATTTTTCTATGTTAGAATTTCTAATAGTAAATTCAGATTCTACATATCGCAAGTTGTCTATGAACCAATCATATTCTTTTACTTTTTGCATATTCCATTTACTTATATCTAAGTTAGCTAACTTACTATAATTATATTCGCAATATCATCTGATATATTGAACATATGTGACATAGTTTCTACATTTGATACGTCCCAATCTTTTATTCCTGATGTATCTTCTAAGTGGTTACAATTATGAAATGTAAAACTCATATTGATTACCTTTGAAGTATTCCAACTTTCCAAAGCATTTAAGTTTGTCATGCCAATATTGTTACTAAATGTTGCTAACATTTCAGTGACGCTTGATATATCCCAATTCTTTAAACCATCTATATTTGTTAAAGCTGTATTTCCATAAAATGTCCAATACAAAGTAGTTACATTAGATGTATTCCAATTTTTTAACCCGTCTAAATTGGTTAAAGATAAATTCTTAAGAAATGTTGTTTACATATTAGTGACGTTTGATGTATCCCAATTTTTTAATTCATCTAAATTTGTTAGGGATGAGTCATAGGCAAAAGTTGCTCTCATATTTGTAACATGTGATGTATCCATTTTTTCAATGCTTTTAGATCAGAAATAGAAGTATCACTTGCAAAAATATAAGCTATTTCTTTAACTTTTGATACATCTGCTGTTTCTAATCCAGAAATATCTGTTAAACTTGTTAATCGTCTAAACATGTGCGAAGCATTTATATTTAAAGATGGTGTTTTATCTTCACTCCACCAGTATATTGTTCCATTGTCATACCACATATATTGGTGATTCTTGTGGTGATACTATATTTTTTGTTTCTTTATTGCTTGTATTTGGTTCTACACTCGAATACTTTATGGCTTTTATGTTGGCATCTTCTGTTGATTCATTATCAGTTGATGTATTATTCCCAGCCAGTTGCTTCATTTTTATATTTACTTCTTTTCCAGGTAAAAATACTGCTTCTCTTCCATCTATTTGTATTTTTGATTCTACTGTTATTTCTTCTTTACATATTGCTGATACAGTTAATGGTATTAATAATACTGTTCCTATTAGCATCATTACTTTAGTACCTTTTTTAGCCTTTATTGTCATTATTAATATCAATGGTATTCCTATTAAAAGAATAGTATATACTATTAAATTACCTATTCCTGTATTAGGATTAGTGATACTGTTTTCATTCTTTTGATTACTTGTAAGACTTAATATCATACTATTATTATCATTAAAAATATTATTTACTAATTTAGTTGCTTCTACTTTAGTTTTGTATTTTATCTTTAACTTTAATACTTTTTCACCATTTCCTTTTACTATATATGAATTATCACTATCTATAAATTTATATTCTACATTTTCTGTATTTAAATTAAATTCTTTTAGATTAAAAGTATAGTCTTCTTTTGAAGTGTTTTTTATTTTTATATCATATGTAATACTATCTCCTACATCATATAATTTTAAATTTAAATTAATTTTTTGTTTTCTACACTGGCTTTTGTTAGTTCTTCTACATTACCAGTGATAGTATTTATATTTATTGAAGTTAATGAGATATTTGAATTACAACTTTCTGCGTTTACTATAAATGGTAGAATTAATATTGTAATTAATATAGAGAATAAATATTTGTTTAGTTTCAGTTTCATAATAGCCACTTCCTTATATTAGCCTACAATAATTATATATTTATATTCAAATTTTTCCTGTTTATTATTTGTAAACTTATGCCAACTAAAAAAGGACTATATTAGTCCTATTAATGAATGATTATTTTTCCATTTTATTTGATGATAAAAATGTAACTTTTTCGGCAATAACTTCTAATTTATATACTATATGTTCTTCTTTTTCGTATTTGCTTGTTTGTAGTCTACCTTTTATTCCGATAATATCTCCTTTATGACAATAGTCTGTAGTGTTTTTAGCTACCATATCCCATAGAGTGCAATCTATAAAATCTGTGTCATATTCTCCATTAGAATTTTTAAAGCTTCTTGGCACCGCTAATGTGATTCTTAATATTGATTTATTGTTCTCTATTTTTTGTATTTCAGGATTCTTTACTAATCTTCCAACCAAAACCACCTGATTTAACATATATTCCTCCTTTCCAGAACACTTTAACATACAAAAAAAGACTAATCAAATCGTAAATTTAGTCTTTTTTTAGTTAATTATCTATTAATTTATAAATTTCTATATAACAATTTATATTATTAATTACTTTTAATGTTAAGAATAATTATTTCTATAAATTTTCTTTTAATAATCTATTTAATTCAACAGCATATTCCATTGGTAATTCTTCTCTAAATGCTTCTATAAATCCAAGAATAATTAATTCCATTCCTTTTTCTTTATCTATTCCTCTACTCATTAAATAAAATAAATTATCTTCGTTAATCTTAGCAACAGTTGCTTCGTGTTCTAAGGTACTAGATAAATTTGATACTATATTAGTTGGATATGCATCACTTTTTGAATCATTATCTAATATTAATGTATCACATTGAATCATTGCTTCACTATTAATTGCATCTTTTTTTATTTCAGCTTTTCCTCTATATGTGGCATTACCGCCACATCTTGCGATACTTTTAGATACGATCTTACTTTTAGTATTGTTACCTAAATGTATCATTCTAGCACCTGTATCTTGATTTTGTCCGTTTGAAGCAACACTTATTGTAATACAAGTACCTTTAGAATTATCACCTTTCAATATACAGCATGGATATTTCATAGTAATTTTCGAACCAATGTTACCATCTATCCATTCCATTACTCCATCTTCTTCAACTAAGGCTCTTTTGGTTACTAAGTTTAATACGTTAGTTGCCCAATTTTGAATAGTAGTATATCTACATTTACTTCTTTTTCCTACATATATTTCTACTACGGCGGCATGAAGAGATGAATCACTATATGTTGGTGCGGTGCATCCCTCTATGTAATGTAATTCACTATCATCATCTACTACAATTAATGTTCTTTCAAATTGTCCCATTCCTCTACTATTAATTCTAAAATAGCTTTGAAGTGGTCTATCTAATTTAGTGTGTGGTGGTATATATATGAAACTTCCTCCACTGAATACTGCTCCATTCAAGGCTGCAAATTTATTTTCGTTGTTACCAACTATTTTGCCAAAATATTTTCTAACTATATCTGGGTATTTTTTCATTGCTACTTCGATCGATGTAAAAATTACATTTTTTTCTTCTAGTTCTTTAATCATATTGTGATATATTACTTCGCTTTCATATTGGACACCAATACCATCTAGATGACATTCACTTTCTAAAACTCCTAAGTTATCTAATTCTTCCTTTACCTTGTTTGATACTTCATTCCAATCATTTTTTATATCTTTATTATCACCTTTATAATAAATTATCTTATCAAAATCAATATCTATTTTTGGACCGAATGAAGGTAGACTGATATCATTAAATAAATTAAAGCTTTCTAGTCTATATTCTAGTGTCCATAGATCTTCATTTTTAATAGATGAAATAGATTTTATATTTTCTTCATTTAATCCTACTACCTCCATGAATCCTCCTTATTTTATTTCCTTTATTATGTATTCAAATGCTTCTATTGGCAACAAAGCACAATTTTTTCTACTTGGTTGTTTATACATTTCTTCGTACACATTCATTTCTTTAAGCAAATTTTTATCATATTCTTCTTCATTAATCATTTTATTATAATTTAAAATTATATTTTTAGCTTCTTTGATAGTTTTACCAAGTAATGTTTCTATCATAATAGATGTTGCGGAAGTACATATTGCACATGCTTCTCCATCAAATTTTATATCTTTAATAATTCCATCTTCTATTTTTGCCATAAGTTCTATACTATCAATACATGAAGAACTACTTTTTTTATGATGGATATAGCCCTCTTCATTGGTTAATCCTCTGTTAACTGGTTTTTCATAGTGTGAAAGTATTATATCTCTTCTTAAATTATTATCCATAGTACACCTCTTAAATTATTACTTCATATAATTTATCTTTTTTGTTTAAAGCTTCTATTAATTTATCTATTTCTTCTTGGTTATTATATAAATAAAAACTAATTCTACAAGTATTTTTAATTCCTAATTCTTCTTTTAGTGCCTTGGTACAATGATTTCCTGCGCGAACACATATATTATAATAATCTAAAAATAAAGCTGTATCTTGCGGAAATATATCTTTTAAATTAAAGGTAATTATACCACTATATGAATTTGTGTTATATATTTCAATATCCTTAATATTACTTAGTTTATCTAATGCATATTTTTTTAAATTTATCTCATAAGAATGTATTTTATCAAGTCCAATACTATTTATATAATCAATAGCGGCTCCTAATCCTATTACTCCACTAATATTAGGGGTTCCGGCTTCTAATCTTGATGGTAGATCTTTATATTCAATATTACCAAAACTATCAAAACTTACATTCATTCCTCCACCATATTCAATAGGTTTTAAATCATTAAGCAATTCTTCTTTTCCGTATAAAACACCGACACCAGTTGGTCCAAGCATTTTATGCGCTGAAAATCCTAAAAAATCAATATTGTACTTGTTCACATCTGTTTTTATGTGTCCAATACTTTGAGCCGCATCTACTACAAATAAAATATTCTTTTTCTTACATATTTCGCCAATTTCTTCAATTGGTCTTACATCTCCTACTACATTAGTTATGTGGGCTAAAGATATTACTTTTGTTTTATCGCTGATAACTTTTTCTAAATTAGGAATTGTTACTTCTAAATTTTCATCTAAATCAATATATCTTACTTTTATACCTATACTTTTTTCTAATTCTAACCAAGGAAGAATATTAGAGGCATGTTCACTTCTAGTAATAATTACTTCATCATCTTTTTTTAAATAATTCTTCATAAAGCCAAATACTATCATATTTAATGAATTAGTAGTTCCCTTAGTGAATACTATTTCTTTATTGCTTGCAGCATTAATAAATTGTTTTACTTTTGTTCTTACGCTTTCGTATGCTTCGTCAACTTTAATACTATTGGCATAATCACCTCTATGAGCATTAGCAGTATAATCTTCGTAATATTCTATTACTTTATCTATTACGTAGTTAGGTTTAAATGTTGTAGCTCCATTATCAAAATATATAATACCAGATTTTAATATTTCAAAATCTTCTCTATTCATAATTCACCTCCTTAGTTATTATTAAAAAATTCTTGTATTGTTTTTTTATCTTCTTCTTTTATATTTTCTCTATATATTAAAAATCCATCTATCAATAACTTATGAATGTTATCTTTACTTAATCCTCTAGAAGATAAATAAAAATAAATATCATCATTAAAATTACCTATATATGCAGAATGATGAGCATCTACTAAATTGTTATCAACTATTAAATTAGGAGTAATAGTATTCTTAGCATTACTTAAATTAATTATTTTATTATCCTGAGTAGAATCACAATTATTACTATCTTTTAAAATATTAGAATTAACATAAAATCTAAATTCTTTATCAGTATAATTAACGCAGTGATTAATTACTTTGCTTATTATATTATTACCTAAATGATTTATATTCTCTTCAATATAATTTCCTACATAATTAGCTATATTTAAACTATAATCTAAATTACTATTATTATTTAAATCGAAATTAATTATATCTCCTATATCTTTACCAAAATGATTTACTATTAAACTACTTGATTCACCTAGTGTATATTTTATTCTATTAGATGTATTTTTACTATATATAGTAATTTTTAGACATATTCCTTCTGTTAAATTTATTGAAATATCTTCACTTGAATCATTTAAAGTCATTATTAAATCAGTATCTTCTGTAATAAAGATATTATCTAATTCATCGTTAATTCCTAATACTAGTTTATTCATTATTATCATTCTCTCTTATATTATTTAACCCATTATAGCCATTTTTTTCTATTTCTAAAGCTAAATTAAAGTCACCTGTTTTTACTATATGGCCATTATTTAAAACATGGACATAATCTGGATTAATGTAGTCTAAGATTCTAGAATAATGAGTGATCATTAAAACAGATGCGTCTTTATGTGTTGATAAATAATTATTAATATTATCACAAACTATTTTGAGACTATCTACATCTAATCCTGAATCTAATTCATCTAATATTATTAATTTTGGTTCTAAGACTAGCATTTGTAGAATTTCATTTTTCTTTCTTTCACCACCTGATGCACCTTTATTAATAGATTCATGAATAATATTTTTATCCATTTGTAAATCATCAATATATTTTTCAATAGTGGTTGCGAATTTATATAAATTTACTTTTTCTTTTTTTACTTCGTTAACGGCAGTATATAAGAATTCTCTATTACTTACACCTTCAATACTTAATGGTGACTGCATACATAAGAATATTCCTAATCTAGCACGTTCTTCTACTTCTAAATTAGTAATATCTTTATCTTCAAAGTAAATGGATCCATTTGTTACTTGGTAACTGTTATTTCCCATTATTACCTTAGATAAAGTACTTTTACCTGTACCATTTGGTCCCATGATTGCATGTATTTCACCAGGTTTTATTTCTATATTAAAATCATTTAATATTTTTTTTGATTCTACTTCTACATTTAAGTTTTTAATATTAAGCATAATCCACCTCCAGAACTTTCAGATATATTATACCACTATAGGTTTAAAAATAAAATATAAACATGTGTATAAAAATAGTAGTTATTGTTCACTATATTAATGAATATTTGCTGTATTCACTAAAGTACTAGTATAAACTAGTTCTTTTTTTCTATAAAATAATGATATATAATAACTATAGGAGGAGATTTTATGGATTGTATATTTTGTAAAATTGTAAATGGTGATATACCAAGTTACACTATTTATGAAGATGATTTGGTTAAAGCTTTTTTAGATGTTAATCCTGAGGCAAATGGTCATACACTTTTAATACCTAAAAATCATTATACTAATTTATGCGATATTGATATAGAGTTATTAAATCATATTAATAAAGTATCAAAAGAGTTATATTCATTATTAAAAGAAAAATTAAATTGTGATGGAGTTACTATTCTACAAAATAATGATTATGGTCAAGCAATAAAGCATTATCATATGCATTTAATTCCTAGGTATAAAAATGATAATGCTATGTTAGTATTTAATAAAGAAATAGTTAAAAACAAAAAAGATCCTAAAGATATTTTTGAAATAATAACAAAAAAATAAGCAAACGCTTATTTCTTTTTTTTTAATAATTTAATGCTTGTTGAGCTGCGACAAATCTAGCATAATCTCCACTTTGCCAAGTACTATATTCAGATGTTTTCCAACTATTTAAGCTATGCCAATCACCACTATAATAAACTCTATTTTTAGCTCCTGATATTTCAAATGTTAAATCAGAATGAGTTGGGACATCTAAATCAGCTGATTGGTTTGCATCTCCACCATAACCTTTATTAAAAATCATTTTATTATATGTATTCTTATTGATAGTTGTAGTATATACCGTTTTATTAACTTTGGTATTAAATTGTGTTCCTGGCCAGCCATTGTTATTACCATCTTTCCATAAATAAACATATGGCGCCCAATTAGCAGATCCTTTAAAATAAATTCTTACATCATCACCCTCTGGGTATAATTCTGGTACATAAATTTTACCTAAATTATCATTACTTGTTTCTATATCTATAGTTTGTCTATTAGTTTGACTACCATTAGAAAATACTAATGCATCATAATTATCTAATATATTTTGAGTTACTTTACAAGAATAAATCTTTAATGTGGCATCATGTAAAGTCATCTCATCACCAGGCCATGCTTTATATGAAGCATCTGTTGATGTATTATAGAAGTGTACATAAGCTGTATTGCTTCCCCAATCAGGTGGTAATTGAAAATAATATGTATAATCCGTTTCTTGAGATGGGTTTGTTTCTGGGACAACTTCACCAGTACCACCCTTTAATCTTGTATATTCTAAATTCAAGTCAACCGTTCCAGTTATTTCTGAAGCTTGTTCAGGACCTTTATATGAAATTGTTAGTGTTAATACTTTAGTTTCTCCATGTAATAATATATCACCATTGGCAACACCGCTTTTGGTAACATTTATGTGACCACCTGTTATATTAATGGCACCATTATTTAACTTTACGTCTACAGTACCAGAATTAGTAATTTCTACATTATAAACAATTTTATCTGCAATATCAGTTAAGCCTACACTAAAGTGAGCACTTAATTTAGTATAAGTAGGTAGTGCTTTTTGAACTGCGGTCCCTGTGGTTGATGCTAGTTCTACCTTAGTTATTGCTACATTATATGTTGAATCAATAGTTGCAACCCCATCTATTTCTATTTTTTCCTTTAGGGCAGCATAACCTAGAGTCATTATACTTAATAATAGAATGCCAATTACTAATAAAAATATTTTTTTATTAAACATAGTACCACCTATCTATCTTTTATTTAATTTTAACATACTTTTAAAAAAAATGTATACTTATTTTAATAATGTTTACACTTTAATAAAAAATATTCATATATTTGTAAATAAAATTATATTTTTTATATTTTTTTAACACTTATTATCTTTAACGAATGTTTAATAAAATATTCCACTTTCAATCATTACCACATAATCATAATATTTTTCTTTTTTATTCAAATAAATATCATATAACTTCATATCAACCTCTAATTAAAATAAGGCAGTATTTTATAAATATATAATACTGCCATATTTATTAAATCATTATTTTAAATTTAAATCCGGTCCTCGGCCAATGAAGACTCCACTTCGCTCCGCTTCCGGCCAAGGACTTTATTGG
>JAEEGL017427599.1_pt1 | contig 12159 bp, 10 predicted proteins | sample 9134231 | NCBI WGS metagenome assembly JAEEGL01 (sample SAMN16246548, study PRJNA631951) | gut metagenome | biome: gut microbiome; feature: rumen; material: fiber-attached | host: Bos | place: Iran: Karaj | collected 2018-10
GTGCGGATATATGTGTCGGGTGTATCCGCCTATTCCTTTCCCCGGCAACCGTGACAGGCGGTGATCCTGTCAGATAGGAGGCTCCTTTATGGAAAAGTATGAAGCTCTGTGGGCTTACCAGGTGGAAGACATGAAAGCTGACGCCATCGCTTTGGCGATCAAGCGTTCACCGACCCGGCAAAAGCTCGAAAAGGCCCGTGATTTTATCCTCGATCGTCAGAAACAGTATAAGCAGATTGAAGAGGATATCGGCGCCATGGTAGACCGTAAGGATATCATCGCCCAGGCCATAGTCCGTTCCAGGGAACAGCTGGACAGCCTTCAGAAGCGTTTTGAAGCAGCGCCGCCCACCACCGCGGATGACGTCAAATCTCTCCTCGCCGAGGTCAGCCGCTGCCGTGATACAATCCGCCAGTATGAGGTGGAAATCAGCCGCATCGTCAAGGAAACGGATGCCAACGAGAAGCTGCAGCGCAGCGTTCGTCTGGAAGCGGCAAACGCCAAGAAATCCTTTGACCAGCTGAAAGCTGATTATGAAGAAGAATCCAAAAGCAAAAAGGGTGAGCTTGAAAGCCAGCGGGCCAAAGCCAAGGAGACAATGGATCAGGTGGATGCTGACCTGCTTGAGGAATACGAAACGATTAAGAAACATATTACACCTCCGGTCGCCCGGTTGATTCACGGCCAGTGCTCCGGCTGCAACACTTCACTCCCTTCTGCCATTCTTTCAAAAATCAAGGGCGGAACGCTGGTGGAATGCGAAACCTGCGGACGGATGATTATTCCGTAAACGCACATAACGAAACCCCCGGACAGCTTCCTGTCCGGGGGTTGATTATTTATGGAATAGATCAGTACAGAATCTGCAATTCAGGAGAGCATCCGGCGAAGGAATCTTCCTCAATGGAAACGCTTCTGCCCGAAGGAATGGATACCTTGCTCAGAGAAGCGCACATCTGGAAAGCTCCGGGACCGATGGCCTTCAGTTCATTTCCGAATACGATCTCCTTCAGTCCGGTACATGCCAGGAAGCCGAACCGGCCGACCTCCTCCAGTGAGGCGGGTAATTTCACTTCGGAAAGCGCTGCACATCCGCCGAAACAGCACTCATCAATCATGGTAACCCCTTCCGGAATCTCTATTTCCTGAAGGTGAGTGCACTTGAAGAACGCCATATTGCCGATGGAACGGATGCCGTCCGGGAGCTTCACGGATTCCACGGCTTCATTATAGGCAAACATATGTGCTCCGACCGCGACTACAGGATGTCCGTCCACGGTTTCGGGAATCACAACATCCCCCGATGTACCTGAGTAGTTGGTCAGCAGTGCGCCCTCGCCGTCATCGGTCATCTGGTAAACGTAATCCCCGCAGACAAATCTTTCGCCCATGTCATATCCGGCAATGGTCTTGAAATCGCTTGTCCCGGCTTCTTCCTCAAAAGCGCCGCCCGGATCATCATCCAGCCAGTCATCGTCGTCGTCCCACTCATCGGCATAGGTGGGCACAGCGCAAAGAAAAACACACAGCGCAAGCAGGATCAGCAGGATCCGCTTTTTCATCATGCACACCTCCCGAATTTTATACTCATATATTATATAGCATAATATTTTAAAAATCAACATCGAAGATATCATCGAAAGGGATTGACGAACGGTCTGGCTTGTGATAATCTTTGTTTGAAAACGTTACCGTTACCGTTACCGGAATCAGGATCAACGGGAGGTCAGAAACCGTGAAAGTTTACACAATTAAAGATATAGCCGCCATGGCCGGAGTCTCGGTTACAACGGTCAGCCGCGTGCTGAACAATCGGCCTGATGTCAACAGCGCCACCCGTGAAAAAGTGGAGCAGATCATCAAGGAATGCAGTTTTGTCGGTAACACCAACGCACGAGGCCTGAAGCAGGGTAACGAAGTCATCGGCGTGGTCATCCGCGGCCGTTCCAATCCTTTCCTCAGTTCTCTTGCAGAAGCTATTTTGGATCGTGCAGACACCGTTCCGGACAATTTTATCACGGAGTATATTGATGAAAAAGCGGATGAATTCCTCACTGCTCTTCGCATGACCCGTCAGAATCATGTCAAAGGATTGATTTTTGTCGGCAGCCTCATCGATAAGCGCGTCGATGCTATCCGCGGTCTGGATATCCCGATGGTTTTCACAACGGTAAATGCCGAATCTGCCGCTCTTGCCCGAGCTTCTTCCGTTGCTGTGGACGACCGCAGTATGGGCCGTACCGTTGCGGAAGAATTGCTCAGCTGCGGTCACCGCCGCATTGCGGTCTTCGGCTCCAACCCTGTGGCCGGAGATTCGCTGGCTATGCGCTTCCAGGGATTCTGCGACGCCTTTACTGACAGGGGTCTGTGCTACGATAACTCGCTGTACCGGGAAACCCGCTTTTCTTTTGAAGCCGGTTATGAGCTTGCCCGTGTCTTTTTCGCGGAGCATCCGGATGTCACAGCCCTCTTTGCCATGAGCGATACTGTGGCTGTAGGAGCAATCCGTGCTCTCCGGGATCTTGGAAAGTCGGTTCCGGAAGATGTCAGCGTCGTTGGCTTTGATGGTGTGGATATCAGCCGCTTTACACTTCCCCGTCTCACAACGGTGGAACAGCCCGTCAATGAAATAGCCCGTCGAAGCGTCAATCTGCTTCTTGATATGATGGAAAAAGGTGCTGCACCCCGGCATATTCTGGTGGATGCTGCCTTCCGCAAAAGAGAATCCATTGCGCCCTGTAATCGGGCATAACAGAAAGGAAGTGTCGTTCTGTGCGTTCCAGCGGGATTCTGATGCATATCTCTTCTCTTCCTTCTCCCGGGGGCATTGGCTCCATGGGTGATGAAGCCTATGCCTTTGCGGATTTTCTGCAGGCGTCCGGTATCCGGATCTGGCAGGTTCTTCCCATAGGACCTACCGGCTACGGTGAAAGTCCTTATCAGTCTTCATCTGTTTTTGCCGGCAATCCCCTGCTGATTTCCTGCGGCCGGCTTCGCAGCCAGGGCCTTCTGACCTTTTCAGATGATGAGGAGTTTACCCCTTCCGATCCGGAAAAAGTAGAGTATGACGCTGTCCGGGAAAATAAAGAAATGCTTCTCCGCCGTTGCTACGGTGAATCCCGGGAAAGGCTCAGCGGACAAATCGATGAATTCTGCCGCGTCAATTCCTGGGTATATGATTATGCCCTTTTTACCGCTCTGAAAAAACACTTTGGCGGTCTCATGTGGACAAAATGGCCGGATAAGGATATTCGTTTCCGCAGGCCTGACGCATTGAGGCGTTACCGCGAGGAACTGGCCGATGAAATTGATTATCATATTTTCTGCCAGTACCTGTTCAGGAAACAATGGTTCAGCCTGAAGAAATACTGCAATGAGCGGTCCGTTCTTCTTTTCGGTGATATGCCGATCTATGTGGCGGAAGACTCCGCTGACACATGGACGCATCCTGATATTTTCCAGCTGGATAAAAACCTGGTTCCGAAACGTGTTGCCGGAGTTCCGCCGGACTATTTCTCCGCAGACGGTCAGCTTTGGGGCAACCCGCTCTATCGCTGGACATATCTTCGTTTCAGCCGCAAGTTCGACTGGTGGGTGGAACGCATGAAAGGCATGGCGGAATTGTATGATATGATCCGTATCGATCACTTCATCGGGTTTGCCAATTATTATTCCGTCAAAAACGGGATGCCGAACGCACGGAAAGGCCGTTGGGTCATCGGTCCAGGAAAAGCTCTCTTCAGGCGTCTGGACCATGAAGTCCCGGGGATCCGTATTATTGCGGAGGATCTGGGGTGCGTAAACAACCGTGTTCGTAAACTGCTGGACTGGTGCGGTTATCCCGGCATGAAGGTGCTTACTTTCGGCTTTGATTCCGATGAATCCAATCCCCATTTCATCGGATTGTACGAAAAGAACACTGTAGCCTATACCGGAACCCATGATAATGACACCACACTGGGGTGGGCTAAAAAGGCCAGTCCGAAGGCGCTGGCTTTTGCAGAGAAAACACTGGGTTTTTCCGGAGCGGAAGAAGCGCCCGAAGCTTTCATCCGTGCCCTTTTCAAAGGCCCCTGCGATACGGTTGTAATCCCTATGCAGGATATTCTTGGGCTTGACACCTGCGCCCGGATGAACTATCCCGGCACCACCGGAAACAATTGGCTTTGGCGTATGAAACCTGATCAGCTTTCCCTGGATCTGTCCATGAAGTATTACCGTTTGAACAGGGAAACAGACCGGCTCTGATATCTGCGCGTCCGCCTGAATCAGGCGGACGCTCTGTATGATAAGACTGAAAGAATGTGCTACAAAGGAGGATTCGGAATATGAACGCGAAGCAACTGCTCAGAGATGCAGAACAGCGTATGCTCACCGAATATCACAAAGATCTTGCCCATGCATCCGCACAGGAGCTGCACAATGCCATCTCTGAGGCCGCCATGGATGCCTTGGCTCCTGTCTGGGTAAGGAAGGAGGAGGCCCGTGCTTCCCGCCGTCAGGCTGCCTATCTGTCCATGGAGTTTCTCGTAGGCCGTCTGGTTTACAACAATCTCTACTGCATGGGACTCCTGGAAGATGTCAAAACCCTTCTGAAGGAAAAAGGAGTGGACATAACCATTCTGGAGGATGTGGAGGATGACGCATTTGGCAACGGCGGCCTCGGACGCCTTGCCGCCTGTTTCCTGGACAGCGCTGTCACCTGCAATGTCCCGCTGACAGGTTACGGTCTCCGTTTTCGCTACGGTCTCTTTAAGCAGGAATTTGTAAATGGGCGTCAGGTAGAACTTCCGGATGACTGGTCCAGGTTCGGTGATCCCTGGTCCGTCCGCCGCCTCGATGAAGCGGTTGTTGTTTCCATGAAAACCGGCGATGTTCTGGCGGTTCCCTATGATATGCCTGTGGTAGGTTTCGGAGCCAGAAATGTCGGTACCCTGCGCCTTTGGCAGACAGAAAGCCTGAATGAAATTGACTTTGCGGTTTTCAACAGCCAGGATTACGCCAAGGCTGCTGCTGCCAAAAACCAGGCGGAGGACATCACCAAATTCCTGTATCCCAATGACACGAAAAAAGAAGGAAAACAGCTTCGCGTCAAACAGCAGTATGTGCTGGTTTCTGCTACGATGCAGGATATCCTGCGGGCCTACCGGAAACGTCACGGAAATGATTACTCCTTCTTCGCCAAAGAAGTTGCCGCCCAGCTGAACGATACGCATCCCACTATGGCCATTCCGGAACTGATCCGTCTGCTTGGCGAGGATGGCGTATCCTTTGAGGACGCTTTCCTGATTGCCAGGGACACCTTTGCCTATACCAACCATACCGTCATGCAGGAAGCGCTGGAAAAGTGGGACCTTTCCCTCCTCTCCTCCGTCTGTCCCCAGATTGTTTCCGTCATCAGGAAGATCGATGCCCGCTTCCGCAGGGAAATGAAACAGGCCGGAAAGGAAATTACGCCTTCTCTGTGCATCATTCTGGATGGCCGCGTCCATATGGCGGAACTGGCAACTTATGCCACCCATGCCATCAACGGCGTTGCAGCCCTCCACAGTGAAATTCTTAAAAACGATGTCTTTGCTGACTGGTATCAGCTGTATCCGGAACGTTTCCAGAACAAGACCAACGGAATCACCCAGCGCCGCTGGCTCGGCCTGTGCAACCCGGAGCTTTCCAAACTGATCACCGATCAGATCGGTCCGGGTTTTGAAACGGATCTGGATAAGCTGAAGGCGCTTGTCCCGAAAATCAACAAATCCCTCTGCGGTAAATTCCGTACTGTAAAGAAAACCAAGAAGAAGCAGCTTTGTGCTGAAATTCTGGCCCGGGAGGGTGTTGCTCTGGATCCCGAAATGGTTTTCGACGTTCAGGTCAAACGTCTCCATGAATACAAGCGTCAGTTCATGAACGCCTTAAGCATTCTGGCCATTTATGATCAGCTGAAACGCGGCCAGCTGAAGGATCTTCCGCCGGTAGCTTTCATCTTTGGTGCCAAGGCTGCTCCGGGATATGATCGTGCCAAGGCTGTTATCCACTGGATCAACCTGATTGCCGATAAAGTCAACAATGATCCGAAGACAAAAGACAGGCTCAAGGTCGTTTTTATCCGGAATTACAACTGTTCCTGGGCTGAAAAGATCATTCCTGCCGCCGATATTTCAGAGCAGATTTCCCCTGCCGGTACGGAAGCTTCCGGTACAGGTAATATGAAACTGATGCTGAACGGTGCCGTAACACTGGGCACCTTTGACGGTGCGAATGTGGAAATCGTTGAGGAAGCCGGCCGCGAAAACAATTACATTTTCGGCGCCACAGTGGAGGAGCTTGAAAAGATTAAAGATTCTTATGATCCTGTTGCAATATATAAGAAAAACGCGCTGCTTCGCCGGGCACTTGATACGCTCACGGACGGCACTTTCCCGGATGATGACGGCATGTTTGCTGAACTGCATGACGCCATCCTGAAGGGAGCGTCCTGGCATAAGCCGGATCACTACTATGTAATGAAGGACTTTGCAGATTATTATCAGACAAAGCTTCAGGCTATCCGTGACACCAAAGCTGATGAAACCGGCTTTGCACGCAAATGCCTGATGAACGTTGCCTGTGCGGGCAAGTTCTCCTCCGATCGTACCATCCGCCAGTATGCAAAGGAAATATGGAAGGTTTAATGGTTGATTCCGGCTGCAAACCGTTCTATAATCATATCAGTTTGATATCCGGAGGTGTTAATCCGTGCTTGAAGCAGCGGAATCCGTTCTTGACATCGTTATTCATTACAGCGTTCTGATCCTCGAGATCATCGGTGCCCTGGTCATTCTGTACCATGTAATGCGTGCCGTTATTGATTTATGCACTGGTAAATCAAAACTCTGCCGTGCCGCCATTACGGAGGGCATCACCACCGGTCTGAGTTTTCTGCTTGTCAGCGAGGTGCTCAAAACCATTATTGATCGGGACTGGACTTCCATCGGCATGACCTGCGCAATCCTTCTGATGCGCGCCGCCATTTCTCTGCTGGTTCACTGGGAGAGCAAAGCGGAATCTGAACACGAATAACTCCATTTGGTCTTTCAGCCGTCAGTAACAGAGTATCGCTTGTTACTGACGGCATTTTCTTTATCCATCGGCGGGGCAAGGTAATATTTCCCAGCCCGTACATATTTTCTCTTCTTGCAAAATACATCATCTTGTATTACAATAATCACAGTTCCACAACAATTGGATATAAAGGAGGATGCGTATGAAAGACATCAAGAAGTATCTGGCTGAGTTCATCGGTACCCTGGTTCTGGTTCTTTTTGCCTGCGGTGTTGCGGGGCAGATTTGTGCTACGGGTGTCTCCGGGCTGATTGGTACCGCCCTTGCCTTTGGTCTTGTCATCGTCGCCATGGCCTACTCCATTGGCAATATTTCCGGCTGCCACATCAACCCGGCTGTATCCATTGCCATGCTGATCAGCAAAAAGATTTCCGTTAAGGATTTCTGCGGCTATATTGTGGCTCAGTTCCTCGGTGCCATTGCCGGCGCCGCTGTTCTTAACGCAATCGTGCAGGATGCCGAAAAGCTCGGCTGCAATGCCCTGTACAACGGCAACGCCTGGCTCAGTTTCCTGATTGAAGTGATTCTCACCTGTGTCTTTGTGATTGCGATTCTGGGTGTTACCTCAAAAGAATCCAACGGTAATATTGCCGGCCTGGTGATCGGCGGTGCGCTGGTTCTGGTTCACCTTCTCGGCATTTCCTTCACCGGCACTTCCGTAAATCCTGCCCGTTCCTTTGGTCCCGCGCTGATCGCCGGTAACCTCGGCGGTATCTGGGTATTCCTTCTGGCTCCTCTGGTTGGCGGTGCACTGGCTGCGATTATCTACCGTTTCCTGGATTCTGAAAAATAATAGTCCCTGTACAGTTTTCGCATCACCGGATAGTATCCGGAGTATAAAAAGAATCACCGTCTTTGATGGACGGTGATTCTTTTTATGCTTCAAACAACTTTTTCAGCGTCAGGGCAGCCTGTTTGACCGCGTTCTTTTTTTCACCCTTTGTGATCAGTGCCTCCTGGGCTTCCCGCAGGCTCATCCCCTGTTTCATTGCTTCAATCAGCTTCGCTTCCGCAGGCCATTCGGCTGTTTCCGTTTCCGGTTCAGGCAGCACGACGTTATGGAGATCAATTATAACGCAGTATTCCCCTTTTTCTGTCTTTGCATTGGCTTTCAGCTCCGCCAGCACCTCTTCCGGCGTTCCCCTTATAGTCTTTTCATGCATCTTGGTCAGGTCGCAGCAAACCGTAAGCCTGGCTCCCGGCAGTGTATCCCGGATCATTTCCGTCAGCTCAATAATCCGGAAAGGTGACTCGTGCAGGATGGCAACCTTTACGCCCCGCGCAATCTCTTCCAGTTTCGCACGGATATCCTTTTTCTCCCTGGGCAGGAATCCGTAAAAAGCGAATTCACGTGCGTCGTACCCGCTGATGGAAACAGCGGCGATTCCGGCGCAGCATCCGGGAATCGGAATAACCGGAATGCCCGATTCCGCGCATTCCCGGACTACTTCACTGCCCGGATCGGATATACAGGGGGTTCCCGCATCCGTGACAAGCGCCGCAGTCAGGTTTTCCTCCTGAATCCTGCGGGCAATCCCTGCCGCTTTGCTGTCTTCATTATGTCGATGGCAGCTGATCAGCGGTGCTCTGAGATCGAAAACCTGACACAGTTTCATGGTAACCCGGGTATCCTCGGCAATGATCAGATCGGCGTTTTTCAGTGTCTCCGTCCCCCGGGGGGAGAGATCCTGAAGATTACCGATGGGCGTTGCCACAACGTACAGAACAGCCACGTTAAGCCTCCGTTATTCTCTTCTCCGCAACCCGCAGTTTGGCACTGCGTGCCCGGGGATTCCTCTCGATCTCTTCCGCAGAAGGCGCAACCGCGCCTCCCGCCAGCACCTTCACAATCGGTTTCCGTCCGCAGGTGCAGATCGGAGCCTTCGGCGGACAGATACAGGGATTTTCCAGTGTCTTAAAGCAGCGTTTGACAATCCTGTCCTCCAGAGAATGGAAGGTAATCACACAAATTCTTCCGCCGGGTTTCAGGCAGTCTGTCAGGTCCTTCAGAGCCTGGTCAAGCGGATTCAGTTCATCGTTTACCGCAATACGGATGGCCTGGAAGGTTCTTCTGGCCGGATGCCCTTCATCCTTCCTCCGGACAGCCTTCGGGATTGCCGCGTCAACCGCATGTACAAGATCAAAGGTAGTTTCAAAAGGTTTGTTCGCCCGATGTTCGCAGATGATCCTTGCAATTCGCGCCGCCCATTTTTCCTCGCCGTAATCCCGGATCACTTCCATGATTTCCTTTTCTCCTGCTGTATTCAGGAAGTCTGCGGCGGTCATTTTCTGGCGCTGATCCATTCGCATATCCAGCGGTGCGTCTTCGTGATAGCTGAATCCGCGTTCTGCCGTATCCAGCTGCGGACTGGACACCCCCAGATCCAGCAGGGCACCGTCCAGTGCGCCTGCCCCTGCCTCAGCCAGCAGCTTTTTCGCGTCATGGAAATTGCCGCGGATGGCAATGAATCCCGGATACTCTTTCAGTCGTTCCGATGCGGCCAGAATAGCGTTTTCATCCCGGTCAATTCCATACAGGCGCGCTGTTCCGCCGGAGGCTTTGAGAATCGCCCCGCTGTGTCCGCCGCCGCCCAGCGTACCGTCACAGTACACGCCGTCCGGGCGGACATTCATCCACTCCAGTACTTCGTTCAGCAGTACCGGTTCATGCCTAAATTCCACGGCCACACCTATCCTTTCTGCCCACCGTGCTACATTTTTCTTTACGGATTCAGCCCCAGCTCGCTTCTCAGCGCACCGATAAAATACAGGCTTCCGGTTGCCAGAACCAGACCTTCTTCTCCTGCCAGTTCTGTAGCCGCATTCAGTCCTTCCTTCAAACTGTTCGCCGTTCTGGTCTTCAATCCCTTTTGTGCCAGTAAGACGCTCAGTTCTTCAGCCTTCATAGCCCGCGGGCTGTCCGGGGTTACAGTCACGGCTTCATCCGCAATTTCCGCCAGTCCGGCAAGCATTTCATCTGTCAGTTTTTCCTTTAGCACACCGGTCAGCAGGATTTTTCTTTTCCCTGCGAGCTGTTCATCCGCATATCGGCGGAAGGCACAAATGCCATGCGCATTATGTGCGCCGTCCATCAGTATGTTTCCGTACCACTCCAGACGTCCGGGCCAGAAGGTCTGGCTCATTCCTTTTTTTACAGCCTGTTCCGGTATATGAATTCCCTGCTTTTCCAGTTCCTCCAGGATATAAAGCACCACCAGCGCATTCGATACCTGGTGTTTTCCCGGCAGGGCAATCTTCAGTTTTTGCCATGTGCGTTTCCCTGTCCGGAAATCCGCAATGGTATACCGTGCCGTAGCCTCCCGGATATTAATCTGTTCGTTCCCCGGAATAGTCAGCGGAGCTTTTTCCTGTTCCGCTCTCTCAGCCAGCACATCCCGTACGGCCTTTTCTTCAGGCGGATAACAGATTACAGGAACACCAGGCTTGATGATCCCCGCTTTTTCGCCTGCAATCTCCGCCAGTGTGTTGCCAAGATACTGCATGTGATCCATCCCGATAGCTGTTATGGCGCATACGGCAGGATTCGGGATCGCATTGGTAGGATCCAGCCGCCCGCCCATACCTGTTTCGGAGATGATCAGATCGCACTGTTCGCCCCGGAATGTCAGGAAAGCCAGAGCTGTTCCCAGCTCAAAGGGAGTCGCGTGATAGCTTTTCTCCCTTTTCAGTGTTTCAGCCGCATCCAGCGTTTCATTTCCATAACGGATCAGAAGATCATCTGCAGCAGGAATTCCCCGCAGCCGGATCCGTTCATTGTATTTCTGCAGAAAGGGCGACGTATACATGCCGGTTTTATAGCCGGCCTCTGTCAGCACGCTGTTCAGCATGGCGCATACGCTTCCCTTGCCGTTCGTCCCTGCTACATGGATCACTGGACAAACCGGCCATGCCTGTAAAGTTTCAAGCAGGGCTGCGGTATTCCGCAGCCCCTGCTTGTCTCCGTCCCCCAGGGCGGAGTGAATTTCATTTATAACCTCTTGGGCGTTTCTCATAGATTCTCTTTCAGTTCCGCAATACGGTTCTCCAGTGCGGCTGCCTTGGCTCTGGCAGCTTCCAGCTTGTCCTTTTCCTGCTGCACCAGCTGGGCAGGTGCCTTGGCCAGGAAGCCCTGGTTATTCAGCATGCCGTTGGAACGGGCCATTTCCTTCTTCAGGTTTTCCAGTTCCTTGGTCAGTCGTGCGGTTTCCTTTTCAAAGTCCACCAGGTCTCCCAGCGGAATGAAAAGTTCACCGGCTTCCACAACCGCGGAAACATTCTTGCCTGTGGCGTCATTGCGGTCGGAGATCAGCTCCACCTGTTCCGCTCCTGCCAGTTTTTTGAAGTAGCCTTCTCCGCCCTTCAGCGTGTCTGCCCAGCCTTCCGCCGGCAGCAGCATCAGGTGAGTACGCTTGGAAGGCGCCACGTTCATTTCACTGCGCAGGTTGCGGATCGTGCGGATGATCTCCATCACGCCCTGCATCTTTTCCTCATCCGCCTTGAACACGTACTCTTCTTTGCATTCCGGCCAGTTCTGGAGCATCAGGAAGCCTTCGGTACCGGGCAGGTATTTGTAAACCTGTTCAGTCAGGAAGGGCATAAAGGGATGCAGCAGTTTCAGCAGATTTTCAAGTACGAAGAGCAGCACGGCCTTCACCGTCTCTTTGCTCTCCCCTTCCTCACCCAGCAGGCGGGACTTGCTCAGTTCGATATACCAGTCGCAGAATTCGCTCCACGCGAAATCATAGATCTTTGTGGCAGCCAGTCCGAAATCGCCGTCCTCCATATGTTCGGAGATATCCTTTACCGCTTCCTGCAGCCGGGTCAGGATCCATTTGTCGGCGGTTTCCAGCTTGGCCGGATCAAAGTTCTTCCGCTCAGTCACGTTCATCAGCACGAACCGGCTGGCGTTCCAGACCTTGTTGGCAAAGTTCCGGGCAGACTCAACCTTGTCCTTGCTGTAGCGGGTGTCATTTCCGGGGCTCACGCCCATCACCAGGCTGAAGCGCAGCGCGTCAGCGCCGTATTCATCAATCACTTCCAGCGGATCCACACCGTTGCCCA
>JAEEGL010821349.1_pt1 | contig 12158 bp, 2 predicted proteins | sample 9134231 | NCBI WGS metagenome assembly JAEEGL01 (sample SAMN16246548, study PRJNA631951) | gut metagenome | biome: gut microbiome; feature: rumen; material: fiber-attached | host: Bos | place: Iran: Karaj | collected 2018-10
GGAGGCGGCCAACCTCATATCGGACGAGATTCCCGAAGCCGAGATACAACGGCGCGAGGACATGCGCGACGTGCTCACCTTCACCATAGACCCGCACGATGCCAAGGACTTCGACGATGCCCTGTCCTTCAGAGTATTGACGAAAGGCAAAGGACTACAGAAAAAGGACGAGAACCTTAAAACCTCAAAAACTCAAGACCTCAAAAACTCAATATTATACGAAGTGGGCGTTCACATCGCCGACGTGTCGCACTACGTCCAGGAAGGTAGCATCATCGACCGCGAAGCCTACAAGCGAGGCACCAGCGTCTATCTCGTGGACCGCACCGTGCCGATGCTGCCCGAACGGCTCTGCAACTACATCTGCTCCCTGCGCCCCGACGAGGACAAGCTGACCTACAGCGTCATCTTCCAACTCAACGCCGAGGCCGAAATCCAGAACTGGCACCTGGCCAAGACCGTCACCCGCTCCAACCGACGCTTCGCCTACGAGGAAGTGCAACAAATGCTCGAAGCCCGCGGCGAAGCCAGCCCGGAGGACTATCAAGCCCCCTCCAACTCCCCCATGAGGGGGAGCGACTCATCCCCTGATGCGCCAGCCTACCCTCCCCTCATGGGGGGGTCAAAAGAGGCTGAGGAGGAGATGGAGGAGGCTCTAATCACCCTCAACCGCATGGCCAAGGCTCTGCGCAAGCGCCGCTTCCAAAACGGGTCGGTCGATTTCGACCGTCAGGAAACACGCTTCGACATCGACGCCGAAGGCCATCCCACAGGCGTCTATTTCAAGGTGGCCAAGGATGCCAACAAGCTCATCGAGGAATTTATGCTGCTGGCCAACCGCACCGTGGCCGAAAGCATAGGCAAGCAAGGGAAGGGACGGAACCAAATGGTAAATGGTAAATCTGTAAATGGTAAATCACCCAAGGTTTTCGTCTATCGCATCCACGAACAGCCCGACCAGGAGAAGCTGATGAAGCTCTCGCAGTTCGTCACCAAGTTTGGACTGCGCCTAAAGCCTACAGGCTCCAACGTCGAGGTCAGCCAAAGCCTGAACAAGATGCTGCGCGATGCCAAGGACACCAAAGCCTGCAACCTCGTGGAGTTCATCACCCTCCGTGCCATGATGAAAGCCAAGTACAGCACCGAAAACATCGGACACTACGGACTGGCCTTCGACTACTATACCCACTTCACCAGCCCAATTCGTCGCTATCCCGACCTGATGGTCCACCGCCTTCTCTTCCGCTATGCCGAAGGAGGCCGAAGTGTCATGCGCGGTAAGTTCGAGGAACAGTGTGAACACGCCAGCCAGATGGAGCAACTGGCAGCACAGGCCGAACGTGCCAGCATCAAGTACAAGGAAGCGGAGTTCATGCAGCAGCACATCGGACAGGAATACGACGGCATCGTCTCCGGTGTCACCGAATACGGACTCTATGTCGAACTGAACGAGAACAAGTGCGAGGGCATGGTGCCCCTGCGCGACCTCGACGACGACTACTACGAGTTCGACGAAAAGAACTACTGCCTCTGGGGCCGGCACAGCCACCATCGCTACACCCTGGGCGACGCCGTACACATCCGCGTCGCCTCCGCCGACTTAGACAAGAAACAAATAAACTTCGCTTTGGTGAAAGAATAAAAGAGCAAGTTACATCTCCATCCACTATTATATCACAACGTCCTTTCTCGATTTTGTCAAGATTTCGAAAAATGGCATTGAACTTACGCTTAAGGGTTATATTAACTTATGGGCATAAGTTAAGTTAACTTCGGGCGATAAGTTAAGTTAACTTTCGCCCCTAAGTTAAGTTAACCTTTGCAGGGCGCATAAAATGGGCTTTGCAGGGCATTGGTGCAATCGACGCTTTGTAAATAATATTTACTTTTTGGATTGCAAACTATGAGCCTCTCAATGCAACATCGTAGATGCCTCGTGCAATTCTCAATCCCCAATCCTCAATCCTCAATCCCCTTTAGCTTCTGCCGATACTCCGTTATTGAAATTCCGGCATACAACTGGAACTGCTGGTAGAAGTAGCTGCGGTCGTTGAAGCCCGAAGCCTGTGCTATGCGTGTCGCCGGCCAGTCGGGATTTTCCTCCATCAGCTTCTGGGCATGCTCGATGCGCTTCCTCACCCGCCAAGTGCGGAAGTCCTCGCCTGCCACCTTGCGGAAATACTGTCGGAACTGGCCCACGCTCATGTTCAGTTCCCCCGCTATTTCGGCCACAGCCTTCTGCGTGTCGAGGAAACCACCCCGTTCTATCCAAGCCATGAGATTGTCGGGATGCACTTCGGTTTCCTCCTTGGCATCGTCCCCCTCCTCTGTCGATAATGCGGGCAGGATGATGGAAGCCGACAACTCGTAATTTATGAAATAAGCTGCCAAAACGGCGTAGAAGACAGTAAACACCACTGTCAGCAACAGGTCTATCTCCCTTTTTCCGAAAATCATGAGCAGGGACAACACCCCCATCGTCAAGGCACCCCAGAAGATGCGGTTCAGCCAGCGGAGGCTGCGTTCAATCTCCTCTTCCTCGTAGTAGTCCGATATGCGCCTTACGAAATCTCGGTGGCATCGCACATACCAGCGTGTGTAAACGACCAGCATCCCGATGTAGAGCAGCACACAAAACTCATAGACATAGAAGAGCACCTGCAGTGGAAAGGTCAGAAACGTCCCTATCAATATAGTATCTATAAACAGTATGGCTGCAATCTGACTCATCATGCGCCGCTTTGTCACCTCTTCCGGACTTATTAGCACCAAGACTATCGTCGAGAACAGCAAAGCCTGGAAATAGCTAATGGCCAAGGCTATGCAACTGCCCAGATACCGTACGTCGCCATCGGGGTCTATGCCTATCTGCATCATGTTTACCCCCCCAAGGACTATCACCGCTGTGGTCAACCCATACTTTGCCCAACGCAGTTTCGATGTCCCTTTTCCCGAAGGGTGCTTTACGATGGCCATGATGATGCCCGTCAATATCATGCAGCACGAGGCTGCCAGCATGATGCTAAAGTAAAGTTCGTCCATCTGTTTCTTCTTTATTTTTATGTTTGTTCAGCACAGAGAATAAATTACATTAGAGAGAAGGCAAGAGAGACCTTGGTCTTCACAGAGGCCTTCGGCAAGGGCGACGCCTCTCTGTGCAGCATCGGAGATGCCTCGTGCAAAACTCTATAAAATAAATAAGACCTCTGTGTTTCCTCAATTCTCAATCCTCAATTCTCAATCCTCAATGTTCTGCAAAGGTACGAAAAAAATGTAGGTTTTCATAGTAAATAGTGTAGAGTTTTAACATTTTTACAAAACTCCATACCTGTTAATCGTGCTTATATCAATGAAAATATATAAATTTGACAAAGAAAAGTGAAAAATCATTAAATTTAAACGATATGATAGCAAAAGACACACGATGCAGTAGCCGGTGGCTATGGGCAGTGATGCTGATGCTGGGGAGTCTCTTCTCGGCACAGGCACAGACGAGAGATGTCATCACTTTCACAGGTGGTCACGAAGACCCGAACAATCCGGGAGTCTATGTCATCGACGTGGGCGATTTCGTGGAAGGTGAAGATGGGTGTATAGTCACTATTACCCTGAGCCGCCCCCAGGGTGCTACAGCCACACGCGAGGCCAGCATCACGCTGAACCGTCTCTACGGATGGGATGACGAGGGTACTACGGTCACCTTCCAACCGGGTGAGACGATAAAAGACGTCGACATTTGGCTTGATGATTTTTGGACGTCCACTGGCAGCATGCCTACTGTGTTTGGCGTGCTCAAGACGAACCATGCCGAAGCCGCGTATCAAGCCCTGATTCTTAAGGCGAACTACACTGCCACTGAGGAGTTGGACTCCTGCAGATACACCACTTCGCAGGAGATGCTGCAGCAGTATCTGCAGGACTACGGAGAAGGTGCCACCCGGGAACTGTACTGTTTCCACTATGGCAATTATATGTTGTTTAGACTAAGTTTCAGCACGTTGTTCAGGGTGACTGCGGACAGCCGCATCGTGTTGAAGACCCGCTATACCGACCACACAGGCTTGCCTGTCGATGCCGACGACTATGGAATGTCGAAAACTCGCGAAGTGGTGTTGACGCCCATCAACGTCGGTGCTGTGACTGACGATATCTTCTTCCTGTATAAACCTACGGATGACGAAATGCTGCACTCCTTCGTCGTCGAAGACAATTACCTGCCGATAGACAACTCCTCGCAGGGTGCGGAAGCTGCTAGGTACAACTTTTACTATCTCTCCGAGGCAGGGCCTCTCGAGGTGGCCAAGCCTGCCGAAGGGGCTGTCAGCCGAGTCTTCTTTTCGCGCGCCGACTTGGGCGAATCCTACGGCTATAACATAAGGACGAGTGTAGGAGAGTTCTTCCCCAAATTCTCCAATATCAGCATCAACAAGACCTCCTTCAAGAGCGGCGAGACGATGGTCATCACCGCCAAGATGGACAACTGGCACCTGATGAAGCGTGCGCGACTGACCGAATTCCTAAATGGTTTCGGCGTGACGTTCGACAATGGCGAGACCACCGAGCCTTACCGCTTCACCCTCGACGAGACAACGGGCATCGTCACCTACTACGCCACCGCACCCACGGTCAGCCAGACAAGTACCGTACAGGTTGATTTCGGGCCGATGGAAGAATTACCTATTAATGATCCAGACTATGGATTCATGGGTTATAGATATCAGGTCACCACGGGCAGCGAAGGCATGTTCTCCGTCACCGTATCGCCGACGGCTGTAACCCCTGTGCCAGCCACATCGATTGACTTTGTGAACCTGCCTGCCGACGGCAGCAACATCAGTTTGACACGAGGACTCTTCGACGATATCTATGGGACGTCGTACCCGCTCGGCATTACCACCATTCCCGCCAAAGCCACCAATGCCAACACGGTGACTTACAGCGTCACTAACTCCAATGGCGCGGGAGCCTATATCAGTACGAACAGCAGCAATGACCCCATAGTTGAAACGGGTGCCTATACCGGTACCTTCACCTTGACCGCCACTTTGGCAAACGGTGTCAGCACATCGCGCACCTACAATCTGACCACGACGCCGGCGCGCCCCATCCACCACTCCAACACCTACATTGCTGGCACATCCTTCCCGAAGTTCCAGTTTGAGCTTAATCGGAATTGGCAGTTAGATGATACGTATGAATGGAATGGTATGGCGACGGTCAACGACGATGTCACCGTCAACTACACCCACGCCAACGGTACCACGTGGACGGAACATTACCAATTCAGCAAACTGAAGAGCCAAGCGAAAATACTTTGGCTGGACGACTACCATGTCGCCTATACGGACATGGGTTATGTGGCACGCCTGTACGACCTGCCCTTTACTTTCACGGATGAACACCCCGATGCCACCATCGAACAGATAGGCAAGCCCGTCGTGTCGGCAGAGGTCGTCATGTACATGCTGAACCCCAGTGGCAACAGCCTTCAGGTGAGATGTACGGCGACGCTGGAGCCTCGTCTGAAGGACCTCTCGTTCAGTGGTTACTATAATTCGGAAGAGCACTACCATTACAAGTATGCGCCCACCATGACCTCCGATGTGATGTACCTGCCCACTGAGGGCTTCATCGTGGGTTACGAGATACCCGAGCTGGGTGTCACCGAGACCTACGACAGCCGTAGCGGTGCCCCCGTGCCCGACTGGCTGGAACTGCAGCAGGACACCCTCTACACCACCGCCAAAATCTCCGCTCATCCCAACCTCGACAAGACGCAGAACTACAACCTTTCCATGTACACGCTGGCGCAGCGCACAACCTTCCCCGACGAGGTGATGCAGCGCAACCACTCCTGCAATGTCTCCTTCTCGCCCGTCAGCCCGGAGGGTCACATGATTTACCGTGTCAACGGACAGGATGTGACGGGCAACCTCACATTCAACAACACCCAGGCAGCCACGGATTTCATCAACAGACTGAAAAACGAGGCCTTCGTAAACCTGTATGGTGGTTATTCACCAACCCAACTGGTAAGTGATGTTCAGGCCTTCTTCAACATCTACGACGATGTCTTCGACGGAGCCGAGGTGACGCTGACCTGTGGGGGCGATACCCTCCAGCACCTGACGGACTACAAAGGCTGCTTCACCTTCATGCCGCCCTTCGATGGAAAGACGTATAATATAGAGGTATATTACCCAGGCTACAATCGGCGCTACAACAACACCTTTACCTGCCATGACCTTACGGGCATACATTCCTTCGGATACTACCTCGCCTATGATAATGATAATTACAGTCATGATGTTGTATATGGTGGTGTTTATTTGAGCTATTTCAATGAAGGCGAGGAGAAAGTCTACCAAATCGTAAGCTCGGGTGCTTCAAGTGCTTGGGGCGGTCAGCAAGGTTTCATATATTGCGATAACCCAACAGAGTTCTTCATCAGCAACGCTGCCGCCAAAGTCCGCATACCTTTCCCCAGCGAATTCAGGCAAATAGGAAGCATAGACGCGGCAGAGCTGAAGATGGTTAGTACCCCATTCTCATACTTCTATGCAACCCAGGCCGATGCCAGTTACAGTTATCATTTTAATAAAAATTATAATTATAAGTTGGCGAACATGTGGAGCTATATGCTCTTGTCATTACGCTGGAGTGAACTGATCAACGGCAGCACGCTGATTGAAGTGGTCGACAGCCAGGGCCAGCCCGTCACCAATGCCACGCTAAACTATGCCTGTGTGGATGAGAATATGGAAAATCCTGTAGGCATAGGCACGGCAACTTATAGTAACGCGTTGAAGGGATATCAGGTGAACACCGACTCTGGGCAGTATGCCGAACTCATCGAGGTGGTGACCGACAACGGCAATAAGACGCAGCTCAACACGATGTACCTGTGGAACTACGACTACGTCAGCCGAGAGAACCGAAACAAGCAGCGCCGCTACACCATCGTACTCAACGACGGCAATGAATCGACGACCGCCTCGCTGGAGACGCTTGACCGCGACGGCAACCTGAAGAACGGCGAGATGAACGCCAAAATCGTCACCACCGACCTGATGCGTGTGGACAAGAACGAAGTGGTGGACTACACGCAGACTGCCGACCACGAAAGTGTCATCAAACACGTGAAGGACGGGAAAGTCGGCCCCAACGGCTTGGACTGCTATAAATATGCCAAGATGAACTTCCTCCTGCCCTATCAGAACAGTTTCAACACCAGTCAGGTTCAATTGGTGGCAGCCGACACGATACAGCTTGTGCCTGCCAGCACCAAGCATCTCACACAGACGGACTTCACCTCCTTCTCGAGGAACTACTGCCTCATGACGTTCGACCTCGAGGATAGGATAGGGGTTGGCACTACTGTGACGCCCGCGCTGATGAACGGCAACCAGACACTGGTGGAACTGCCCAAACTGCACAACCACACCGTCGATCTGCAGCTCCTCGCCGAGCAGAACGACATCAGCCTGCCTATGAACACCACATCCCTGAACAACGTGGACGACGAGGCCAAGGCTAACGGAGCCAACCTGAAGGACTCGGGCAAGGCGTTCGACAAATTCAGCTTCCAGCTGCCGCCAGTGTTTAACTTCTCGGTAAACATCGAGCGCAACGGTGATTACTTCCTGGTGCGTGGTGTCTATGAGAAGAACTTCCTTCCGGGCGGACAACTCATGGAAGCCCTCGACAAAGTGGGCGACCTCGCCTACTTCGACGAGCAGTACCAGGCTTGTATGGACGCCGTGAACTCGGCAAAGCCCATGGACGACGGCTTCTTCGACGACATCCCGCGCTTCCCCTCTGCCTTCGTGGGCATCAAGGGCTTCGTCTCGGGTATCGGACACATCAATCCCGAAACGGGAAAACTCGAAATCAACTTCTACGACGGCGGACTGACCTTCGAGGCATCGGCACGGGCATCGGCGAGCGTCAGCTTCGGCATCGGCTCGTTCGGCATGTCGGTGGATGCGAAGATTGCCATGACGATGGCTCTCATCAACTCCAATGCGATGCAGGGCAACGTGGGCGCCCTGCCTACGATTGACTTCATGATTGACAACCAGTTCCGCCTGAAGGTATGCGCCTGGGCACAGGCTGGTATCGACCTCTGGATAGCCAAGGCTGTGGTAGGTGTGCGCGGCGGTGCATGCATAGATGTGCAGAACCGCACGATTCTCGGCATGAGCAGCGGAGTCAGCAAATTTGGTACGAAAACCACCTTGCAGGCAAAGATGGAGGCATTCGCCGAAGCACGCATCCTGTGGGTGAAGAAAAAGAAGACGTGGAAAATCTTCAACGTGAAGAAGGAATACCTGACCCCCAACAAGCCTTCGAACCCCTTCCACGAGGCGAACGAGGAGCCGATATTCTCCTACAGAAGGATGGATGTCACGAAAGGCTATAAGAAACTGAAGCGGAAGGTGATAGCCGACTTAGGCACGCCCATCATATCGAATATCAGCGGTATGGCTCGGCCTACGTATCTGCAGGGCGGCGAGTCGCTGGTGTTCAACAACCTGAAGACGCCAAGCAACTACAACGACGACCGCTTGCAACTCTATAACAACGGCACCAAGACGGACTTAGTGGATACGGGTGTCGATGCACCGATGTACGACTTCGTGGCGGCTCACGGCAAGAATGGTATGGAGGTAGTGGCCTTCGAGCAACTGAGTGAACCGATAGACGGAGAAGGTTTGGAAGACCTGGATTCGCTGGGTCAGGAAAAGAGCGTGAGCGAAATGAACGAGATTCACGTTGCCTGGCGCCAAGGCGATGGACAGTGGCAGCAACAGAAGATTGGCTCGTTGTACGGTTCTGCCTGCGTGCAGCCTGCTGTGGCCGTGTCGAAGGAACAATTCCAGTCAGTCTGCGCTGCCGTCATCTGGCAACAGGGTAAGGCCATGTTCAACGATATGGGCGAACGCTACATCGACGGCAGCCTCATGCTCTCGTGCTTCAACGACAATAAATGGGAGGAGCCGATAGAACTCATGCGCCTCAACCAGCGTTGTGTGCCTGTCGATTACCAAATGTCGATAAAGTCGGACGGCTGGCACATGGATAGCGTATTTATAGCGATGACCCTGAATCAGGACGTCAACAACCCACAGAAGTCTCCAACGGTGGTTTATCTCAGTGTGACACCTCAGGAGAATTGGAAGTACAAGACGCGCGTGACCTACACCAGAACGGAGGGAAGCAAACCTCAGGTAGTGCGCGTGCTCGACCCCAAATCCACGTACCACTTTGACGGTGAAGACCCCACTATCTACGATGCTGCCAACCTGGTGGCTTACATGAAGCCGAAGGAGAATGGTCGTGACCTCGTCTTGACGACCATCGACATGAACGGCAAGCCGACAGGTAAGCTGACAGGCACCTTGGACATGGGCAAGCGTACGGTAAACGACTACAAACTGGTTGTTGACGACGATGCCCGCGACCTGGACGGCGTGGCACTGCTGTGGACGCAGAGCGACGAGGAACGGACCGACAACGGCGACGACACACAGAACGTGGACATCAAGAACCGCCTCTATGCCGCCAAACTTTGCAGCCACGACAAGCAGCTCTACTTCTCTGCTCCCGTGGAGGTGGCCACCATGCCCGACGACGTCAGCCTTGCCTCGATGGATGCCTATCTTGACGGCCTCGACATGAAGGTTGCCTACTGCGTGACGAACGAGGAGGACGGCGGTGCCGTGATGGAGAGCAACGTGGCATTCACCAATGCCATCGACCACAAGATTATGTTCAACCCCTACGAAGTGAACAGCGAACATCGAGTGCCCATCACCGTTACTGTGGCAAACAATGGCTTCCAGCCCATCGAAAGTCTGGAGTTGCAGCTCGGTGACTCGACCTTCGTCCGCGAGGTGAAGCTGATGCCACAGGAAACCGCCGACGTGAAGGCCTACTATACCGTTCCTGACGACTTCGACGGAACCATCCCGTACAACGTTACAGCCCAGTTCGTGGCTCCGAACAGCAACTCCCTGAAGATGCGCCGACTGGCAGCCGCCCGTCCGCGCCGCATCCAGCAGACTGGCACGCAGACCGACGTGCGCCAGGTGGATATGGCCACCAAATTGCTGAAGAAGAGCACCGACCAGAACGACGTGATGACCGTGGTTGCCGAGGTGAACAACGCCTCGCTGCTGCCTCTGGCAAACAACACGAAATGTAAGGTTGGCCTCTACGCCTCGCCCTTGGCCACCGAGCCCGCCCCAGGCACCACGGAGGTGACGGTGAACTACAGCGACCTGTACGACACATCCACGAAGAAGAACAAGGTGAAGATTGTCAGCCTGACGTGCGACGGCGAGATAGGGCGTACGCTGTATCTGCGCACTACACCGATAAACGGTTCGACGATTCTGACCGACGTCCGTCCCATGAACAACGTCGTGCCCGTGACCATTGCCGGTAAGCACCCGCTCGGCGATGCCAACGGCGACGGAAAGGTTTCGATTGCCGACGTGACGGCCACCGTGAACTACATGAATGGTGGCAGTGGAGCCAACTTCGTGAAGAAGGCTGTCGATATCGACGGCAACGGCAGCATCACCAACGTGGATGTCCAAAGCGTCGTCGAACTCCTGCTGAAACAATGAGGATTGAGAATTGAGGATTGAGAGTTGAGGATTGAGGATTGAGAATTGAGGATTGAGAATTGAGGATTGAGAAAATGAAGAATGAAGAATGAAGAATTGAGAAGAACCAACTTGTCAACTCGTCAACTTGTCAACTCTAAAAGAACCAACTCGTCAACTTGAATACATATTTATATATGATATGAAAACAAACAACATGAATCCGATGCCATGTAGCCGATGGCTATGGGCAGTAGTGCTGATGCTGGGAAGCATTTTCTCGGTACAGGCACAAACGAGAGACGTCATCACCTTCACGGGCGGTCACACAGACCCGAACTATCCCGGCGTGTACTTCGTCGATACGGATGAAGTCACCATCAGCCGGCCGTTGGGAGCCACAGCCACCCGAGAGGCCAGTATCACATTAGCCGTATTGGGCCGCTACGACCAATATGGAGAGACGATAACGTTTGCCCCCGGCGAGACCACGAAGACCTTCGAAGGTATGGAGGTGATGACCGTGCTCCGAACCAACCACGCCGATGCCGAATACCAAACGCTGGTCTTTGGCAGCACCACCCAAGTCAACGACGACCCGGGGCTGTGTACCTATTCCTCCCAACTGGAACTGCTGCAGGAGGCGCTCAATGCCAATCCCTACGATTTCGAGCGAATCTATACCTTCCAATGGGGTGAGTATGTCGTCTTCAGGGTAATGCTGAATGCCGACATCAGGGTGGCAGCCGACAGCCGTATGGTGATTCAGACGCGCTACACCGACCATATGGGTCTGGCCAACGATGCCGATGACTATGCTATGTCGAAGACCCGCGAGGTGGTGTTGAAACCCATCAATGTCGGTGCCGTGTGCAAAGAAGTTTGGTATCTCTACCGCCCTCAGGACGACGAGTATCTGTATTCCTATAAATATACAGGCGAATATTCGGAGTATGACAATACTTTGTTAGGGAGCGAACAGATAAAGGCCACCGCCTACAAAGTCTGTGAGTTAGGCCCCTTCGAGGTGGCCAACCCTGCCTCGGGCGCGCTCAGTCGCATCTTCTTCTCGCGTGAGGAGATGGGCAACTTGCTGACCTACGCCGTGGAACTGTACCCCAAGTATTTCTATCCCAAGTTCTCCAACGTAAGCATCAACAAAACGACCTTCAAGAGCGGTGAGACGATGATTATCACGGCCAGGATGGACAACTGGCGCGTCATTAAGCGTGCCCGCCTCAACGACTTTGCCACCGCTTTCGGCTTGACGCTCGACGGTAGCGAGACCATTGAACCGCACCGCTTCACCTTGGATGAGGCGACGGGCATCGTCACTTTTTACGCCACCGCTCCAACGGTAAACACCAACACCACCGTCGATGTGGATTTCGGTCCGATTTGGAGAGGGCAGGAATATGATGAAAACATGGATTTGATTGATGTCAACCAAGTCTTCACGGGCAGCGAAGGCACGTTCCGTGTCACCGTGACGCCCCAGGCCGTAACGCCCGTGCGCGCTACGACCATCGACTTTGTGGATTTGCC
>JAEEGL012429151.1_pt1 | contig 12158 bp, 11 predicted proteins | sample 9134231 | NCBI WGS metagenome assembly JAEEGL01 (sample SAMN16246548, study PRJNA631951) | gut metagenome | biome: gut microbiome; feature: rumen; material: fiber-attached | host: Bos | place: Iran: Karaj | collected 2018-10
ACGGTGGAGCCGATCGTTTCTCCGTCTATAAGAAGCCGGCGAAGGTTGCCCTTTACTAGCATATCGAAGACGATAATGGGGATCTTATTGTCCTGGCAGAGAGAAAATGCCGCCGCATCCATCACTTTTAGCTGTCTCCCGAGAGCGTCCATATAGGTGAGCTGAGGCAGTTTGACGGCGTCAGGATAGACAGTCGGGTCTTTGTCATATATGCCGTCGACCTTTGTCGCCTTGATAACACACTCGGCCCCGATCTCGGAAGCGCGCAGCGCTGCTGTCGTATCGGTCGAAAAATAGGGCGACCCGGTGCCTGCCGCAAATATCACTATACGCCCCTTCTCAAGATGGCGTATCGCGCGCCTCCGGATCACCGTCTCCGCGATCTGCCGCATTTCAATCGCCGACTGGACGCGCGTAGGACAGTCAAGGCTCTCCAGGATATCCTGCAGCGCAAGCGCGTTGATAACGGTGCCCAGCATTCCCATATAGTCTGCCTGAGCGCGCTCGATGCTTGTTGTCTGAGCGCCGCGTATTATATTTCCTCCGCCGACCACCATCGCTATCTGGATGCCGTGGGCCGCAACGTCGGCCACTTCCGTACAGATGCCGCGCACGGCGTCGTAGTCAAGTCCGAAACGTTCTTTTCCCGCAAGTATCTCGCCCGAAAGCTTAAGCAGTACTCTTTTGTATCTGCAGTCCATTTTCCAGCCGCCTTTCATTAAGATCTACGCATGAAAAAAGCGAGGGAAAAATCCCTCGCTTCCGTGGCCGTTTTTGTTACGCCGCTATTTCGAAGCGGGCAAAGCGCCTTACTATTATGTTTTCGCCTATCTTTGCGATATTCTCGACGACAAGGTCTTTCACCTTGATATCCGGATTGAGCGTGAACTTCTGCTCCATAAGGCAGTTCTCTTCGTAGAATTTGTTGATGCGCCCTTCGGCTATTCTCTCAAGCATCTTCTCGGGTTTGCCTTCCTCGCGCGCCTGAGCCATAATTACCGCCTTCTCATGCTCAAGGACGTCAGCGGGGACGTCTTCGGGCTTCACGTACGACGGGCTGGCCGCCGCGATGTGGAGCGCGATATCATGTCCGAGTTTGTTGAACTCTTCGGTGCGGGCAACGAAGTCTGTTTCGCAGTCGAGTTCAAGAAGAACGGCAAGCTTTGTATTGAAGTGCATGTATGTGAACATTTTTCCCTGAGACGCTTCACGTCCGGCCTTTTTAGCGGCTTTCGCAAGTCCCTTCTCACGGAGGTAGTCTATCGCTTTTTCCATATCGCCGCCGCATTCCACGAGGGCCTTTTTGCAGTCCATCATGCCGACTGAAGTGCGGGCGCGAAGCTCTGATACCATTGCTGCGGTTATATTAGCCATCTTAGTTCTCCTTCCAGCCCTTCTGATCCGCGAGTTCTTTGCCGCGGATCTTTATCTCATCTTCCGAAAGATCGTCGCGCGGCGCCTCTGCCTCTGCTTCCTGCGCCGGCTCTTCGGCTGCTTCCTCTTCCGCCGGACGTGCATCCTGTCCCTGACGTCCCTCGATGAATGCGTTTGCCATAAGGCCGACGACGAGCTCGATAGCGCGGATAGCGTCATCGTTGCCGGGAATCGGGTAGTCTATGTAGTCAGGATCGCAGTTTGTGTCGACGATAGCGATAACAGGTATGCCAAGTTTGCGCGCTTCAAGGACCGCTATTGCCTCACGGCGAGGGTCGATGACGAAGACCGCATCGGGCGTCTCCTTCATCTCTTTGATCCCGGAGAGGTATTTCTCCAGTTTGTCGCGCTCTTTGCGGAGCTGGACGACTTCTTTTTTCGGATATTTGTTGATGCTGCCGTCTTCTTCCATCTGCTCCAGCTCGACCATCCGCATCACGCGGCGGCGAATCGTTGTGAAGTTGGTAAGAAGTCCGCCGAGCCAGCGCTGGTTGATATAGAACTGGCCGCATTTGAGCGCTTCGTCGTGGATAGGATCCTGAGCCTGGCGCTTTGTACCGACAAAGAGGATGCTTCCGCCTTCTTTGGCTACCTCGCGCACGAAGTCATAAGCTTTTTCAAGCCCTTTGACTGTCTTCTGCAGGTCAATGATATAGATCCCGTTGCGCTCCGTGAAGATGAACGGCTTCATCTTCGGATTCCAGCGCCTTGTCTGGTGTCCGAAGTGGACGCCGCACTCAAGAAGCTGTTTCATACTTACTACACCCATTTGTATCCCTCCTGTTTTTTTCCTCCGTGCGCTTCATCCGCAAAAGAGCCCGCATACGGGGAACCTCTTTTTCGTCGCCGCACGTGTGGATTGCACAACGCTCTTAAGTATATCACACTATCAAAAATTATTGCAAACCTTTAACCCTGCATATCAAATATTCTGAGCCGTTCCTCGCTCTCCTGTTTTCCCAAAAGGCTCCCCAGCACAAACGCGGCGGCTGATATCACAAGCGCAGGCACTATCGCGGTAGTCCCTGCTATGCTCGTCTTGGTTATAGTGAACCAGAAAAACGCTGCAGCGCCGGCAAGCATCGAAAGCACCGCACCTGTCGAATTAGCGCGGCGCCAGTACAGTCCGAAGAGCGTCGGGCAGAAGAATACGGCTTCAAGCCCGCCGAACGCAAAAAGATTTATCCAGACCAAAAGTGACGGCGGGTTCATCGCCGCCAGAAAAACAAACAGACCTGCAATGGCGGTTATAATGAGGCTCATGCCGCGCACTTTCTTCGGCGGCAGCTTTTTCTCATCGTTTTTGGCGATGTAATGGAAATAAAGATCCTTAACTATCGCTGCCGAGCACATGATCAGCATAGAGTCAACGGTGGACATTATCGCGGCAAGCGGACCGGCTATGAATACCCCGGCCCAGAAAGGTGACAGCAGTCTGACGGTAAGCGTAGGCACCGCAAGATCCCCGACTTTTATATCAGGGATGACCGCGCGTCCCATTGCCCCTACGAGATGCATCGCAAGCATCGTAAATCCTACGACAAACGTTCCGATTATCATCGCGTTGTGCATCGAGCGTGAGTCCCTGTACCCCATGCACTTCTGCGTGGTCTGAGGAAGGCCGAGTATACCTATGCCGACAAGCACCCAGAATGAGAGGATATAAGGCTTGGGGATAGCGTCTCCCGCTCCCCCGGGCGTCAGCAGCTTCGGATCCGCGGCATATAGCGTGCTCATGATGTTTTCCACGCCGCCGCCGGCTGAAACTACTGCAAGAAGGATAGCAACTGAAGCTATCAGCATCATTACGCCCTGTATCGTATCAGTAAGCACGACCGCACGGAAGCCCCCAACCGTAGTGTATATGACGACTGTAAGGCCGAATATCACAAGCCCTGTCTGATAGGAATAGCCGGTGACGGCTTCGAAGAGGCGGGCGCCGCCTATGAACTGCGCGAGCATCGACGCCATAAAGAAAACAAGTATCGCAAGCGACGACAGCACGACCACGGCGTCACTCGAATAGCGCGCGCGTATAAAGTCCGTGATAGTCACGGCGCCGGTGCGGCGTGCCACCAGCGCAAAGCGCTTGCCCAGTACGCCGAGCGTCAGAAACGCAGTCGGCACCTGTATCATCGAAAGTAGGATCCAGCCGAGGCCGACATTATACGCAACGCCGGGACCGCCAACGAAGCTGCTTGCGCTGGTATAGGTGGTTATTATCGCCATAGCGAGGACAAAACCGCCCATGGAGCGGCTTCCGAGGAAGTATTCCTCCATAAAGCCCCTGGTGTCGCTTTTCTTTGCGGCCGCACGGTTGCCCCATAAAGCTATGCCCATTATCAGGACGAAATACAGGACGAGAGGCAGTATCATTCCGGAGTTACCGCTCATTTTTTATTCTCCTCTTCATCATCGTCAAGAGGGAGCTCGCAGAAAAAGAGTTTCACGCAGAGCCAAAGAAGTACGGATATCCCTATATACCCCGCTATGCAGCTGTAGAAGAACCATTCCGGAAAGCCAAAAACGAAACGGTACTTTGACGGATCGTCTCCGAAGCCGTACGCAGTGATATACCACCACGCGAAGAACAGTACGTACAGGCATATCACTATCAGAGTCTCTCTTTTAGCTGCCCGCACAAACTTCTTTGAAACCATGTCGTTCCTTTAAACCTCCGTTTTATTTTTGTCCCGTATACACGGAGCCTATAGCGGATAAGTATATTACAAAAACGGCTCCGCGGCACATAAAAAATAAAAAATGGCGGATGAGGCCGTCATCCGCCGCCGGTCATATCCAGAATACACCGTTTTTGCGCATCAGGACGCGCTGTGATGGTGATGATGGTTTCCGCATTCGGAAGAAAGCCCCGTAAGCGTCTCAACGGCATGGCGCAGTCCGCCGGAAACGGCTTCGAAGCACTGTGATGCTCCCCGCATGCTTCCCGGAAAGGATATTATAAGAGAATTGCCCTTTACAACGGCTACAGAACGCGTAAGGAATGCCCGGGGCGTGTACTTCAGCGTTTCCATCCGCATCATCTCGCCGAAGCCGGGAACATACTTATCCGCTATAGAAAGAAGCGCTTCGGGTGTGTTGTCGCGCGGGGAAAGTCCGGTGCCGCCCGTAGTAAGTATCAGGTTTATCCCCTGTGAGGCCCATTCGCATACCGTCCCGCATATCGCATCAGGGTCATCGGGCACGATTCTCTTCTTTTCGGTAACGCAGCCCATGTTGAACGCAAGACGCTCAAGTTCGGGGCCGGCAGTGTCGATGCGTTCGCCGCGGCTGCCCTTGTCGCTTACGGTAAGCACCGCGGTCCTTACCGGCGTCCATATCTCGACAGCTTCAGAGACCCCGAGAAAACCCGCTCTGCAGACCGAAAAAGTTCCGCTTGCAGCGTTCCAGCGCAGCAGCGCATTATTCTCGCCGGCGGACAAAAAGTCTCCGTCTCCTATGACAGCCTGCTGCGGCAGCACGACAGTCATCGCAGCGGCCGCTTTTTCATCTGTGAGAGCTTCCCCCGCGTGAGCATATCTCAACGGCAGTTCAACGTCGTTTATACAGCTGCTGCCGGCCTTATTCGTATGCACATAGCAGAGCGTGTGATCTCCGATAAGCGCCGGAGCATAAAGCCTGAGAATCCTCATTACTATCCCCTCCATCGCAGCTCTCGTCCCGCTGTTTTCGCAAACCGGGCCCGACGCCGCTTTCCTGTATATTTTGGTTTTGTTCCGAAGGACTATTCCTGTTTTCCGTATCCTGTATCAGCGTTCCATTCACCGCTTTTGCCGCCTGTTTTCCGGAGCAGCCGTATGTCTTTTATGACCATGCCCTTGTCTATGCCCTTGCACATATCATAGAAAGTGAGCGCGGCGGCCGAAACCCCGGTAAGCGCTTCCATCTCCACACCTGTCACCTCGGATGCGGAGGCTTCGCACGTTATCTTTACGGCTTTTTTTTCACGGTCGAGATCGCAGCGTACCTTTACGTTGTCAAGACGTATATTGTGGCAGAGCGGTATCAGCTCCGGAGTTCTCTTAGCGCCCATTATGCCGCCGAGTTCCGCGATTCTGAAAGGATCTCCTTTTTTTACCGCGCCTTTCGATACCGTTTCGTATATCCCGTCAGGCAGATATATCCACCCTTCCGCCCAGGCGGTTCTTTTCGTGACGGTCTTTCCGCTGACGTCGACGAGCGTTGGACGCCCCTCCGCGTCAAAGTGCGTATATTCTCCCATTTTATCCTCCTATCCCGGACATCCGGATATTGCCGTTTTTAACGTCATCCCAGCAGCGCGGCTTGGCTGCCGCTGCGGCAAGTATGGCGTCGCGCAGGGCGCTTTCGCTGCGGCTCTGGATCAGCTCCTTAAGCGGTATCTCTTTCGGGTTGAAAAGGCAGGTCCGGAGCTTTCCCTCCGCCGATATCCTGAGCCGGTTGCAGTTTTTGCAGAAGTGGTTTGAAACTGCTGTGATTATACCTATCCGGTCGCCGGTCTTTCTGTTCACGTAATATTCCGCAGGGCCGTTGCTGCTGACGCCGTCCCCTTCGCTTTTTTCCCAGGAAGCGCCGTCGGGCAGCGCTTTGAGCAGATCGCTCCCCATGATGAAAGCATCTTTCGTCCAAATGCTCTCCTGCAGCGGCATGAATTCTATAAGACGCAGAAGAAGCCCTTCGCGGCGGGCGTAAGCGAGCATCGCCGGCACTTCGGTATCATTGAAGCCCCTTATCAGCACGGCGTTGAGCTTTATATTATCTATTCCTTCGGCCTTTGCCGCAGCTATGCCGGCAAACACATCCTCAATACGGCCCAGACGTGTCACCTGCGCAAATTTCCGTGCATCCACGGTGTCCAGGCTGACGTTAAGGTAATCTATGCGGGCCTCCGCCAGCTCCCTGGCATAATTAACGAGAAGAGAGGCATTTGTGGTCAGAGCGATCTTTACATCCGGCATCTCTTCGCGCAGTTCCTTCATAAAGGGGACGAGACCCCTGCGCACGAGAGGCTCTCCGCCGGTGAAGCGGAATTTTTCGACGCCGAGTCCGCGGAAAACGCGGCAGAGGAATTTTATATCCTCATAGCGCAGTATATCGGCATGGCTGATGCACTCCACTCCTTCCGGCGGCATACAGTAAAGGCAGCGGTAGTTGCATCTGTCGGTAACGGATATCCGCAGATAATTAAGCCGGCGGCCGTAGCTGTCTTTCAGTTCCTTCACTTCGGCCATCTGTAACCGCCCATCTCCTCTACTTTCCTGCGCCACTCCGGGTCCTCGAGGCTGTCAAGAAGAGCCTTTATGCCGGGATGTTCAAGATATTCGCATGGAATGACAAGTTCGTAAGGCTCTTCCGTTATCGGGATAAAATCCAGGTCAAGCGCGTCCGCCGCGGATTTTATCCCCAAAGCTGCGTCGGCGGCGCCTGAATGCACGCGGTTCGCGGCTTCCATATGAGTAGTGCATATCTGCCCGTACCCTTTTACATTATCTGACGAAAGCCCTTCCTGTCTGAGCATGCAGTCAAAGAGCACCCGCGTACCCGCTCCGGGCTGGCGGTTCGAAAAAACTATCTCATTCGTGCAGAGGTCGCGGAAGCCGCGGATACCCTTGGGGTTACCGCGGGCAACGATTATACCCTGGGTCCTGTAGAAGACAAGTATCCTCTTCCATTCACGCCCTCCGGAAAAACGCTCGATGAATATATCGTTGTATGAGCCGCTTTTTTCGTCAAGAAGGTGTGCGGCAGCCACATGGCATTCTCCGCGTGAGAGCGCGGCAAGGCCTCCCATGCTTCCTACGGCGCGGCAGACAAAATCAGCTCCGCGTCTGCGTATCGGAGTGACCAGAAGCTGTACCGCCGGGTCGTCTGAGCCCTGGAAAAGAGCTCTCCGGGCCAGGTCGACGTCACGCGTCATCCATATATCTATCTCCGTTCCGCGTTCGCATTCAAGAGACTCGGGAGGCAGCAGCGCGACTCCGTCTGCTTCGGAAAGTGCCCACAGCACGCTTGCGCCGGCAGTGAGCGGCCAGGAATATACAGTATCTCCCACGAGGGCGGTCTTGATCTTGAGCCATTCTTCTATCCCGGCCTGAGAGGAATGCTGCACGAGCAGCTTTCCCTTCATGGTGCTTTTTGCCGATACAGCCTCGCGCGCCAGAGCCCGCGTCTCTCCGCCGGCGCCTGAGAGCATCCTGAGCAGCGGGTAGACGACAGACCAAAGCACGACTGCCGTGGACATCGGGAAGCCCGGCAGACATACTGCCGGCTTTCCGTTTATCTCCGCAGCCATGACAGGGCGCCCCGGCTTCATCCTCACACCGCGGAAGAGCACTTTGCCAAGCTCTGAAAAGACTTCTATCGTATGGTCGCGGCGCCCCTTTGCGGAGCCTGCGCCTACCAGGACCAGATCATAAGCGGATATACCCTTTTCGACGCATTCTTTAAGGATCTCGGGCACGTCTGGAACTATAGGAGCTATATCGACCGAATAGCCCCACTTTCTGAAAGACGCAGATATAAAGAGTGAATTGCTTTCGGCTGCCGTGCCGGAAGGCTGGTTTTCGCGCGCAAGCCATTCCTCCCGTGATATTATCTCGTTTCCCGTAGGTATAAAAAGGACTTTCGGCCTGCGGCGCACCGGGACGGTATCTATCCCCGCGCACAAAAAGAGCGAGACAAGAGCGGGAGTTACCTCTTCTCCCTCCCGGGCTATGATCTGCCCGGCCATAACATCCTCGCCCAGCGGTCGTACATTTTCATAAGGCGTAAGCGATTTATATACGATAAGGTCTTCCCCGTCTGAAGAGGAGTCTTCTATCATCAGGACCGCGTTTGAATCCTCCTGAACAGGCGCGCTCGTATTCACCCACCGGCGGTGTCCGTTCCTTATCCTTACAGGCGTCGCAAAAGAAGCGCCGGCTGTGTCTTCGGCGCGCAGTGCGTAGCCGTCGACGGCGGACGCCGCGTAATGTGGAACGTTGCGCGCAGCTTTTATATCTGCGGTAAGAAAATGCCCCTGAGCTTCTGATATCTCCATATCGGCCGAAAATACCGACGCGTAGTCACTGAATGCCTCCCGCAGGATGGAAGACGCTTCATCCAGTGTTATATGTTCCGGATAATTTACTGCCACAGCCATACCTCCGCTTCTTCTCCAGCTCTTATCGTTTCTCTTTCCTCCGGCATGCGTATAAAACCGCACGCATTTGACAGCGCGGATATATATCCCGATTTAGCCGCTGCCGGTTCGACTCTGCCGTCAGGCAGCAGACGGCACGCAAAGAACTTCTCCGCGCCGGTACGCGCGGCCAGATCGCATGCCACAGGCAGCACAAGACGTGTGCCGCACTCCTTCTCCGCTGCGCCGATAAGCCTGAGAAGCAGCGGCAGTAGTACGGTAAACGCCGCGACCATGCATGACAGAGGATGACCGGGCAGGCTCACCGCCAGCTTTTTTCGCCCGGCATCTGCTGCTATCAGCGTAGGCTTCCCGGGGACGATGTTGATTCCCCGCACGAGAAGTCCCGGTTCTGAAAGCGAAGAGAGCAGGCGGAACGCGTGATCGCGCACACCGACCGAAGAACCTCCGCTCAGCACAAGGACGTCGCAGCTGTTCAATTCATCATGAAAGCGGCGTTCGAACTCTTCGCCGCAGTCGCTGGCTATCCCTCTGTAGTCTGAAACGAACCCGAAGCGCGACAGCATAGCCCTCAGGTTCCAGCCGTTGACGTCTCTTATCTGCCCCGGTCTCAAAGTCCCGGCATCTACCGGCACTATCTCGTCCCCTGTGGAAAGCAGTGATATTTTCAGGCTTACAGTCGGGACCGACGAAAAACCGGCGGAGGCAAGGAGTCCTACGGTGCGGAGATCGATCATATCGCCGCGCGCAAGCAGCCGCGCGCCCGCTGCTATATCCTCACCGCTTTTGATTATGTTCTCGCCGGCCTGAACGGCGCGACGAATCTCCACCCATCCTCCGGCGGTATCCGTATCTTCAAGCATCACTACCGCGTCCGCTCCTTCCGGCAGTATGCCTCCGGTGGGTATCGAAGCGGCTTCACCGCCTGCTATTCTGAATCCCGGCACTTCACCCATAGCTACGCTGCCCTTCGCGGTAAGGAAAAGCGGCGTGGAAGATGATGCCCCGGCAGCGTCGGCATGCCTCACAGCATAACCGTCGCGCAGGCTGCGCGAGAATGGCGGATAAGGCACTTCATTGATGATATCTTCCGCGCATCTTCTGCCTGTCGCATCGGCGAGCTGACGCTCTTCTGCGCGGCAGTCCCACGGAAAAGAGAGACGATGCGATATGCTTTCTATCGCATCGTTTCTGCCTGTAACTTCTTTAACAAAACCTGCCATATAATCAGCGGCCTTTCAATGTAAAACCGTTATTTGTTTATAGGGACCAGATATATCGGGAACCCTGCCTTTTCAAGACGCTTTGCCACTTCGGAAGAGGCGGCTTTGTCGGCGCTGCCGACGACACGGACTCTGTAATGGGTCTTTCCGTCAAGAATCATTTCCGTGATGTATGCCGAGTACCCGGCGTCACGGGCCTGCTTTGCAGTCAGTTCCGCACCGCTTTTGGCCGCAAAGACGCCTATCTGGACGTCCCATCTCTCCTTTGCGGCAGCAGCGCCGGGCGCGGGGGATGCTGCTTTAGGGGCACTGTCTTTTTTCTGGACCGCAGATACGGGTTTTGTCTGCGGCTTTGTCTGAACGCTGTTTTTATTCTGAGATGCGTTATTTGACTGTTTCTTTGTTTCAACGGACGAGGCGGGAGCCTTTCCTGTGCCGGACACACTCTGCCTGCCGGCTTCGTAGCCGTTTTCTTCCTGCGTATCGGTTACAGGCTCTGCTGCCTGATTATCTGCGGAAGAAAGAACGGAGTCCGCCGAAACGGTATGCTCGGCACTGTGCGTCAAAGCGCGGAGACCTGCTTTTTCGGGCGCCATAAAGAGCTTTATGCTGAGGTAGAGCAGAGCCAGCGCCAAAATAAGCGTAAGCGGCAGGATCAGCCTTCCAAAAAAGGTAAGCTTCTTTGGCTCTTTATAATCGCGGGAGTGGTTTCTGCGTGAGTGTGTCATATGTTCTTTCTAACCTCCGGTTGTTATACGATACGCCTGAGTTCCTCTCTCAGCAGCTCTCTGCCTGCGGCGTCCACATTTACCGCGCCGCCCTGCGCCAGTTTCCTGCTTTCCTCAAATCCGCACCATGCGAGGCTGAATTCCTCCTGCGCTTCCTTTACGCCGGTAAGCCGCAGCTGCGGAGTTTTTTTCTCTATTGTCCTTATTTCTTTTTTTATCCTCTCATATTTTTGCCTGACAGCATTCTTTCCGGCAAAAAACTCATTCTCCCATGCAGTGCCGGGTTTCGGTATGAACGGATTTACGGAAAGGGTGAGCGACTGTCCCGTCTCGCGTATAATGCTGCGGCAGAGATCCGTTATCGCCGATATATCCTCGTCCGTCTCACCCGGCAGCCCTATCATAAAATAGAGCTTGACCCTGTCTATGCCGTGTCTTTTGGCAAGAGAGAGCTTTTCGGCTATAAGCTCGTTTGTAAAACTCTTGCCGCAGGAGAAGCGAAGCCTTTCGCTTCCAGTCTCCGGCGCTACTGTTATGCTGCGGCGGCCGCCGCCCGCAAGCGTCTCGATCATGTTTTCGTCGAGCCTGTCAAGACGCAGCGAGGCAAAAGATACCGCGGTGCTCTTTTCGGCAAGACTTTCCGTAAGCTTTGGCAGGAACGGATAATCGCCTGCCTCCGGCGTTACGAGTCCGACCTGCGGCACATCAAAGCGGCTGCATATATCCGAAAGCGCGTTTTCTATCATCTCAAACCCGCGGAAACGCATCTTTCCGAAGCAGCGGGGCAGAGTGCAGTAGCGGCATGAACGCGCGCAGCCGCGCTGCAGTTCGATCAAAAGCGTTTTGCCGAAGGCGCCCCGCTCCGTCATCCATACGCTGTGAAGCGGATAATCGCCGTTTAAGTCGAGCGTGCGCCCCGTCTTCAGATCCCGCGTAAGCTTCCCGTCCTTTATATCGACAGGGGGCACCAAGATCTCGCTGTGTCCGGCGAGCTTCTCCCATAATCCGGACCTCGGCCCGGAAGAGCAGCTTCGCAGACATTCTACCGCGTAGTCAAGCGGCTCCATTCCGTCGCCCAGAATAATAAAATCACAGAACCCCGACATAGAAAGCGGGTTGATGTACGAGAGGGCGCCGCCTGCTCCCACTACCGGGAAAGAACCGGCTGCTCTTTCCTCCGGAAGGAGCGGTATTCCGGCGGAGGCAAGCCAATCCAGAAAAACCGGTATGCCTCCCTCATAAGCGACCGTTGCCGTTATCACAGAGAATCTTTCAAGCATCGTGTCCGCGTCTGCCGACCTGTACGGCAGAGGCGAAGCAAAAAATCTTTCGGCAGCAACGCCGGAAAGACGAAGCCGCTCAAAAATATATTGAAGCCCTAAAGATGCGGAGCCGACCGAATAGTCCGCCGGATAAAAGAGAGCCCAAGGCAAATCTCCTCCCTTGGGCAGCTCTTTCAGCCATACTTCGTCACTTCGGTACTCTTCCCAGCTGTGCCACGCCGTTATCTTCCCGGGACGGCCTGCTGAAGCCCGCTGCCTGCTCAGGACTGCTGCTTCTTTCTGAGATATGCCGGCACGTCATACTGGTCAACGGGAGCGCCGCTCTGTTTGAAGAGGTCGCCCTAGGCTG
>JAEEGL012927152.1_pt1 | contig 12158 bp, 16 predicted proteins | sample 9134231 | NCBI WGS metagenome assembly JAEEGL01 (sample SAMN16246548, study PRJNA631951) | gut metagenome | biome: gut microbiome; feature: rumen; material: fiber-attached | host: Bos | place: Iran: Karaj | collected 2018-10
GAAAGATTGGGATCTTTTGATAAGAGATCCGAAGAAAGAGTATAGATCATATCTGGATTTTTGACCTGTCAAAAAGCTCTTCGGCATCGGCACGACTGACCGGGACTTAAGATCGGTTTTTCAGGGAGAAGACCATATGAGCATAAGAGGATCAAGCTGTATATTCCCCGTTTCAGACATACGGAAAACCGCGGATCACTACGTGAACGATCTTGGGTTTTCCGCCGTCGAATACCTTGATTGCAAAGAGCCGCATATCTGTTTATACCGCGGCAAGGCGGAGATCATATTGCTTCAGGCAAATACCGACAGGATAGTGCCAAACAGAGAAGCTTACGGATACGGATATGATGCGTATATCTATACCGAAGATCAGCAGGCATTGGAAAAAGAATTCGTTTCCAAAGGGGTAAAGACAGTAAGGCCGCTGGGTCTTACGGATTACAATAACCGGGAGTTTGTGATCGAAAATATCGACGAAAGATGGCTGGCGTTCGGACTGAAACAGCTTACAGAGTAAAACATATTGCGGAGGCCGATCATGTTCAGAGAAATGCGAAGAAAAAAGCAGGAAGTTTCAAGGGAAGAATGCGTTAGAATATTGAGTGAAGAAAAGCGCGGGGCGCTGGCCGTGATCGGTGACGAAGGATACCCTTATGCGATCCCGCTCGATTTTTACTATGATCCGAAGAACGATAAGATCTATTTTCACGGCGCAAAGGAAGGGCATAAGCTCGACGCGATAAAAAGAAACGAAAAGGTCTGCTTCACAGTTTGGAACGCCGGCACGAATAAGGAGGGAGACTGGTCGTATTACGTGACCAGCGTAGTGGTTTTCGGCAAGGCCCGCCTCGTAACGGACGATTCCGTTATCCTTGAAAAGGCGAAAGCTCTCGGAATGAAGTATTATCCTTCCGCCGAGGAAGTCGACGCCGAAATAAAGAAAGATATAGGCAGGGTGCAGCTGGTGGAGATCGGCATAGATCACATGAGCGGAAAGCTCGTGCACGAGAAATAAGGAGCACGGATCAGGGCCCGGCGCTGCCGTCCGCGGCGGCGAAGCGTAAAAACAAGCGGAGAGATTTATGAAGGACGTTTTATTTCAATACAACAGATTTTGCGACCTCGTCTACCACGTTCTGGCTCACATGCCCATAGACTGCGACGCGGACGTTTATGACGCGGATTACGTGCGGAGCATGGGCGCGGCCCTCGGCGGCGAGCTGCGGGTGCCGGGCGGACTGACGGAGCATTACCGGGATAATTTCGACAGAGTGGCGATCGTTGATTTCGTGCCGCTGCTCACCTGCGGCGTTCGGGAATGTCAGGACGTTTTGCTCGCAAACCGATCTCTTACGGATGAAGACAAGGAGCTTTTCATCCGCCCGTTCATGGAGCTTTGCGATAAGGAAAGCGAAAGATATTATCCGTGGTGGGACGCCCATCACGCCGAGATGAAAGTTCGCGAGGACGCAGTTTGCGGCGCGTTCACGGCGTTTACGGACTCGTTCGATCGTTTCTTCTCTCTTTTCGACGCGCCGCAGACCGTCGTGTTCTCATACAGCATAACGAGATTCGGCCGCGCGTGCAGGAACGGCGGAAGACGCATCGTTTATCTGCGTTTTCCGGAAACAAAGTCGGACGTCGTGAAATTCTGCCTGCAGTTTCTTCACGAATGCACCCACGCCGTGACCGACCGGCTGATAGAAAGCCCGCTTTTGATGTCGGACGGTTCCCACGATCTTTCCGAGTACCAGGTGCTTTTATACGACGAATATCTGATCGAAAAAACGTCACCCGGCTTACTCCCCGATTACGTTGGATTTTTCGGACGGGACAGGCTGGACGAGTCGCGTGAGATACTGGGAAAAGACAGGGTGAACAAACTGAAGTCGCTCGTCGACGAGCTTTCAGTCGATGAGAAAGGAGATTTGAAATGGCTTCAAGCAAAGAGTATCTGAGCTTTATACTGGATCAGCTTTCCGAGCTTGACGGCGTGTCCCATCGTGCGATGATGGGAGAATATATCATTTACTTCCGCGGCAAGGTCATAGGCGGGATCTACGACGACCGCTTTCTCGTGAAGCCCGTCCCCTCCGCTCGTGCGCTGATGCCCGAGGCCGAAAGCGAGCTCCCCTACCCCGGAGGCAGCGAGATGCTTCTGGTCGACAACGTAGACGACCGCGCCTTTTTGAAAGAGCTTTTCGAGGCGGCGATCGACGAGCTGCCCGCCCCAAAGAATAAACGCAAGTGATAATTACGCAGTAAAGGAAGGTCAAAAATGAAGATCAGGCCATTCATTCCCGACAAGGATTTCGCAATAATAAAAGACTGGCTGCCCGAAGAAAGAGCTCACGCCATGTGGAGCGCGAACCTCATGAAATACCCGCTCGGGATCGACGATTTCAAAACCTACATGGCAAAGATCGCGGACAGATTTTCTGATTCTCCATTCGCCGCGACTTCGGACGACGGAACGGTGATCGGCTTTTTCTGCTATTCTCTCAACCATGAAACAAACGAGGGCAAGCTCAAGTTCGTGGTGATCGACCCCGAGACACGCGGCAGGGGCGTCGGCAAACAAATGCTCGAGCTCGCGCTGAAATACGCCTTTGAGATAACCGGGGCTGACGCCGTCCAGCTCGACGTGTTCTCACCGAATGTGCGCGCACAAAAATGCTACAAAAGCGTGGGCTTTTGCGAAAGAAGAACGGAGAAAGGCGCTTTCCGCTACCGTGACGAGGTCTGGGACAGAGTGAATATGGTGAGATACAAATGAGTTTCGAGTATTTGACAGTCGATGAAAACTATATAAAAGAGCTTGAGAGGCTGCAACGAGAATATAAAAAAGCCATCAAGGAAGACGATCCCACAGAGCGGGACTTTTCAAATATGCTGTCTGCTATAAAAAACAAAGAGATCGTCTTTTACGCCTGCAAACATGACGGCAGACTGGTGGGCTGCTGCTCCGTATCCTCTGTTTTTTCCACCTTCGATTATCTCCGTGGGGGCGTTTTTGAAGACTTTTACATTATGCCCGAATACCGCCACAAAGGTATCGCAAGGGCTTTGGTGAAGTTCGCGTATGAGGAAAGCGGCATAAGCACTCTTACTGTAGGAAGCGCTGATTGCGATGTGGGAATGTATAAAGCTTTGGGATTCAGCCTGCCTATAGGCAATCTGCTGGCATATTATGGACAAAAGGAGTAAAACATGCTGACAAAAGACATCGAATTCACGCTCAGAGACGGCAGAAAGGCCGTTTTGCGCAACCCGCAGGAACGGGACATACAGGGCGTTCTGGACTATCTTTATCTTTCGGCCGGCGAGACCGAATTCATCCTTCGCTATCCCGAAGAATGTTCAAAATATACGTATGAAGGCGAAAAGGCGCTTTTTGAAAAATGGAACGCGTCGGAAAACGAGCTGTCTCTGGTATGCGATGTGGACGGAAGGATCGTCGGAAACTGCCAGATCTCGTTCACCGACAAAATAAAGACCGCTCATAAAGCCAGGATAGGTATCGCTCTCATACGCGAATTCTGGGGACTCGGCATAGGGACTGAAATGATGAAGGCCATGATATCGGCGGCCCGGGCCAAAGAGGGCGTTTTGCAGATCGAGCTCGAATGCGTGGAGGGAAACGCGAGAGCCCGCGCCCTTTACGAAAAGATGGGCTTCAGGATCGCGGCGGTAAAGCCCGATTCCATAAGACTGAAGGACGGCACCCTGCTCAACGAGTTCTTTATGATAAAGCGCCTCGAGCGATAAACAAGATCGATAATATAAATCAGGAGGTAATGAAAATGAAGCTTTCCGTAATTTACGACTCGAAGACCGGCAATACCAGGCAGGCCGGCGAATGGATCGCCGAAGGGATGAACCGCGTCGAAGGCGTGGAGGCAAAAGCGTTCCCCGTTGAGGCGGTGGACGACGATTTCGTCAGGCAGTCGAACGGCGTCGTGATCGGATGTCCCAGCTATGCCGCTCTTATGACGGCGGACATGCGCTCGTGGCTGCTCAACTGCGGCGGCAAGCTCGGCATGGCGGGCAAGCTGGGCGGAGCGTTTTCCACCGAGCAGTACACCCACGGCGGCGCGGAGCTGGTCATCCAGTCGATCCTGACCAATGAAATGGTGTGGGGCATGCTTTGCTACTCCGGCGGCGGCTCCAAGGGAAAACCCGTCATTCACCTCGGCCCGGTGGGAGTCAACTCAAACGCCGAGGCCCACAACGGCATGGAAAAGTACAAAGACAATTTCACTGTTTACGGAGAAAGGTTCGCCTCCAAAGCCGCAGAGCTGTTCAAATAAAACTTATTTGCGGAGGACGTTATGAAAAAAGAAAAGAAAAAACGCGGCCCGATAGCAAAGCTTTTCAGATTCATCGGCACGGTCGTGGCCGTGATCGTCGTCATCGCGGCGCTGTTTTTCGGTTTTCTGACGGTGACCGAATATAAGCCTGCTGACCGCGAGACCGTCTCGGTCGTAAACGATGCCTCGGAAAAGCTGCAAAAGGGCACAAGCTTTTGGATCGCCACCTGGAACGTCGGCTACGGCGCGCTGGGCGACAACGCCGATTTCTTTATGGACGGCGGAAAAATGGTCAAAACGGCCACAAAAGAACGCGTCGGTGAAAACCTTGAAGTAATATACTCCGCGCTCTCCGATCCACAGGACGCAGATCTTCCCATGCCTTCGGTCTTGTTCCTTCAGGAGACCGACGTGTCTTCCGGCAGGTCTTACAAAATAAACGAACTCGAGTTTTTCCGCGACAAGCTCACGGGATATTGCTCGACCTTCGCCAGAAACTACAAGTGCGCCTTCGTTCCCTTCCCCCTTCCCCCGCTCGGAAAGGTGGACTCGGGCATAGCCACCTTCAGCGTTTACGGGATCTCGTCCGCGGAGCGCATCCAGCTTCCCGTGCCATTCTCGTGGCCCATCCGCACGGCTAACCTCAAAAGATGTCTGCTCGTTTCACGCGTGCCCGTCGAGGGCGGAGGCGAGCTGGTGCTGGTCAACCTGCACCTTGAGGCCTACGACGACGGCGAGGGCAAGATAGAGCAGACCAAGATGCTGGCCTCATTCCTCGCGGAAGAACGGGCGAAGGGCAACTACGTCATCGCCGGAGGAGATTTCAACCAGATATTCTCGTCGGCCGACTACAACGCATATCCGGTGAAGGAAGGCATGTGGGCGCCCGGCAGGATCGACGTTGCGGCCTTCGGCGACGGCTGGCAGTTCATCATGGACGAAAGCAATCCCACCTGCCGCAGTCTCGACAAGCCGTACGCCGGTGCGGACAAATCCACCTTCCAGTTTTATCTTATAGACGGGTTCATCGTGTCCGACAACGTGACGGTTGAACAGTATTTCACCCGTGATCTCGGCTTTACCGCGACCGACCACAACCCGGTCTACATGTATCTCAAGCTCGACTGAGGACCGCATATGAAAAGAGTTCTTCTAAGATCGGTCTACGACGCCTTTGAATACGTTATGAAGCATTATTATCCCGCGGGCATGGAGGAGCTGGCCGAGCTCAAGGACTCGTACTGTGTCATTTCCGTCCAGGACACCCATACCGGCGGATTCGGCTTCGAGTTCAAAAAGAGCAGGTGCTGTAGGGACGTTCTCACCCTTTATTTCGACGACGTAGAAAGAGAGGTCGAGGGCGCGGCGCTGTTTTCGGAAAAGCAGGCGGACGACGTCATAAGCTTCATTCTTTCAAACAAAAGCGCCGACACCCTGCTCGTCCATTGCTACGCGGGAGAATCCCGCTCACGGGCGATAGCCGCTTTCGCGGTCAAAATGCTCGGCGGCGACAATTCAAAATACTTTGCAACGGGCCATCCCAACCAATACGTTTACGACGCGCTCGAAACGGCGTGGATCAAACGCATGATGGCTCAAAAGGAGGAACTGTCATGAAAAAAGCTGTCTTATTGCTGCTCGCTCTCGTCACAGCTTTCGCTCTTTGCGCCTGCGGTTCGTCAACAGACACTTATGATTATTCTTCTTACGTTTTTCCCAACTATTCCGAGATCAACCCCATAAGGTATCTCGAAAAGAACGAGCGCGGCCACGACTGCAACGGCTGGCAGGATATGGGAACGACCGGCGAGATCCGCACGGTCGGCGTTGCGATGGGCGATACCGCGACGTATCAGTTCTACTCATGGTACATAAGGAACGATCTTCAGTCGCTCTACGGTAACGTAGAGCTTCCTTCAAGCATCGAAAAAATGCCCGGTTTTCTCGTTTCCGGAAATGGTCACGCCGTCCTTTGGAGGAGCATGGGGCTTACGCCGGACAGTATAAAACTCCTGGGCACCAAAAAAATCAGCGGCGAGAACAAGGATTTTCTTTTAGCACGATACGAGCTCACCACAGGCGATACGGTAAAGCTCTGCCTCGTATATCTGATGCAGGAGGGCGAAACGTTTTCCGCGTGCTCGTTTTTGACCATGCCCGCTGACGAGGAGCTCGTCACAAATCTCGCGGACGGTATCGTCGGAACCTGGAAAACAAAATAACCGGAGGTAATCATGGAAAATTTCAGACACGCTATCCCCACTGAAGTCATTTTCGGAAAGGGCGCCATTCAAAACCTCGGCGACGTTTTGGCGCGCTACGGCAAAAACGTACTTTTGACTTACGGAGGCGGTTCCATCAAAAAGACCGGCCTTTACGACACAATAAACGACATTCTCACAAAGGGCGGCTTCTCGGTGACCGAATGCAGCGGTATCGAGCCCAATCCGCGCATCGAATCGGTTGAAAAAGGCGTCAGACTGTGCCGCGAAAACGACGTGGATATGGTCCTCGCCGTCGGCGGCGGCAGCACGATCGACTGCTCCAAGGCCATAGCCGCGGGCGTATTCTATGAAGGCGACGACCTTTGGGAAATGATAAAGACTCCCCGCGGTCTGAGAAAGGCCCTGCCTCTCGTGGTCGTTCTCACTCTGAGCGCCACCGGTTCGGAATTTGACCGCGGCGGCGTCATCTCCAACTTGAAGACCAACGAAAAGCTGGGCTCCGTGCTCACCTTTCCCTCCGTATCGATCTGCGATCCCACCTATACGTTCACGGTATCCGCGTATCAGACCGCCGCGGGCTCCGCCGACATCATGAGCCATATCATGGAAGGCTATTTCTCCCGCACCGACGACAGCGATCTCAGCGACGGGATCGCGGAGACCGTGCTGAAATCGGTCATAAAAAATCTGCCCATTGCACTTTTCGAGCCCGACAATTACAACGCAAGGGCAAATCTTATGTGGGATTCCTCGATAGCCTGCTCGGGCATCCCCGAATACGGAAAGAAGAGCACCGGCTGGCCCTGCCACGCCATGGAGCACGAGCTTTCAGCGTATTACGACATTACCCACGGCGTAGGTCTCGCTATCCTCACCCCGCGATGGATGAGACACATCCTCAAAAAGGACGCCTCGACCGTCGGAAGGTTCGTAAGATTCGCCCGCAATGTCTGGGGACTTGACGGAAGCGACGAGCTCGAGCTCGCCTATGCGGGCATTTCCGCCCTTGAAAACTTCTTCAAGAGCGCCGGCATACCCATGACGCTGACCGAGCTCGGTATCGGACAGGAGCATTTCAAGGACATGGCTGTCCACGCCAACAGAGGCGGCAGACTGAGCGGCGCGTTCGTTCCTCTCACCGAAGAAGACGTAATACAGATTTACAAAGACTGCCTGTAAAAAACAGGCCGGAAGAGCTTGCTCTTCCGGCCGACATTATTCCGGGAAGGGACATCGGTCGATGAAAAAGCTCCTGATCTTGACGCTTGCCCTGCTGATGCTGGCAGGATGTGCGGCTCAACACGGAAAAACCGAATATTCCGAGGCGGACGTCTTCGCGATGGACACCTTTATGGAACTGCGCGCCTATTCGGATGAGTCTGTGCTGCAAGGCGCCGTCGAGCTGATAAAAAGCATCGAGTCACGGCTCAGCGTGACCGATGAAAACAGCGAGATATTCAAGCTCAACTCCGGGCAGAACGACAGTGTGAGCCATGAGACGGCGGAGCTTTTGAAGACCGCGCTTTCCATATGCGCATCCACGAACGGCGCGCTGGACGTCACGATCTACCCCGTCGTAAGGGCGTGGGGCTTCACGACCGGAAGCTACCGGGTGCCCGGCGCAGACGAATTGCGAGAGCTACTCGGGCTCGTAGATCACTCAAAGGTCGGGATAAACGGCGATTCGGTCGTGCTGCCTCATGGGATGATGATAGATCTCGGCAGCATAGCCAAGGGTTATACGGGCGATGAAGTCGCGGCTTATCTTAAAGAAAACGGGGTATCCTCCGCCCTTCTCAATCTCGGCGGCAATATCCACGCCGTAGGCTCGAAGCCGGACGGCAGCGCGTGGAAGATCGCCATACGCGACCCGCTCGGCGGAGGACTTCTGGGCTCGGTGAGCGTAACGGACAAGGCCGTCGTGACCTCCGGCGGCTACGAGAGATATTTCGAGCAGGACGGCAAAAAATACTGGCACATCATCGACCCGTCCACCGGTATGCCCGCGGACTCCGGTCTTTTGTCCGTCACCGTGATCGGCGAAAACGGCGCCCTGTGCGACGGGCTCTCCACCGCGCTTTTCGTAATGGGACTTGACGGCTCGGCGGAATACTGGAAGACCCATACCGGTTTTGAAGCGGTGTTTCTGACCTCGGGCGGCAGGATATATGTGACCGAGGGTCTTGTGGGCAATTTCACACCGCTCGGCGATCACGCCTCGGAGAAAGCCTCGGTGATATACAGATGATAAAGACGAAAACCTGGGTAATCATCATCTGCGCGACGTTTGCCGTAAGCGCCGCCCTTGCTCTTATAATCCCCTCGCTGAAGACGGACGGGACGATAGCCAACGTATATCTCGACGGAGTGTGCATACGCTCCATCGATCTCGAGCGGGTAAAGACCCCGTATTCGTTCACCGTCACTTCCGAGCGCGGTGAAAACACCATACTTGTGGAACGCGGAAGAATATGCGTGCAGAGCGCGGACTGCCCGGACAGGATCTGCGTGGACCAGGGCTGGCTTTCGGGCAGCGTCTCCCCCATCGTCTGTCTTCCGCACAGACTTATAATAAGAATAGAACGCAGAGCAAAAAGCGATATCGACGCGATATCGCAATAATGTCAGGAGGATAAAGTGTCCGCGAAAAGATTGACCCGCGACGCCATCTTTACGGCGGTCGCGCTGATTATCTTCATAATAGAGCTGCAGATCCCAGCGCTCGTACCCGTTCCCGGGGTCAAGCTGGGCCTGTCCAACGTGGTGACCGTCTGCGCTATGTTTCTTTTGGGGCCGGCGGATACCGCCGCCATCCTTTTCGCGCGCATTTTTCTCGGAAGCGTCTTTTCAGGCAACATGGCAAGCTTTATCTATTCTCTTGCGGGAGGGCTGCTATGCTATCTCGTCATGCTCATTCTCAGAAAAAGGCTCGGTGAAAAGCAGATCTGGGTGTGCGGCGTGCTGTGCGCCATAGCGCACAACATCGGTCAGATCGCCGTCGCAATACTTGTCACCGCCACGCCTTACCTTATCAGCTATCTTCCCATCCTCACCGTCTGCGCGATAATAACCGGTCTTTTCACCGGCTTTTGCGCACAATTCGCCGTTTCGCGGCTCAAAAATATACTGCGATAAACTCGCAGGACTATTGCAAAGCAAATTCTTTTCGTATATAATTCTTTTGTTCGGCAATTGAATACGGAGCGGTATCGAAGTGGTCATAACGAGCTCGACTCGAAATCGAGTTGCGGGTGAAACCGCACGTGGGTTCGAATCCCACCCGCTCCGCCAACGGGAAAGCACGGCACGAAGTGTCGTGTTTTTTATTGGCATGGTGTTTATGTGGACGGGATTCGAAAGGCGGCTCTTGGCAAGGCCCCGGTGGGGCCTTGCAACCGCCGTGGTTTTTCGCCGTTTGCAGACTGCGCTCGAAGAAAACGATGGCATATCCCGATTTGAGAAAAGAATGGATCAAGCCGTTCGATCAATCTGGACAAATCGGGCTTTATAAAATAATCCTGTTAAAAATGAAACAAAATACAAGTCTTAACGGTATTTATAATAGATACCAAACGAAAGGATGCATGAAAATGCGCAAAAGGATAATCGTTCTGATACTCCTGTCCGTTTTTATTATAACGATGTTCGGCTGTTCTGCGAACAACCAGGCAAGTACGATCGACACGAATGATCCGGACGAAAACGGGCGGCAAAATACGCTGGAAAACCCCATAGCAATAACGGACGAGAACGGAGCAAAGCTCGGAGAGATCGATAATCGAGCCAACTTCACCGCTGTTGACGAAGGGATATTTTACAGCGTATTTACGCTGAAGGAATATTCACATACCGGCACCGCCGAATACCGCTTTTTCAGTCTGAAGGACAAAACGGACGTTTATTTGGGAAAGCTGGAAGATCAGGGGTACGAGGCGGACTTTACGCGTACGGAGCTCAACGGCGTGATATACACGCTCGCCGTCAAGGGGGATCCCACCGGCGATGAGGCGGTCCCGCTATTACTGCTCGCATTTGACGCCGCAAATAAAACGATGAAAACGTATACCGTTTCGGAACACGGATTTCCGTATGCCGCCATGACGGCATCGGGCGGCAAGCTTATAATAATGAACCACGAAATGACATCCGAAAAAGCCGATAAGATATATGAATTCGACCCCATATCTGAAACGATAAGAGAAATCCTGACGTTTTCCTCGTCTACTGATTCCCTGCGCAGCGTCTGCGCGGCGGACAACGGTTTTTATCTGCTGCGGCTGAAATTGAATAACGGCGGCCAGAACGAAATGTACGTCGACCGGTATGACGAAAATCATGAAAAGATATCGGAGCGGCCGGTGGGCGACGTTCTCGCAGATGTGATAAAAGACATCCACGGGATCTCAGGCAGGCAGGACGCTATGAACGAGATCGGCATGAACGTCAGCCATTTCTTTATGGCAGACGACAGATATATGATATATGAAAACTTCGGGCTTTCCCGCATCGTGATCGATTTGCAGACTGAAGAAACGCTGTTTGCAAAAGATGATAATTACGCTGTCTCTAACGGAAGCGGCGTCCCTGTGGTATACAAAGTTGATTATGGCGCGGATAACGTATCCGATCCGGAAATATACGGTATTGAAAACGGTACGCTCAAACGTTTTTCATTCGTACCCGACGATGATCACCGGCTTATACGGACCGTAACGGTATCGACGGGCGGGACTTGGGCGATACTTACCTCGGACGCCTTCCCCGTACAAAAAGGAACCGGGGTCATTCATGTTTGGTCAGCGCAATAACAGAAAAGGACTGCGGGCATCACAACAAATAAGTGATGTTAATTAGAACAAGAAAGCACTTCCGCCCTGTGAGCGGAAGTGCTTTAATATCCGGCGGTTTTTATTGTCTGCACTTTCGGTATGATATATAATGGTGTTAACAATATTCTGCTCAAATTTGAACCCGGATAAGAATTGAGATGAGAAAAATGATCCTGGAAACAGAAAGACTGATACTTCGCCCGTGGGAAGAGTCGGACGCCGAGGAGTGCTACCGCTACGCGAAAGACGAGCGTGTGGGACCAGCCGCGGGCTGGCCAGCGCATACGAGCGTGGAAAACAGCCGCGAGATCATACGGAACATACTTTCCGCTCCTATGACGTTTGCCATCGTCCTGAAAGAGACCGGCCTTCCCGTCGGAAGCATAGGCCTTCACAACAACGATCTTGCCAAAAAGGACGACGAGTCAGAGCTCGGCTATTGGCTGGGCGTTCCCTATTGGGGACGCGGCATAATACCGGAGGCCGCAAGAGAGCTGCTTCGCTTTGCCTTTGAAGATATCAAGCTCGAACGGATATGGTGCGGCTATTACGACGGCAACGAACAATCGAAGCGCGTGCAGCAGAAGCTCGGCTTCAAATATCAATGGACGAGCTATGATCTTCCAGTGCCGCAGATGGGCGAGACCAGGACCGGTCACGTGAACCTTTTGACGAAAGAAGAGTGGCAAAGGACTGAAGTCATGCGGATAAACACCGGAGGGATCAATTATCTTCAGCCCCTCGCCGGAAGCTCCGGATGGTATTGGGGGACCGACTATACGTCGGGCGAC
>JAEEGL013632077.1_pt1 | contig 12158 bp, 8 predicted proteins | sample 9134231 | NCBI WGS metagenome assembly JAEEGL01 (sample SAMN16246548, study PRJNA631951) | gut metagenome | biome: gut microbiome; feature: rumen; material: fiber-attached | host: Bos | place: Iran: Karaj | collected 2018-10
AAATTTGATTGATACATCTTCAAATAAAACTCTTTTCCCAAATCTTAAAGTTACGCCATTTGTTAAAAGCATCTTCTTCCCTCCTAAAATTTTCTAGCTATACCATTATATAGTATTTTCTGCCTTATTTCAAGTAATAGAACCAAAATAAAAAAGCTAACTATTTACATAGCTAGCTTTATATCTATAATTTATTTTGCATCTGGTTCTTTAATCTTAGTTGGTGGTTTTGGTTCATCATTAACAATTGTTGGTTTAATCTCTTCATCAGATAAAGAAACAAAAAATCCTTTAACTTTTTTACCCTTCATTTCTACTTCTTTGTCTTTTGCTTCAAGAATTAAACGAGTATAAAGGCCTAGTGACATAAATCTTATTACATCATCAGGATTTTTCGTCCATTGCTTAAATTTTCCATCAGCATCTCTTTCACCTGTTCTATATAATAAATCTTTTGGAATATTAGTTTTTGATTTAGAAAATGCAACTAAACATTGTCTAAATAAATCTTTAAATTCATCTCTTCTATCAATTAATTTGTCTTGGTCAATATGAACTTCATTTGGATATGTCATAGTACGAGGAATTATAAGTCCTTCTTGAGTATCTTTCAAAGATATTGATTCTATAAAATCGTTCAAATTTTTAACTGTTAATTTTTTCATAATTAACTCTCCTTTTTATAAAACTATAATAATTATAGCATTTTTTTCTCTAGAAATCAAGAATTATGTAACTTTTATGTTATTTTATTGTAACACTATTGAAATTGTACTTTACCCTATTTTGATATATATTATACTATATAGAAATGGGTAAGAAAGGATTGTACGAAAGAAATGGCAAGTATAGAAAGATACGAATTATTTCTAAACGATATAAGGTCTATTCCTTCTACGGAATTGTCTCTAGAAAACAAGCAAATTCTTTTAAGTATTTTAGATACTCCAGAAATGCAGGCTAGAATTCCTGATGAAGTTTTAGGAGATTTGTCAAAAAATTTATCAAGCATTGCAACATCTTCAAAATTAACACCTTCTGCCATTTTAAATCAAGTAACCAGCATACAAGAAAATAAAATAAAAGACAACTTATATCGCCAAGAAAATAGAGGTGATACCAACGGAGCCACATCAAGAAATTCTTCTATGGAGTCTTTTTTAGCAGCATATGTTACCGCAACAATGGTTTCTCAAATACAAACCAAATATCCTTCTTTAACCCAAGAAGAAGCCGCAGTATTTGCAGCAAGCGAGGCAATTTCTACTAAATTTCATGAGTTAGCAACACCAGAAGAAATTGCTACTTACGATAGAGCAACAGCAAAACTAGCTTTTACAGAAGAACAATTAGAAAATTTAGATAAGAAAACAGAGTCAATCTTCGAATCAGATGAAACTCTATCTATGGATGAATTTCTTTCTAGAGCTATTTCTTCAAATAGATCAGCAGCAGAATTTTTTAAAGAATTTGACCTATCATCACCAGAAGACGCCATAAGAGCATCTAAGCTTTTTGTAGAAAAATGTAATTCCGGAGTCGTTAATTCTGAGGAAAAAATAGAATACTATGCATTTTTATCACATATGGAAATGTATAGAGAAATAATTAAAGCAAATAAAAGCTCTATTTCCAAAAAACAAGCACAAAAATACATGCAAAAATATACTTATGAGACAGGAGAAGATATTTATGCATCTGTAATTGAAGGAAAGCGCAATCCAGAATCTGTTGTTAATGCAAGAATGGCATGGTCTGCATCTTTATCTATAGATGAATTAAAAGATTTAGCTCAAGGCAGTAAGCTTGACTATAAGGAAATTGCTGAAAGCGCTTCAACTCCTGATGTTGCTCAATTAGCAAAAGATAAAAGTAAGATTGTTGATGAACAAATAAGAGTAGTTAGAGAAGCTGCTGAAAGATTTAATATAAGTAATGTTTATGATATAGTGGAAGCTCCAATAGTAGAAGAATTTGATCTTGAGAATTATATAGAAAACTTTGGCGAAGAAATTCCTGCAACCCCAAATCCAAAAAAAATCTCTGATTTCGCGCCAAATGTTGAATCGGGTGATTTATCAATTTCGTCAGAAGAAATATTGAATGAATCTGATATAAAATCAACCACTCATGTTCCTCAAGAAACAGAGGAAGCATCTTTTGATATTGATGATTTAAATTTAACGGATGTTGTCTATGAAAATGAAATTCCAAGCGAAGAAATTACTGAATCCGTCACAGAAGCAGACGATATAGAACATAACCCAAATAAGGAAGAAACTAAACCTGGTGTAGAACATGATCCAGATGCAGGCATAGACGCATTAACACGTGGAGAAAAAGAAATTATAAAAGAACCAGAAGAAGTTGTTATAGATGATAAGCAAAATCAACCCGTTACTTATAACTGGAGAGATGTTTTAAGAAGATTTATAAATCGTATTACAGGAAAAACAAAAGCTATCGCAGCTCCTCAACAACAAAAAGTTGAAGAAGAGCAACCTCAAGAGCCACCAAAAGGTGAAGAAGTTAAGATAAATGATGATAGTTTCCTTACAAGAATAGCAAAAGCATTAGGAATGAAAAAGGAAGAACCTATGCCAGATGTTCAAGAAACAAAAACCGGTGCGGAAATAGCAACATCAGCATCATTCCAACATGTGGCAGTAGATATTGAAAAAGCTGTACAGGAAACAAAACAAGCAAAGATTCAACAAAAGCAAAATAATGGAAAACAAACGCCAGAAAAAGATGAAGAAACACAAGAACAGTAAAAGCACTTATGATTTAAGATACTAATGAAAGGAGGTTAGAATTATGAGTGAATATGATGATAGCGAACGCGATAATTCTGACCTTCAGGATTATGAAATAGAAGTAAATGAACCACCAGTTGATCAATTTGTTCCTAAAGTTCCATTAGTTGAAAGATTAATGGCATTCTTATATAAGAGAGATCAAAAAAGATTAACAGATGGTATCAATACTGGAGCAAAAGATAAAGTACCAAAATCAATGGGAAATATGTCTGCTGGAATGACATTAAGGTCAATCAGAGCATCAATCATTGAAGGTATTAATAAGATTAATAGGGCTATAGCAGGAAGCGATAAGCAAGGTCCAAAAGAAACTCTTGAACCAACGACTATGGCAAAATTTGATGCAGAAAGGGCAGCAGAAAAAATGAGAGAAGGTACAACAGAACCACAAGTAGAAATAGCTCCTGAACAAGCAAATCGTATATTCCCAAAAGGAGTAGATGTAGCTAAAAGTTCAGTAGTTCCAAATCCTTCATCAACATTAACATCTAAAATTGCTGAAGCAGTTGATAAATATAACAAAGTTGCAGAAAAAGCCGAAAAACAAGCTCCAACTCAAAAAGTAACTGCTGAAGGAACAACAGTAAATCAAAAAACAGTTGTTGATGCAAACGGAAACAAATATGGAAGAGTAGTTCCTGGTCCACTTGGTGGAATCAAAGCTAAAAAAGAAACTGTAGTAGAAACTACTGTAGAAACCGAAGCTCCTCCAAAGACAGAAGCAAAACCAACTCTTTCTGCAGAAAAGATTTCTGTTAATAAAGATGCTCCAAACCAAGACAAGACTTTTAGAATTATTAAACCAAATGAAGTTGGAAAAGAGTCAAAACCACAAGAGAAGAAAACTACTATTGTTAATCCAATATTAGGAAATATTGAAAATACAAGAGATGATTAATATAAAAAAAAGACCGAAGTTAAAAACTTCGGTTTTTTTTTATTCTATAATTTCAAGTCCTGCAAATTTAGCCATCAGTCTCTTATGTCCTGCCTTTTCAAAATTAATATCAACTTTTAAGTCTTCACCTTCAGATTCGACATAGTTTATTACACCTTCTCCGAACTTTTTGTGGAAAACCTTGGCTCCAGCAACGTACTTGCTAAAGTCTATATTAGAAGTATCTACTTTTTTATTAAGACTTGCTAAAAAGCTATCTGCACTTCTAAATTGGAATGTTGTAGTAGAACTCTTAGCTGAATATGGAGCATCTGGAGAAGCTGCTATAGTATCATAAGAATACTCTTTTCTTCCTCTTCCCCCATATTCCCATCCATAAGCACTATCTTCAAAATTGTCTTCTGGTTCTTCTTCAGTATATCCATCTAACATGCTAGGTGGAATTTCTGTTACGAATCTTGAAACTTTATTATAACTTGTAGATCCAAATATTGTTCTATGCTTAGCACATGTTAAATATAAGAATCTTTTTGCTCTTGTTATTCCAACATATGCTAATCTTCTTTCTTCTTCTACTTCACCAGGTTCACCTATTGATTGAAATCCTGGGAAGATACCTTCTTCCATACCAACCAAAAATACTACAGGGAATTCTAATCCTTTTGCACTATGGAGAGTCATAAGTGTAATTGAGTCTTGCTCTTCTTCTAATCCATCGATATCAGAGCTTAATGTAATTGACTCTAAAAACTCAGATAAGGAATTATCTGCCTCTTCATATTCAAATTCATTTACTACAGTTATAAACTCGTTTAAGTTTTCGATTCTATTTTCAGCTTCTACTGTCTGCTCAAGTTCTAATGCTTTCATATATCCTGTTTTATCCATAACATTTACAACAAGTTCAGAAAGGTCTACCTTGCCTATCATAGCTCTTAGCTCTTCAATAGCATTTACAAACTCTCTTGTGTTTGAATGAACTCTTGCTAGCCCATATTTATCAGCGTCTTTTATAATGTCATACATTGAAATTCCACTACTTGCAGATAAAGATTCAATATTATCTATACTTGTTTTTCCAACACCTCTTTTAGGCTCATTTATTATTCTAGATAAACTTAAGTTATCTGAAGTGTTTTGAATTAATCTTAAATAAGCAATAATGTCTTTTATTTCTTTTCTTTCGTAGAATTTAAGACCACCAACAATTTTATATGGAACATCTTCTCTTCTTAAGATATCTTCCAGAGCACGTGACTGGCTATTCATTCTATATAATATTGCAAAGTCATTATAGTTAAAGTATTCTTCCCTACGTAAGTGATTTATCTCTTCTACTATAAAGTTTGCTTCATCATATTCACTATCGCCTCTAAAAAATTTTGGAAGTGCTCCATTTTCATTTGATGTCCATAGTTCTTTCTTGTATTTTGCTTCATTGTTTTTAATTACTTCATTTGCTGCATTTAATATATTTTGTGTACATCTATAGTTCTGCTCTAGCTTAATTACTTTAGTATCTTTAAAATCTTTTTCAAAGTTTAAAATGTTTTTAATATCAGCTCCTCTAAACTTATAGATACTTTGATCATTATCACCAACAACTGTAATGTTTCCATGTTTTGATGACAATAGCTTTATTAATGTAAATTGAGCTTTATTTGTATCTTGATACTCATCTACTAAAACATATTTAAACTTACCAGCATAGTAATCTAATAAATCTGGATTAGACTCTAATATCTTAATTGTAAAGTTTATAATGTCATCAAAATCTATAGCATTGTTTTCTTTTAATTTCTTTTGATATTTATCATATAATTTAGCTATTTCTTCTTTTCTAAAATCACCTTTATGTCTTGCTAAATAGCTATCAGGCTCAAGCATTTCGTTTTTTGCATTTGATATTTCATATTGAACTGATTTTTCACTAAATAATCTATCATCTAGATTTTCGGCTTTTATTATCTTTTTAAGAAGTGCCTTTTGATCTTGTGTATCAAAGATGACAAATGATGTATCAAATCCTAATCTATCTATTTGCTTTCTTAATATTCTAACGCACATTGCATGGAATGTACCAATCCACATGTCTTGCGCATCATCACCAACTAGCTTTTCTACTCTTTCTTTCATTTCATTTGCTGCTTTATTGGTAAATGTTATGGCAATAATATTCCATGGCTTAACGCCTTTTTCACCTATAAGGTAAGCGATTTTATGTGTAAGAACTTTAGTCTTTCCACTACCTGCACCTGCTATAATAAGGCATGGCCCTTCAGTAGCTTTTACTGCTTCATATTGTTTATCATTTAGTCCTTCTAAAAGTTCCATTTTTATCTCCCTTTTACAAAATTAATGCTCTTTTATTAAAGCATAAAATGTCTTTAAAATCTAGTGTTTTTGAAAAATAATTTATATCTTTTTCGAACTTCTGTTTGCATTATATATTATTTTTTAGAATTTTTCAATATAGTCTAAAAAAATATTATTATTTATTGAATAAAAAAATTTTATATGATATGATTTTTATGTTAAAAAATATTACTAAGGAGAATTTTAAGATGGCTAAAGGTACTAAGGAACTAAAAGACATTAGTCTTGGAACAGCCGTAAAGGCTATTATAACCGGATTTATAGCATATGGTATTATCTTTGCTTTCTTGTTTTCTGTAACTTACTCATTCACAGCAATGGGATTTTTCGAAGTTGCAGGAGGAAGAACAATTGAACTTACTATTATCCTATCTATTATTTTCGGTATAATATTATTTTATTTATTAAAATGGCTTTGCAGATTAAGCACATATGATGTACTTAAAAAATGTAGAGTATCTCAAGATGATATAGATGGTATTGCAAAATGCTTAGATGTATTTTTCCTAGTTGTAATAATTCTATTTATTGCATCTACAATGCTATATTTATTCTTAAATCTAGCTGTATCATATCAAAGTATTAGAATAGCAAGTACTCAATATGAAACTGTTTTTTCTGATGGAATGGTTGAAAAGCTAACATTAGAAATGCTTGAAGATTTCCATCTATCATCAAGATGTTCAATTTATTCTACAATAATATTTGATGTTGCATTTGTTCTTGGAATGTCATTCTTACCAAGATATCAAAGAAAGATGATTGACTTATATAACAATCCATCAAATCCTAAAAAATATGCAGAGTACCTTGAAGAAGAGCCAACTGAAGCTTAATTAAAATAGATAAATAAAGAGCATATAACGTAAGTTATATGCTCTTTTTGTATTAAAATTTAGTTTTCTTCATTTCCTTTTAGCTTTTCAGCTCTATCTGTTGCAATCAAATTGTCGATCATTTCATCTAAGTCACCATTTAGGAAGTTTTCAAATTGGAATATTGAAAGTCCAATTCTATGATCTGTTATTCTTCCTTGTGGGTAATTATATGTTCTAATCTTTTCTGATCTATCTCCACTTCCTAGCTGACTTCTTCTTTCTGATTCTAATGCTTTATCTTGCTTTTCTTTTTCAATTTGATATAGTCTAGAACGAAGAAGCTTCATCGCATAGTCTCTATTTTGGAATTGAGATCTTTCTGTTTGACATTCTGCAATCATTCCTGTTGGTATATGAATTAATCTTACTGCAGATGAAGTTTTATTTACGTGTTGTCCACCAGCACCTGAAGCTCTAAACACTTCCATTTTAATATCTGCTGGATTAATTTCTATTTCTACATCTTCTACTTCAGGAAGTACTGCAACAGTTGCTGTAGATGTATGAATTCTACCACTTGATTCTGTATCTGGAACTCTTTGTACTCTATGTACACCACTTTCGAATTTGAATCTACTATAAGCTCCTTTACCAGTTATAATAAATGATATTTCTTTATATCCACCAAGCTCTGTTTCATTTTCATTTAATACTTGAATTTGAAAATGTTTTGATTCAGCATACATAGAATACATTCTAAATAGTACTCCTGCAAATAGCGCTGCTTCTTCTCCACCAGCTCCAGCTCTTATTTCACAAATAACGTTTTTGTCATCATTTGGATCCTTTGGAATTAAAAGAATTTTTAATTCTTCTTCAAGCTTTGGAAGCTTTTCTTTAGCATCTTCAAAATCTAGTTCTGCAAGCTCTCTCATTTCTGGATCATCCATAAGCTCTTTAGCATCATTCATTTGCTTTTCAGCTTTTTTATATTCTCTATATTTAAGAACTATATCTTCAATATCACTATGTTCTTTCATATAGCTTTTCCATTCATTTTGTTTAGAAATAATCTCTGGATCAGAAATAAGCTTGTTTAGCTCTTCATATCTTTTTTCAACTGCTTCTAATCTTTGAAACATAACATCCTCTTTCTTTTACTTAAAAATCTATTACAATTAGATATTATAACTCATTTAAGGCTTATTTTCAAGCTTTATTAAATTATAGTCAATTTTTAATTTTTTTAATATCTCTTCTTCTCTATTTGAACATGTAAATATTAGAATTTGTGTGTTAGGAAAGTTAACATTTAAGTACTTAAGCATATTTAGAAGTCTTTGGTTATCAAAATATGCAAATGCTTCATCTAGCATTATTGGAAGTCCTTCATCTGTTATCTCATTTAGTGCACTTAATCTTAATGATATGTACATTTGGTCGATTGTTCCCATACTTAATCTAGATGCTGGAATGTAACTTCCATTTTCAACTTCAACAACTAATCCAGATTGGTCATTAAATGCAATCTTTGAATATCTTCCATCAGATATTTTTGATATTATATCGCATAGATTTGATGTAAATCTTGGACTGATGCTTGTTCTTACCTTTTTGTAAGCTGTCTCTAGTGCATCTTTTGCAATATTATATGATGTATTTAATGATAGAAGTTCTTCTCTTTCTTGTTCTAGATTTTGAAGCTCTTCTTCTGTTTTAGCAAGCTCGCCAATCTTTTCTGATAAGTTTCTATTGTCTTGCTCAATACTATGAAGTTTAAATTCAATTGTTTTTAATCTACTCTCTGCTCTATCTATTTCTCTTAAAAGCTCATCGTAGCTTTTCTCTATCATCTGAACAACATAGTCTTCATCAATTTTCTTCTTATATTTAGCTATTAGCATATTATTAGAATTTTCAATATCTTGATCTAGCTTTTGTTGTTTGATATTACCTTCAATTTTCTGAGTTTCTCTATTCTTCTTTAAGAAGTCTATTTCATTTAGTATTTTATTTTTCTCTAAATCGTTTTCACTTACTTGTTTTGCATTTTTGTAAGTAACTATTCTATCCCAAAGAATTACAACTAAACCAGCTATTATTGTAAGCATTCCAAGTGCATATTTATATAAGTAATTAACTCTAAATGGAAATAGTGCTACTGTTGCAGCAAATAATACTAATACTCCCCAATAGAACTTTTTAGCTGGGTTTGGAAGCTTTCTTAAAAGAAGTGTTTCATCAGAAAGTTCTTCGTTTAATTCTTTGATCTTTTCGTCATATTCTTGTTCTAAGTTTCTATTGAAAGAAATTTCTGCTTTCTTTACCTTTGTTAAATCGATATTTTCCTTAAGTTCTTTTAAGAATTCTAAGCTTTGAACTTTTTCTTCTTTTTCTTTTCTTAATGATTCTTGATCAAATGTTTTTGAGTTAAGTCCTGCTCTATATTTCTCTAAGCTATTCTTTCTTTCTGATAGAACTTTGATTCTATTTAATACTAAGTTTAAAGGTCTTTGTGATGTCCTTTCTGTTCCAACTTGCTCTGTTTGACCTTTTGTAATTTTCTCTAATGATTTTTTATATGATATTTTGTCATCACCAGATGTAATAAGATTAGATATCTTTTGAAGAATACCACCTTGTGAAGATTTACTTAAGATAATTCCATCTTGTTCTGTAATTGCTGTTGAAAGGAATGTATCTTCATCTATACCTGTTTGTTTTTCAAAGAAATCTGCTCCTTTCCCTCTTCCGATATTAAATGTACTTGTAATATCTTCTCCGTTTTTATCATATATAATAGCTTTCTTTTTCTTAAAATCTCTATAAACTTCATACTCTTCACCATTTGAAAGCTTATATCTGATTTTTCCAGAATATTCTTCTCCAGACCATGGAACATAACGCTCTTGATCTGAAATATCTTTTCCCATTTTAAGTTTGCTTGCTCCATAAAGCATGCTTGATGTGAATTTTAAAAGGCTAGATTTTCCGGCTTCATTTTCACCATAGATGATATTAATTCCATCGTCAAGATCGATTAATCTATCTTTTAATTTACCAAATCCGTTTATTTGTAAATAATCAATTTTCATCTATCTCGCCTCCTATTCCATCGCATTTAATCCAATTTCAAGTGCTCTTTCAATCTCTTCTGTAGAAAACAATCCGCTCTTCTCTTTTTCTAATACTTCTCTTACAAATAATCCTTTTAGGTTGTTTTCTGAAGCAAGTGATTCTAAGTCATAAGCAATTTTCGTTAGATCCTTTATTTTTAGAATATTACTACGAGTAACAACTTTTAGAAATTCTCTTGCATTGATTTCAAATTTTCTTCTTCCAGATAATACTAGTTTATACATGTGATTATCTTGAAGTTGTAGATCTAAAATATAATCTAAAAGTGTTTCTTCTGATTTAAATTTTGCAACATTGATAACGATTTCTTCAAATTCTCTGTTATCAATATCAATAAATTCTGTTTCCAAATGACCTTTTTCAATGTCACCCACAACAATTCCATGTGCTCCTAATTCATCAAATCCAAATGAGATTGTTGAACCAGGATATACAATTTTATTATTATCCTTTACGTTGTTTTTGTGGATGTGCCCTAAAGCCACATAATCGAAATCTAAGTCCTTTAATTTAGATTCTGATACAGGATTATAAGAAAGACCATTTTCGTCTCTAGAGCCATTTAAATCAGCATGAGCCACCAATACATTTGGAAGTGGTGAAGGCTCTACTTTTAAGTTATCAATTGGGGATCTTTCCATATAAAAATCAGTAAATCCCATACCATAAATATTAAGCTTGCCATCCGTTATTTTCTCAATCTTTGATGATTTGAAAATATAAACATTTGGAGCCCAAGTAAAGTTCTTGTAATAACTATTATTTAGGTATGGGTCATGGTTTCCTGGTGCAATATAAATTTTACATTTTGGAATTTCTTTGAATAAATCATTAATGTACTCTATTGTAGATTCTTTAATGTAGTCGTGATCATAAAAGTCTCCTGGAATAAATAAATATGATACGTTGTTCTTTTTTATGTATTCTATAACAGTTTTGAAAGCTTGTCTTTGCTCAAGTCTACGGACTTCTCCGAGTCCTTCCCTTGCTGACAATGCACTAAATGGTGCATCAAAATGCATGTCTGCCATATGAATAAATTTCATAAAAATCACCACTCTTCCCTTTTTGTACTCTGATTTTATCATATATTTCAATATTCGTCAATGTGCAAAGAGAAAGCCTGTTCGGTTGCAATAATTATTTTTACCTATATTAAAAGATTTAAAAAAACAAAAAATGTTTTTTAAAAATTTTGTGAACAGACATAAAAAAACACCAATCATTTTTGATTGGTGTAAATCTATTTTTTATGTTTCATCATCGTCATCATCGATTGATCCGAAAAGTTCATCAAATTTAGCTTCTAGTTCTTTTTGAATATCCATAAGCTCTTCTTGATGCTTTTGTTCTTCTGGAGTAAGTGGTCTTTGAGCTCCAGCTGTATTTGCTGCTGAAACTGTTTCTGCTCCTCCAACATTTCCTGTATGTGTTTCAGCTCCTGGTGTGCTATTTGCTGCAATTGGTTGAGCTTGTGCTCCTGAGTTTTCATCTGCAAATAAATCATCTAGTGCTTCTAAAGAACTATCTGTTCCACCAGCTGCTCCACTATCGCCAACAGGATTGTATGGATTGAATTTTCTCCATTCTCCTCTATCAACATGAACATCATTGTGATCTGTTTTAAATTTTGTAACGATTTTTCCTTCTGGATATTTGAAGTAGTAATATTTATTAGCTTTAACTGGTTTAATACCTTTCTCATAAATAATACATAAATCATTATCCATTCTACGAAGCTCATCAGCTGTCATAAGAGCTCTACCCATAACTTGGTCTGATTCACTCTTACCTTGCTTCCAGTCTTCTCTATCTTTATTTACAGAAACATTATCTCTTGTAATTGTTTTCTCACCTAATGCTTTAGAGAAATACTCAACAGTTTTTTGTGAGTTAGATCCTAAGAATAAGTGAGTATCGCAGTTACCGATGATTGTTTCATATGATTCTTTATATACGGCCTCTAATTGGTCTAAGTTTTGTAAGATAACAGAGAATGAAATTTTTCTACTTCTTGATGTAGAAATCTTTTTATCAAAGTCTGGTATTTGTCCGATGTTAGCAAACTCATCTAGGATGAAGTATGTTGGAACCTCAAGTGCTCCACCG
>JAEEGL015691387.1_pt1 | contig 12158 bp, 6 predicted proteins | sample 9134231 | NCBI WGS metagenome assembly JAEEGL01 (sample SAMN16246548, study PRJNA631951) | gut metagenome | biome: gut microbiome; feature: rumen; material: fiber-attached | host: Bos | place: Iran: Karaj | collected 2018-10
TATGAGTATCTTGGAATTGGTTCAGAGGAACCCGTTGAACCTGTAGATCCCGAAGATCCTGTTGAACCGGTTGATCCGGTAGACCCTGTAGAGCCTGAGGAACCCCAAGAGCCTGAAGAACTTCAGGGCGAGTTTGTTACACGCTGGGGCAAGACAACCTTCGTGACAACAGATGGAGTGACCGTTACAGGTTTTGCCAACATCCAGGGCAACAGATATTACTTCAAGGCCAACGGAACCATGGTTAAGACAGACTTTGTGACAGTGGACGATGTGACTTACTATTTCGATGGCGAGGGACACATGGTTACCGGCTTCCTGACAAAGTGGTTTACAACCTATTACTTTGATGAGACAGGAGCCCAGGTAAAAGCTGCTATGGTCACTGTTGACGGCGATACCTACTATGCAAACGACAAGGGAGCCATTGTGCACAGCGAGTTTGTGACCTTTGAGGACGGCGAGAGATATTTTGATTCAGAGGGCAAAATGGTTAAGGGCACAACTATAACAAGATGGTTCAAGAAGTACACATTTGATGAAAATGGCCTTCTGATAGGCTGATAATTTTAGAAGAGGTTCCGATCTTTTTCGGAGCCTCTTCTTTTTTGGAATTTTATAAAAAAACTCCTGTTTCAGGCCAAATATTTAGTGACAGACCGGAGCCTGTCTTATATAATTATATAGTGGGCAATTTATTTGGGGTAAAAAATAAAAATATAAAGGAGAAGGTAGTATGAAAGGTTTTGCAATGCTCAAAATTGGCGAAGTAGGCTGGATTGAAAAAGAGCGTCCTGCTTGCGGACCCATGGACGCAATCTGTCGTCCACTCGCTATCGCGATCTGCACTTCTGATGTGCACACTGTTTGGGAAGGCGCTGTAGGCGATCGTCACAACATGATCCTCGGACATGAGGGATGCGCAGAAGTTGTTGAAGTTGGTAGCATGGTTAAAGATTTTAAACCGGGAGATAAGGTTCTTGTTCCTGCTATTACTCCTGACTGGAACTCTCTTGAGGCTCAGGCCGGCTATTCAATGCATTCAGGCGGAATGCTTGCAGGCTGGAAGTTCTCTAACTTCAAAGATGGTCTTGATGCTGAATTCTTCCACGTTAACGATGCTGATGGTAACCTTGCTCACATGCCTGAGGGTATGTCACTTGAGGATGCCTGCATGCTTTCAGATATGGTTCCTACAGGATTCCATGGTGTAGAGCTTGCTGATGTTCAGTTCGGTGATACAGTTCTTGTAATCGGTATCGGACCTGTTGGTCTTATGTCAGTTGCAGGTGCTCGTCTTCGTGGCGCTTCTCGTATTATTGCAGTTGGTACACGTCCTACATGTGTTGAGGCTGCTAAATTCTATGGCGCTGATGATTTTGTCAGCTACAAGAACGGAAAAATCGAAGATCAGGTTCTTGCTATGACTGATGGTCAGGGCGTAGACAGAGTTATTGTTGCCGGCGGTGGTGTTGATACTTTTGAATCTGCTGTAAAGGCTCTTAAGCCCGGCGGAAGAATTGGTAACGTAAACTATCTTGGAAGCGGCGATTTCGTAACTGTACCTCGTGTTGAATGGGGTGTAGGTATGGGACACAAGGTTATCGCTGGTGGTCTTATGCCTGGTGGAAGACTTCGTATGGAGAAGCTTGGAGCACTTATTACTTCAGGCAAGCTCGATGTTAGCAAGCTTTCTACTCATGTATTCCATGGTTGGGAGCATATTCCGGAGGCTCTTCAGCTCATGAAGGATAAGCCAGCTGATCTGATCAAGCCTGTTGTTATTCTTGATAATCAGCCTTGATAATTAAATGAATTATTCGGGCGGCCTTTTGGCCGCCCTATTTCTTTAAGCAAATAAACGACATTGGGGAATACAAATATGAAAATTTTACTTATCTCCGGGTTTCTAGGGGCAGGTAAAACAACCTTTATCAAAGAACTGGTGAAAAGAACCGGCACTCAGCCTGTAATCATGGAAAATGAGTACGGTGATAACAATATAGATTCCAAGGAACTTCAGCAGTCGGTTCCTAAGGAAAAAGAGATAAAGATACTGGAATTCATGGAGGGCTGTGTGTGTTGTACCATGAAGGACAGCTTTGTCAATTCTGTTCTGACTGTTTTTTCTTCACTGAATCCTGAATATCTTATAATTGAACCCACAGGAGTGGGAAGACTTAGCAATATCCTTACAAATCTAAAACCGATACTTCACGGTGATATTTCACTTCTGAAGCCAGCGGTGGTTCTTTCACCTCAGAGCTATGCTCAGAATATGAAGGAGTGGCCGGAGCTTTACAGGGATCAGGTGGCAAACGCCCAGAGAGTTATTTTTTCCAAGTGCGAGCACGAGAGCCCTGAAGTGATCAAAGAGGCAACAGAAGAGATAAGAAAGATAAATCCAACTGCGGAAATATTGGGAGGACACTATTCATCAATGGATGATGACTGGTGGAATTCACTGTTAGATATAGAAGGCACGGAAAAAGAAATTGAGGCCACTGAAGGCGCGGATTCTTTTTCCCAGGTTACTATCACGGAAGGACGCATCAGCAATGTCGCCGAGCTGGTAATGATGCTGGAGGACTGTATTCATGGAGAGTTTGGACATGTGGCCAGAGCAAAAGGCACCATTTTAGTGGGAAATGAGATGGTGAAATTCGACCTGGCGGACAGACTTTATATCATGACCGGCACAGAAGAGGGTGAGGGCCAGTGCGTCTTTATCGGAAAAAATCTTGATCAGAAGAATATCAAAAGGCGTCTTATGACGGGAGAAGGGGAGTCTCGTCTAAGAAGTGACAGGATAGCTGCACATTTCCAAAAAACATAAACTTAATAAACTAACTGCTTAAATATAGTTTGGAGGCGAGTGCGTTATGAAAATGTTATGGAGGCTCAGCAATTTCCTGGCTCACAAAGAGGCATGGTATCTGGTTGGCGATTTAAGAACCCGCACCCACGACGAACTGGTGGCACTGGGGGGAAGCTATGCACGGATGAGCAAAATACAAGGATAAATGGTATAATATTTTCTAATAGTTGCATTTATGGAGGAATAGCGGAATATGGACGTTAGAAGATTTTGTCCGCATTGCGGGAAGGAACAGAAATCAGTAGGTGATTTTTGCCCTTATTGTGGAAAGAAAATAATCAGAAGAGAGGTGCCACCGGCTCCTGTACCGCAGAAAAAAAGCGGTTCCATGGTTCCTCTCGTAATTGGACTTGGAGTTGTAATTGTACTTTTGGCGGGCTTTGTTATTTATGGTTTCTTAAACCCGGAATTTGGAAAAAGCTTAAAGGAAAAAGCTTCTACTACTTTTGATGGAAAGTTTAACTTTTTCGGGAAGAAAGACAATAGAAACGAGGCAGCTCCTTCCGAAATAGAAAGCACTGAGCCGGCAGAAGTAGAGACTGCGGAGGCAGCGCCTTCAGAAAAAGAAGAAGCAAAACCTGTTGAAGAGGCAGCCAGCGCTGAGGAACAGCCCTGGGAGAAATCATATATTTCTTTTCTTGGAAACAGCCAGTATGCAGATGATATCTTCACATTGGAGGATATTAACAAGGATGGCATTCCGGAGATCATTATAATCACTGATGACGGAGCTCTTATAACTACCTCTGATTCAGAAGGTAATTTAAGTTCTATAGAGACTACAAATCATGTGGTGGCATTCGATTCTTCAAAGGGAAGAATTTGCACCAGCTATAACAAGGATTTAGGAATTCAGGATATTTCCTATGTCATATCAGATGGCAAGTGGTCCTTGGATCAGCATGGAGAGACCTACATTAGTTTTAACGAGTATGATGATTGCGTAGTAAGTTGTGATTATCGACTTAATGACAAAGATGTTGAGCACGAAGAATATATTACCTGGCTGAGGGAATTATACGGCAGTGTTAAAACTCTGGAAGATTTGAAATACGCAGATTGCAGCAAGGGTGCTGAGGCTTTAAAGGATGCCTCTCTTTTAAATTCTGGATTTTATTCCAAATTGAATGAGAAATTTACCTGTGACAGGACTGTTAAGATAGTATTTGCTTCAGCAGAAGATGATTATTACTTTGATCTGAAGGGCGGAGCCGGAGGAGCTGATGGCAACAGAGCTCTTAGTGGACAGGATTATGATGGCAATGGAGCGCTTCTTTCCGGAAAGATCCACATGAATGTCGGTGACAGGGCCTATGTTATTGTAGGCGGTGCCGGAGGAATAACTCAGGCAAATCGCGGCGTAGTTGCCGGAGGATTCAATGGAGGAGGAGATTCCTTCTGGTCCGGAGGCGGCGGTGGAAGTACAGATGTTTATTATAACGATGTACTTGTAGCGTCTGCAGCCGGCGGCGGTGGCGGCAATTACGATGATGAGGGCAGACCCGGAAGAGCTAACTATGAAAGCTCCAAGAATACCTTGGATTCAAAACTGGGTGGCAGAACCGGATACACCAAGAATGATGATGCCGGAGGCGGCGGTGGAGCCGGATGGGCCGGAGGCGCTGCCGGAAAGAATGATCATGCCGGATATGGCGGTTTAAACGGATGGGATTCTGCATTTTTCAGAGATGTAAATGAGTCAACCGGTGCAAGCGGAACCCAAAGTGGAACCCAGGACGGATATGCCAGTGTTTACAGAAAATAACATATTGAAGCGTTGTAATAGACCAGCCAATTTGGCTGGTCTATTTTAGTAAAATTTAATATTAAAATTCTCTTAAAACCGTTTAATGTGTAGACGAATATTTGTATAATTTTGGTAACTAAAATGCACAAGTATGCACAGATATTCATATAGAGGCTCACTATGAACGAAGAAAAAAACATAATTGGCCCTAAATTATATTTTGATATTATATACACGCTTCTTATCATATTTATCTTTGTTAATGCGTTTTTCTTTACATTTGATAATACTTCCCGCTATGAGGAAAACTTAAAGGCTTATTCCGGGAATTGGCTGGATGAGAGCGGTAACTGGGTGATAATCGATGAAGTACTGGTAGGCAGGTATGGCGGAAAGGTAACTCTTTTTAATACTCTTCCGGACCATCTGGACGAAGGAGATAATCTTTTCTTTGAGACCAAGAATGTCAATATCAGGGCCTTTATAGATGATAGAGAAGTATATAGCTTTACAACCCGGGAAAACCTCACCGGAATGGGGTATGGTATTGCTTTTCATGAAATAGTTCTTTCCGAGGACTGTGCAGGAAAAACATTAAGATTTGAATATGAGGGTGTCAGCTCCCAGGAGTATTCTGGCACTGTCATGAAGGTATATATCGGACCTTCCCGTGATTATCTGTGCGTTATTTTAAACGAAAGAGGTTCCAGATTTTTTAATTCCATGCTGATAATTTTCTTCGGCTTTCTTATGATGGCGATCTGGCTATTTTTGCGTGATAAGTCCAGACTAGCCTTTGATATGGTGGCTCTTGGAGGAGTTTCCATACTCATGGGATTATGGACTTTGATCAATACCAATTGCCTGTTGATCCTTACGGGGCATATCTTTGTATGGCGGGTTTTAAGTATCCTTTTGATCCCAACAATAGGGTATCCCGTTATCTGTTTTTGCAATTCCTTTACAAAAGTTAAGCGAAAAGTATATGAATATATAGCTTTCTTTGTGTCTGGCATAGCAGAAGTATTGCTAATTGCCCTCAGAATGTTTTATGGAATAGACATGACCAATACTGTAATATATGCTGCGCTGGCGGTTCTTCTTACAGACGCTATTCTTTTTGCCATCCTGTCCATTGACAACAAGAGATATTGCAGAAAGAACAACCTTCCTACCGAGCTGAAAGCATTCCATCTGGGACTTATTCTGTTAGTTGGTATTTCCTCCATAGATGGAGTGTTCTATTTGCTTAAAATTGGTCCCAGAGATGCCACCGGCAGATTCAGCAGCATTGGCATGCTTATTTTTATCATGGTAATGCTTTTGCATTTCATAAATCTCTGGACCAAGAATCAGGATGCCATGGATAGAGACAGATTCATAAATAAGTCTCTTCAGGTGGCCATTGCATCTAAAAATCCTGTCGAAAGTATCAAACTTTTGCTGGAGTTCTTAGGCATAGAACTAGGGGCTGCCAGAGCATATATCTATGAAGATTTGGGAAAGGGGCGATTCCGTAACACCTATGAGTGGTTTGCAGACGGTCTTGATCCAAACCCCAAAGATGTTACAGAGCTTCCTTATAAGGGATGTATCAGTGAATTGGAGAAGCGCTTTAATTCCGGCGAAAATTGCATTCTGGTAAAAGATATTGAGAAAATCCAGAAAGATTATCCTATTATCTATGACAGACTTAAAAAAGCTAATGCCACAAATACAGTACTAAGTCCCTTGGAGTCAAATGGAAAGCTGGTTGGATTCCTTGGAATCAATGACATACCGGTGGAGATTCAGAAGTCAGTAGCGGAAATTGCAGGCATTATGTCCTTCTTCTTTGCTCAGTTCATAAATCAGAGGCAGGAACAGGATAAAATGCTGTATTACAGCTACCATGACTCTGTTTCCGGTGCGAAAAACAGAAATGCCTTGAAGGAATACACAGATCAAAGGATGGATCTTTCTCAGGCCTTTGGCTATGTGATTTGCGAGATAGTTAAACTGAAGGAAATAAACGAGGTATATGGCCATGATGCCGGCGATAAGATCGTAATCGGCACTGCGGAAATAATGATGGAAGCCTTTGGAGAGGATAATGTTTATCGTCTTTCAGGTGAAGAATTCATTGCTTTTGGATTTGAAATTGATGAGATATATTTTAACAACGATATAGAGAGAATAAAGCGCCTGTTCAAAGACAGGGATTTCAATGTTATTGTGGGAGCAGTTTATTGTTCAAATGGCACTTCTGACTTAAAAAATGTTACGAAATATGCGCATGATCTTTTAGAGAAGGATAAAGGAGAGACAAGTGGAAAATAACTCTCAACAGACCATAAAAACACATAATACTGTGCTGATCATCGTGTCCATATCGTGTTTTGGTGCATCCTTAGAAGGCTTCATCCAGGGATGGGAGCTTTGGGTGCCTCCTTTGCTTGCCCTGGCAGTTATCGGAGCCTGGTGGATGCACATCACTCAGAGAGGTGATAGTAAGAGCCGAGAAAATTACTATCTGTATCTATCCATTTTTATGGCGTTTTTCCATGGTATGCACACTAGCAGCTTCTTTGATGTGGCGGTGGTTTCATCACTTCTTCTGGGAACCTTTACTTTGCTTAATAATATTGCTTATTTACGGATTGTGTTGGCAGAGTACTTTATAGTAACCATTATTCAGGTGGTTGCGGCCCTTGTGACAGGAAGTGTGGAATTAGATTCTTTTACCATCGCCAGAATGAGCCTGCATCTGGGATGCGTTTTCTGTATCTATAGTGTTTTGAAGAAGCTTTTGCTAAAGAGTATAGAAGACAGAAAAGTGATAGAAAAAAAGGATTCAGACAAGGAAAGCTATGATCACAACATGGAGGACTTCCTTGTAAATATTTCTCATGAGCTGAGAACTCCTGTAAATGTTATCAATGGTCTTTCCAGTCTTATTTTAAAAAGAGAAAATCGCGAGGACGTAAAATCCATCAGAAATGCCGGACTTCGTCTGGCAAGACAGATTGAAGATATTCAGGATTACAGTGAGGTCCAGAGAAATGACCTGAGGATTGAGAATGAGAGATATATGATCACCTCCATACTCAATGATATCCTGTCAAGCTATGCTGATATGGAAAAAATTGATAAGATCGACTTTATTGTGGATCTTGATCCTGCTGTGCCTGCAGTAATGAAGGGAGATGCCAATAAGATACGAAAAGTTATTGAGCATCTTTTGGATAACGCCTTTAAATTCACCAAGCGAGGAGGAGTGCGACTCAGAATCTTCTGTATCAGAAAGGAATATGGTGTAAACCTTCTTGTTGAGGTAACTGATACCGGTATAGGAATGACCCAAAAGGACATAGAGAGTGTGTCCTTAGGCTCTTATCAGGCCGACAGGAAAAGGACCAGAAGTACCGGTGGTATTGGTCTTGGACTTTCAATTGTATATGGCTTTATTCGCAATATGGACGGCTTTGTACGTATTAACAGTGAAAAGAGAAAAGGTACAGTAGTCAGACTCAGTGTTTTTCAGGAGATAATAGACCCCGCTCCCTGCATGAGTGTAACTACCGAAAAATTTGTGAATATTATCTGCTACGTTGCCCAGGGAAGTCACAGAGAACCCTATGTTGCGTCCATGTACAGTGATATGGCCAGAAACCTCGCTGCAGGACTCAGGGTTAATATGTATTTTGCAAACAGCGAGGAGGAACTTAAGAGGCTCATTTCAAGGGGAGATATTACCAATGTCTTCACAGGCCCATACGAATATACAAAGTCCTGTGAGTATCTCGATGAACTGGCAAAGAAAGGCATTACAGTAGCTGTTTCTGCAGATAAGAAGTTCTCTGTAAGATCAGGAAGTGAGGTTGTTATCATATCCAAACCTGTGTATGGATATCAGATTGTACAGGTACTTAATGAGGAATTTGGAGGAAAGCATATTTCCTTTGAAAGTGAGATTGTTAAGCCTGATCTGTCCGGAATAAAGGCTCTGGTAGTTGATGATGAGCCTATGAATCTTGTAGTAGCAATGGGAATTTTAAAGGATTACAAGATGATCATTGATACTGCGGATAGCGGAAAGGAATCCATCGAAAAATTCTCAAAGAAAGACTACGATGTAATTTTGATGGATCACATGATGCCGGGAATGGACGGAGTGGAAGCCATGAAGAGAATCCGCTCTGTTGCAGAACAGGAAAACAGAAAGGTCAAGATTATTGCATTCACTGCCAATGCAGTCAGCGGAGCCAAGGAGATGTTCCTGAGGGAAGGCTTCGATGGCTTTATTAGTAAGCCTATCAAGATGCATGATTTTGAACGAGTGATGGCCCGTGTAATGTTTGAGAATAAGTCAGGCTGGAAGGGAGGTGCGAAATGATCATTAAATTGTTTAAACGCACTGTGGAAATGTTAAAGGATCCTTCCAGAAGTTTTAAGGAGAGGGTATTCCTGCTCCTTACTTTTGTTACGGTTATTGTTGCTCTATTGGCCCTTGTGGGTGATCTTCTGGTAAAAGAAAACCCGGTAGAGTCAACTGTTCTTGCTATCACAGCTGTATTGGTTCCTATCGGCACCATATTTGCCATAAGAAAAAATAAGGTACAGGCAGCGGTACGATTTATAATAGTTGGCCTGGTAGGTTTTCTTTTGCCACTGCTGTTCTATTTTGGAGGAGGACTGACAGGTGGCGGTGTCCTCTGGATCATTTTTGCATATCTCTATACAGGTCTTGTTCTCAGCGGATTGTGGAAACCATTTCTTTTGTTGATACTGTCTGTGGAGACCATAATCTTTTATGCGGTTGATTATTATTTCCCCGGGAAGGTTAAAACCCATACAAGGGAGATGTTCTATATTGATTCTCTTATTTCCATGATATTGGTGGGAGTAATCTGCTGTATCATGGTATGGTTCGTGGAATGGCTTTTCATGGAAGAAAATAAGAGAGCCAAAGAGGAAGCCAAGAAATTTGAGGAACTCAACAAATCTCAGAACAGATTTTTCTCAAATATGAGCCATGAGATCAGGACCCCCATCAACTCAATTCTTGGTCTTAACGAACTTATTTTAAGAGATCCCGATGCTACAGATGAGATCAGGAAAGATGCAGGAAATATCCAGGGCGCAGGAAGAATGCTTCTTTCCCTTGTTAACGATATTCTTGATATTTCCAAGATTGAAGCAGGAAAGATGGAGATTATTCCTGTCAACTACAGTGTGGAATCTCTAATTTCTGAGATTGTAAATATGATGTGGCTTCGTGCTGAGCAAAAAGGACTTGAGTTCAATGTTCAGATCGATCCAAGTTTGCCGAGAGAACTCTTCGGAGATGAAGTCAGAATCAAGCAGATCCTAATTAATCTTCTTAACAATGCGGTTAAGTATACCAAGGAAGGAACAGTTACACTTCATATAGAAAAAGAGGATATCAGGGAAGACAGTGTTCGAATCATGTTTTCCGTCATTGATACCGGTATGGGTATCAAGCAGGAATCGCTGCCTTATCTTTTTGATGCATTCCAGCGTGCGGATGAGGAGGTCAACAGAAAGATTGAGGGAACCGGTCTTGGTCTTTCCATTGTTAAGCAGCTGGTAGATCTTATGGGAGGTGAAATTGCTGTAAACAGCGTTTATTCCCAGGGATCCACCTTCACGGTTAATCTGTGGCAAAAGGTATCAAACCCTGCTCAGGTGGGAGATATCAACATTTCAAGTGTCGGCAGTGCAAAGGATACTAAGGCATATGAGGCCACATTTAAGGCTCCTGATGCCAAGATCCTCATAGTAGATGATAATGAAATGAATCTTGAAGTTGAGAAAAAACTCCTTGAAGGAACGCAGATTGCTATATCCACTGCGGATAGCGGTGCGGCTGCTCTTAATCTTACTTCAAGATACAGATTTGACCTCATTCTCATGGATCACCTTATGCCTGAGATGAGCGGCGTTGACTGTCTTCAGCGCATCAGAAAGCAGCAGGGCGGACTTAACAATCATGTTCCTGTTATCGTACTTACGGCAAATGCCGGCAGTGAAAACAGGGAATTGTACAGCATAAGCGGCTTTGATGGCTATTTGCTTAAACCTGTGTCAGGGCAGCAGCTGGAGACTATGCTTCTTGAGCATCTGCCGGAATCCAAGGTTATTCAGACCTCTGCAGGTGCAAGGGCTGCAAACCAGATGAACACTGCCAAGGGTTATAGCAAGAAGATTCCTGTGCTTATTGGAACCAGCACCATGTGCGATCTGCCCATGAATATCTTCTATGACTACCAGATTGACATTATTCCTTTTAAGGTTCATACAGACGGAAAAGAGTATTTTGATGTATTCGAGGCTGATTCAGACGAGATTATAAGGTATATGAAGAATGGAAAGGTATATAAGTCTGAGCCGCCTATGGTGGAGGAGTTTGAGCACTTCTATGGAAGAGCCCTTAAGCGAGCCCATCAGGTAATCTATATAGCTGTGGCTGATTCCATCAGTAATGAGTACAGAAGAGCTAAAGAAGCTTCCAAGAACTATGGAAATGTCTTTGTCTTTGATTCAGGCTTTAACTCCAGTTCTTTGGGAATGATGGTGCTGATGGCATATAAAATGTCAGTTTCCGGCATGAGCCCGGGAAATATAATCAGCGAACTGAATAAAATGAAGAGCAAGATGCAGTGCAGCTTTGTTACCAGTGATCCGAGGGTTCTTTTTAACAGAAGCTTTGTTGGACAGGCAATGTTTGGCTTTATGGACAGTATTGGTCTTAAGCCTTTCCTTAGAATCAGAAATGACACCTTTAAGCTGGATAAATTTGTTCTGGGTTCAACCATAAAGGGCTTTGAGAAGTATGTTGACTATGCTCTGCCAAGGTGGGTAAAACCTGACCTTGACCTGGTATTTGTTACATATGTTGACCTTACCAAGGAAGAACTGGCCATCATTGAAAAGAGAATTCTCAGCCGCGCGCCTTTTAGACATATCTTTTTCCAGAAGGCATGCTCAGTTATGGCACTGACCTGCGGTTCAGGAGCTTTTGGAGTACTCTATATTGAGGACACAGGAGTTTCCTATAACCTGGAGAAGATGCTGGATTCAGGTCAGGGTGAGTTTGAGATGGCCGGCATTCAGGATATCGAAGAAGATACATCTGAGGGTGAACATGATGCCCGGGAAGAATACAATAGTAATAAAATGAATGAGAACACTTTCGTCTATAGGAAAATGGAAGAAAGAGGTTTTCAGGAAGATGATTCGGAAGAGCCATCGGCTGAAGAAGAGGCCACTGAGCTTAAATGGTATGAGGACCTGGAAGGAATCGACTCTGAGACAGGCATTGAGAACAGCGGAGGATCAGAGGATTCTTATAAGAGCGTCATGGGTATCTTCTACAACTCCATCGATCCTCGTGGCGATGAGATCGCGGATTATTACGACAATGAGGATTGGGAGAACTATACTATCAAAGTTCATGCCCTTAAGAGCTCCGCAAGACTCATCGGAGCCACCAAGCTTTCTGAAGATGCCGAAGCTCTGGAAATGGCAGGA
>JAEEGL016841836.1_pt1 | contig 12158 bp, 19 predicted proteins | sample 9134231 | NCBI WGS metagenome assembly JAEEGL01 (sample SAMN16246548, study PRJNA631951) | gut metagenome | biome: gut microbiome; feature: rumen; material: fiber-attached | host: Bos | place: Iran: Karaj | collected 2018-10
CCCGGTGGGGGCGAAGAATCGATGGCCGCCGGTGGCGGGAATTTCATCGATTCTGAGGTCATCTGAAAAGGAGCTGTCTCCACAGTGTGGAGCAGCGACTATTGAAGATGCGGATATTCGCCGGAAGGCGAAAACGAGGTGAGCGAGTCAACCGAAACGAGCAGAGAACCGAAGCGTCCTCGCAAGGTTCTCTGCGACGATTGAGGTTGCGGAAGGGTTCGAACCAGGGAGAGCCCTGACGAACAGCGTTCGTCGGAAGCTCATTTTTATGAGATTCCGCCTGGGGAGTACAAAAAAGCCTGATCATCTGATCAGGCTTCTTTGGCTACCCAGGTAGGGCTCGAACCTACAACCCTTCGGTTAACAGTGACCCCTTCGGGGTCACTTCTGCCCTACTCCACTCCGTTGATATTCATTATTATTCAACCGCAATTCACATTCTCCTGCAATGCTTTTGCGATTTTTGCGTGCTGTGCTTTCCTATTTATAAAAGGGACGAGAGCGATTGCTCTCGTCCCTGCGCTTTGATGCCAGCCAACCAAAGTGCATTTGAGGTTAGGCGTCTACAAGGATTCTAAATGCCCGGAATCCATACTCATAGGCATAGATCCTGCGCCCGTTTTTGGTGATAAACGCTACAAAGATCCACCGTTTTCCCGCAGGTGCAGGTTCGTAATGCTTCTTCATCGCGCATCGCCCTCCCTTCTCAATTTTTCTCTTGAAAAGGGAATGATTCTGCGGTAAAATATCCTTACGCAACGAAAGGGATATTGGCTGGCTTTAGGCTTGTCATCCCCTTTCCTCTCGGAAGCCTTTAAGTGTCAGCTTAGAGGCTTCCTCTTTTTATGTTTAACGGTTTCCCGTAAACACCACTTTTATTGCTCCGGCTCGTTCAGATCAAATACCAACGCGGGGTACATTTCATCATCCAAATACTCTCCTTCGAACCTGTAGCATTCCTTGTTGTCAATTGGTCGTCCAATCATTTTTTGGAGCGTCTGAGTCAGGTCTTTTGTGTTCCAACGGATTCCTTCTGGCTTTTTGGATCTTGCAAATTCTGTTGCTGCTTCGTCATCTTCTTCGCAAACCTGAATTGCGAATCTGTTTCCCTGCATGTCAAGGAGAACTTTCACAAATGGACTGTTCCGTAATTTCGCAACAGCCGCTTTGCTTATTCCCAATCCGTTCTTTGAGAACGAAATTGACAAGCTTCCAGGCGCCATGATGTAAGGGCGAAATCCTTCTAATTCCATGGAGCATCCTCCTTTCACGCAATACATTCTACACGAAACCAAAAGATGTGTCAACGATTTATCAAGGTTCAAAAACAAATTTACAACGAAAAACAACGAAATGTAACTTCCGTGTTACCATTCGTACCTTTCATTGACGTTTTCCAGCATGTCTTTCATCTTTTTCACAACAGATTTCGGCCCCACGATTGTTGCCTTCCCGCCCAAACCGAACACCCAACCGAAAAACTGCGGGCTGACAGCAACGGGGACGGTGATTTTGAAATGATAGTCATCCACCGGCGGGAGCCACACCTCTTTGCCAAACTTGTCAATCACAGTGTCAATCAAGCTGTTGTGGAAGACCATCTCCACTTTTTCTTCTTTTCCGGCAAACATGCCGAAAGTCGATTTCGTGTATTTCCCCAGATCAAAAGCCTCAAACAGTTCTTTCCCTTGCCGCTCTTGTTCTCCGGCATGAACTGCTGCCATCCGATCAGCGCGGAAGGTTCTGATGTCATCCTCCGCGTAAGCCAAGAGGTAGTAGTAACTGTTATCGTAGATCAGTGCCCAAGGGCTAACTTCGTAGTACCCTCCGCCTTTTGTGTATTCTCGTTCTTTGTTCAGGTTGTAATGGAAGTATTTGAAACGGACTGTTTTGTTTGCCGCCATTGCCGCATGAATATGATCCAGGCTTTTTGTCGCATTGTCATTCATGCTTTTGACTCGTCCGGCAACCTTCACTTGCCGGTTCAGTTCGTGCCGATGATGCTCATTGACCAGTGTTCCAAGTTTTTTCATCAGTTCCAGGCTTTTCTTCTCCGTCAGGAACTTTGATGACGCAACGCTGTCGAGGATCATCTTCACCTCGGAAGGCGTGAAAACCCTCTCTTGTAGAAAGTATTTCTTATTCCGCAGTTTTTCCACATCCCTGACCGGCACGCCAAATCTTTCAAGCGCATCCAGATCAGTCTTGATGCTCTTGCGCTCTGCATCAACTTCGTGCTGTTCCAGATATTTTAGAATGTCTGCCATGACCGCAGGATGCTGCTCATCGGTCTTTTCTTCAAAGAACTGTTTCAGGTAAAGCAGTTTCAGCTTTTGATTCTCGCCGCGTGCCATGTGGGTTTCTCCCTTCAACTTTCGGGTAATGCCTTACAACTTCCGGTTTGCATGGTACATCTTTCAGGTATCACAGTACGATTTTCAGTCTTCAACCGAAATTATACCAACACGACCCATGTAAATCAATGTGAGGCGCATTGCAATGTGCTGTTCATTTGATGACATTGAAAAATTTTGGTAGAATAATAGTAGGAAATGAGAATTCATCTCTTGGACAACAGTTGAAAAACGCATTGCCTGTCTTTTCAAGTATGAATGACGGGAATGGATTTCATTTCCCACATCAATAAAGAAGGGAGATGAAACCTTGGAAACCACAAATGGAGCCAAACCTATTGCTGTAAAGGATGAAGCTGAATTTGAATACGATTGGCTGACCCGAGAAAAATACCAGTTCAAAATCCTGGCGCTGATCGCTGTCCTGGCAAACAACCATCTTGCCTACCGCGGAACGCTTGCAGACATGTGCGATTTCTTTGGCGTAGCACGTGGCAACAGTCGGACAAACAAAAAAATGCTTGCTGCTATTGATGCTCTGGAGACAGATGGCCTTCTGAAAAAGATAGTTGACGGGCGAACATTCACCCTGACATTATCAAAGAAAGCCGAAAAAAAACGGCGGGTGATCCGTATTCAAAAAGAATGGGTCATGGTAGCTGCAAACTACAAAAACCTGCCGAACAAGAATGAAAGTGTTGACTGGGAGCCACTGCTGAAGGTGTGGTTATTTCTGATTGATCGCGGCAATACTCATGCGCTGATCACAAATCAGACGATCGGAGAAGCCCTTGGCATCAAGGAAGGCACAGTCAAAAATGCCCGCAGCGCTTTGCAAAAAGATATCGGGGCAATCATCAGCGAGAAGAAATACGATTTCAATCCTGATCTGAACCAACCTTACCGCTGCTTAGGATCAGAGATTACTGTCACGGCATGGATCACAGATAGTCGTCCAGCTCCGTAATGGTCGCCAGAAAAAAAGTGTGTCAAAATGCCCTGAAAACAAGGAAAATAGTATTCAGGGCAAAAAGACATACTTTTCAAAAATAGAATAATGGCTAAAACTATTGCGGCGTTCGCGGTTAGCTCGCGGCAAGGCCGCGAGCACCGCAAACCTGCCGCAACAGTTTTAGCAGAAAAAGGAGATTTTTAGTATGAGCATGACGAATTGCACCTTCCGGTGCGATTACAACGAAAAAAATCGCTTCATGGTTGAAGCAGAAAAAATAGGGCTGGATGCTTCCTTCCTGCTTCGCAGGTTTGTTCATCTTTTCCTGACGGACAAGGATGTGCGGCAAGCCCTTCTGACCCTTGAAAAAAACTATGAAAAGGAGTTTTGATTATGGCTTACACCGCTTCTGGCGCAAAGGCGTATGCCCTCGCCCATCAAATGCAGTTGCGGGCATAGCTGGAAAACCACCCGCAGCACGAACAGCATGTACGAGATCAAATTGATTATGTCAATTCCGTCGCTGATCATTATTATCAACAGGTTTCGCTTTTGATTGAACAGAAAGTCAGAACAATCGTCAAAGAAGAAATCAACAAAATGCTTTCTAATCCGATGGTTCAACTGAAAGTCGATGAAAAATCAGTACAGGCAGCGGATAAATCAATCCGCAGTCTCTTTCAATCATTGTTCCGGTAACAAGCAGGCCGCAGGCATCACTGTCTGCGGCCGTGTTTTGCTTTTCCGGGGACTCTTCAAAATTGTGCAGGCCAAGGAAGCGGCCCTATGGGGGTTGCGGTTTTAGGTTGCCCGAATGTATACCCCCGGTCCTTCCTACTTTTGGTCTCGTCCCTCCGCATGTAGACCTGACACAAAAGTCAGACCCTTGTTCCGTCTTCAAATTCAAAGCCAAAAAAATACTTAGCCCCTATCGCTTCGGCTATTTTTTCCATGTCCTCACTTGAAAACTTCCCCGTCTTCATGCGCTGATTGAATGCTGACGGGCTTGTTCCGATTGCTCTTGATAACTCTGCTTCGCTCATGCCCTTGTATGCAAGCGCCATTTTGATTTTTTGCGGGACGGTCATCAGATCACCACCTTACGCAATGGATTATAAAGGTATTTCTAATCCTCGTCAAGAAAAATCTGAAAATTATTTAGAAAAACTTTTAGAAAACCCTTGACTTCATTTAGGTTTTCCTGTATAATGTAATCATCAAGAGGGGCTACAAAGCCCTCAGACGAAAGGAAGGTACCGAAAAATGTGTAAGGCAAACGACAACATCATCACCAAGGTTTCTGATCTGGTTGAACTCCGCAAGATGATCGAAGAGCTTCAGACCGAAGCCGAAGCCCTGACCGATGAAATCAAGTCTTACATGGGCGAAGAGGAAACCATGATGGCGGGAACTTGGAAAGTCACCTACAAGGCCACGGTTTCCCGCCGCATGGACACCACGGCGCTGAAAAAGGTTCTGGGCGATGCTCTGGAAGAATATTACAAGACAGTCATCACCCGGCCCTTCAAGGTCATCTGAAAACCGGGCACCTACCACAGCACCCGGTCAAACGCTCTCCACTGAAGCCGCTAAGAATCAAAGGGGAGCGGGAACATTCTACCACAGTTCCCGCTTCCCCCTCAAGAGGAAAGGAAGCAAAGAAAATGGATATTTACGCCGAAATCACTGATAGAATGATCGCTGAAATGGAAAATGGCATCATCCCTTGGAACCGGCCTTGGATGGCCAACGGCGCGGCAATCAGCCACACCACCGGAAAACCTTATTCCCTGCTGAATCAGATGCTCTTGGGCCGCCCCGGTGAATACATCACTTTCAATCAGGTGAAGCAGGAAGGCGGCCATGTGCGGAAAGGTGAAAAGGCTCATATGGTTGTTTTCTGGAAGTTCCTGCCGGTCATTGATGAAGACACCCAAGAGGAAAAGCAGGTTCCCTTCCTGAAATACTATCATGTATTTCATCTGGATCAGTGTGAAGGGATTGCGGCAAGGCATATGCAGACCAATCCGAACCCGGCAATAGCAGATGAAACCGCCGAAAGCATTATCACCGCATACATTACGCGGGAAGGCGTTCAGTTGGATCATCAGGAAGGCAACGCCGCATATTATCAGCCTGCCGCAGACCGGATTGTTCTTCCGCTCTTGGCACAGTTTACCGAAACCGCCGAATACTACGGAACGGCCTTCCATGAAATGGTTCATTCTACCGGCCATTTGAAACGGCTTGCGAGACTGGAAGCGCCCGCACACTTTGGCGGCCAAGAGTACAGCAAAGAAGAACTGATCGCAGAAATCGGTTCTGCCGCCCTTGTCCATCATGCGGGACTGGAAACCGGCAAGAGCTTCCGCAACAGTGCGGCATATGTCCAAAACTGGCTGACCGTCCTGAAAAATGACAAGCGCTTCATCATCAGCGCCGCAGGCAAGGCAGAAAAGGCTGTGAACTATATCCTGACGGGGACTTGATCCCCGTCAGGGCCGGAAAGGATGATCACATGTTTTACATTGTGCGCGGATGGCAGAACGGCCTTCCATATGAACAGACTTTTGATGACCTGCAAACCGCAAGGGCTTTTCTGTATCAGATGGAAGGGCCTGCAAAGCTGTTTGTCTGGCTTGCGGGCCGGGAAGAATACATGGAAAGCAACGGAAGGTGAGCATATGAAACGGATGAAAGAACTGACAACAGCGAAACGGACATACAAAGATATTCAGGTATTCGATACACCGCAGGAAGCCCTGGCCGCAGGCTTCCATATGCTTTACCATGACGAACAGGCAAGAGTAACGATTTACGGCAGGCCGATTGATGAAGCCTATCCGAAAGTGCTGATCCCTGCTGCTGTTCTGGATACTGTCAAAGAAAACGAGTGATTTCGTCAACAGTTTTCCGCGCATGAAATCCGGCAGAAAACCGCCGAAAAACAGGCTGTTTTTGTCAGTGAAACAAAACAGACCTTTTCACGGACAGAAAGGATAATCAGAATGTCAAAAATCTACGGATACGCCCGCTGCTCCCTTGCCGAAGAGAAGGGGCAGGATTTGAACCGCCAGACGCGGGAACTGGCCGCCGCAGGCGCGGAAGAGATTATCACGGAACGGGAGCACGGGGACGCCAAGAGCAAACCAAACCTTGACTTTCTCTTGGATCATATGGAAACTGGCTCAACGCTGATCGTTTGCGAAGTCAGCCGTCTTTCCCGGTCAGTGCTTCAATTCTGTGAAATCATGGAAACTATCAAAGCAAAGCGCTTGCGGCTGATCGTTCTTGGTTCTATTACTGTTGATTGCCGGAACGGTGAAATTGATCCCATGAGCGCAGCATTTTTACAGATGGCCAGCATTTTCAGCGAACTGGAAAAGAATATCCTTCGCGCAAGAGTGAAATCCGGCATGGAAAACGCCAGAGAAAAAGGACAGCGGATTGGCCGCCGTCCTACTACAAAGGATGATATCCCTGCTGTGTTCTATAAGCACTATCCCGCATACGCTGCCGGAAATCTAAATGTCAGTGAATTTGCCAGAGTGTGCGACTTGAGTAGGCAAACTGTATACAAATACTTACAGCTTCTATAATTCTCCTTGATTGTGATGTGTCTAAATAGAACTTGCTAACCAATTCAGTATTTCTTGACATTTTTCCCGACTCGGATATCCTTTTTTCATGATATCCTGCGCGGCTGTTGAATTGAAATTACGTGCTGCAAAACCAGCCTCTGATTCAGTAAGATTTTGGGAATTTATAACCTGAATTGTGTTGTTTCCGGAAAGATATTTACTGATATTGGATTTTTTTGCTTGTTCGTATAATACAGGAGTCAATTGAATCTTGCTGATCATTCGAAGAGTTTTTTTATCCTGAGTGAGTGCTCCTGTGCCAATTTCTTTATCAATATAATTCAGCATCCACTTCCCGGATGATTGAGAACCAGTAATTACAGTTTCTCCTCCAACTGTATAAAACCCGCCTGTGCTCACTCCCCCAACTGTTGCACCTGCGTAACGTACTTCAACTGGGGTTTCCTTCAAGTGCAGATTTTTCGCTTCTGTTATAGACAGTATCGTATTCATGACAGGCCCACGCCTATTTACATTCAGAGTCATACTGTCTTTATTGTACGTAGCATAAGCCAAGGTTTGGGTTTTCTTTGCTGAACTCGATATGACTCTTCCAATCAATCCGATAATAAACAGGATAATCCCAATGATAAAAAAGGTTCCCGCCAAGTTTCCGCCATTCATGAAGCAAGGAATAAGACAAAGAACAATTCCACCGCCCATTATTACATAGCTCATTTTCTGCCTCCTCTAAGTCGCCTATAGTATTACAGCCCAAGCCCGGTTATTATCACTCGGTTTTGGGTTTGTCCCATTGACTGGTACCACATTCACAGGTTTCTTCATCAATGTCATTGATCATTCCGCAGGATGGGCATTTCCATCCGCTTCTGAGAGCAGGCTTGTCACCGTATTGCGGCAACTTCTTCCTCATAATTGACGACTGGTATTTGAAATGAGCAGTATTCTCTTTGATTTCTTCACTATTCTCAATCAATTGCCCAAAGCCATAGATAAACAGACTTGAAGCCCATGACAGAAGAAACCCGCCAATCAAACTACCCATACCGATTATGATAAAAACACTATTTGAAGTGCTTATTGAAAAACAGTAGATAGCGGCTCCAATAGCAGCAATGAACTCGATACAGCAAATAACAACAGCCAGTCTTTTGATTTTTTCACCGATGTTCTCAAACATTCAGGAATCCTCCTGCAACATTAGAAGATTTCTTTGCCTTTGCTCACGTTTATTTTGTTTGCAGAAGATGTTCGTTGATAACAATAGCTACAATCAAATGAAAATAATCCCATTTTATTCGCCTCCCATTCGTTGCAATGATATTGAAAATGATACCATCATTGATATCAAATAATATCATATCCAATATCTGTCAGTCAATCTATACTTCAATCTAAAATGAAGGGATTGGTGATTTCGTGAGCGATACTACTTTGAAGATAAAACGCCGTGGGGAAGACGGTTACAAACTGATCTCGGTTCGTATCAAAGAAGAAACTCTGGAAGCACTGGACAAGCTGGCCGCAGAGACCAATTATTCCAGAAATGAATTGATCAACCTGCTCTTGCGGCACGGCGTTGATCATGTGGAAATCGAATAAAAAAGGACGGAAGGGCAATCAGCTCTTCCGTCTTCGGTTTCTATTCAGTTTTCGGTTCATGTGCGTGATCATCCCTCCCGTGCCGGATTCATGAGAGTGATCACGCCACTTTTGCTTCAACAATCATCGTCTGATTTGCCACAGCCACTTCCTGAACCATGCTTTTCATGTTCGGCAAGGTCACGGGATCAATCACGTAACCGTCAGCATCAAAGGTGGGCTGTTCGGAATAGTAAGGGAACAGGTTTTCAAACCAGGTCTTCACGTACTTGTAGGGCATGGGCTGTACGCGGGAGAGTTTCTTCACACGCTCAAACATGGCGGTCAGTTCCTTGGCATTGCGGGTCAGAGCAATGAAGGCTTCCATCTGGGCGTAGGTGATGCTCTTCTTCCCTTCGCGCTTCTCTTCCTGCTTGATGGTCAGTTCCGGGAAGTCTTTCCGCAGTTTCAGGATGATGTTGTATTCCAGAGAGCCAACCTTGGAAGCCTTCTTTGCAAATGCAGCGGAAATGGTCAGAGTGTTGTTCAGAGCGTTGTAGTTGTAACCGTTAGTCATCTTTTTTCCCTTTCTGGTTTTTCGGTCTGTCCTTGACCTTTTTATTTTCAGGTGAGGTTTTTCCTCATCCTGTAATTACAGTTTACCAGGAGAATTGTCCAATAATCAGGTCTTATGCACTAATCTTCAAAGGTTCAATATCTTCGGGCAAGAGTTTTACTCTCGGTGCCACGATACGGCAGTTGATGTCCAGGGTAGGAACTTCGTTGAAGTTCGGGTAGTTCCGAAGGAACCAGCGCCGCACATACTCGTACTGATTCTTCCGTCCCTTACCGGCTGCCATCACAGCGTGAAGCTGTTCCAGACGCTCATCCGCGTAATCCATGCAAGAGAGGATGATCTCCATCTGCTTGAAAGTGATGCGGGTCGGGCAAGCCTTCCTTTCTGCGGGCTGTCTCACGGCAATGTGGAAACCTTTGCCGCGCACATCCATCAGAATGTTGTACGCTTCGGAACCGTAGTCATTAGCCTCCGCCGCAAATTTCTTGGTCATTGTGAAGGTGTTTGTTTTCCAGTCGATCTTGTAATTCTTGGTAGCCATTCTTTCTTCTCACTTTCTGGTTTGTTAGGTTTTCCTTCCCTTATCTTGTCTTTATTCTATCAATTCTATTGTCCAATAATCAGGTCTTACGCAGCAGGTTCCTGGGACTCTCTCTGTGTGAAAACATCCTTGTAACGGTTCAGGAACCAGTTCTTCACGAAGGCATACTTTCCGGCATGGAATTGAGAGAACTGCCTGATCTGCTGATATTCAGCCAGTGCCGCAGGTGCGTTTTCTTCCTCATACTCTTTGATGAAGTCTTCCATAACTTGGTAGGTCAACTTGCCGTAGGTTTTTTTCCCGGGCTTCTTGGCGATCTCACGCTGAACGATCTGGAACTCCGGCAGGTCTTTGCGCACCTGTGCCAGTTCTTTGTAGGCAGTGCTGCCGATGTTGCCTGCTTCTTTCAGGAAGCTCTTGGTGACGATGATGGTCTTCTCGGTGTAGTCGATTTTGTAACTGTTCTTACGCATTTTCTTGATCCTTTCTGGTTTGTTGGGTTTTCCTTCCCCTCTTTTATTCAGGTGGGTTTTCCCTCACCCTGTACCCTAATGATAACAAAGTAATTATCCAATAATCAGGTCTTATCTTTCGTTCAATCTTTTCCAGTAATTCCGAAGAAAATCAACGGTGTCTTCTACCATCTGATCGTCCCGATCCAGCATTTCCATCAGTGCTTCCTGTTCAGTCATCTTTCCAATCGTCATCGTAATCTCTTTGCTCATCCTCTTGATCCTTCCTGCGGTTTGTGGCTTACCCGCTGCCTCTTGGTTCGGTTCCTTGCCTCACCCTGTGCCTTTATGATAACAAGATAATTATCCAATAAATGGGTCTTATTATTTTCTTCAAAAAAGTATTTCAAAATGCCCAGATATTATAATTCCTATCTTTCCAGGCATTTTGACACACAAAAAAAGCAAAGCGTTTCTGGTCTTTTGTAAACACCTTACCCCAAAGTTGTAACTTCTTACCTGAAAGTTCTAATCAGATAGCTGAAAGTCGTTTCCTGCAATCCAAATCTTGTTTCATTCTACTGTTGATTGTGGTATCATTGCCCCACAGTACCTTGACAATTGCATAGGCATTGCGAGAATGTCATTGCAGAAAGGAACTGTAATGGCAATCCATAGATTACGAGTCTGCATTGGCTTTACCGATGAAGAAAAACCTATTTTCAAACAGATACAGGCAAACAGCGAAGTGGCTTTGGCCGATCTTGCCACAAGAACCCTGTTATCCTCTTCCCGCAGATTAGAGTTTGTTCCTGATCCTCCGCCTCTTGCGCCTTGTCCTTCTTTTGGCAAGTACACAGACGAGTGGATCAAGACCTTCAAAGAACAAAAGCTGAAACCCACGACGTTGAAAGGATATCAGGCAATTCTGAAAACACATTTCTACCCTGAATGGCGAAAGACCCCTATCAATAAGATCACTACAAAAACCATTCAGGATTTCCTCTGCGAAAGGAAAAATCTATCCTACAAGTATCTTCATGACATGCGGGTATTGCTTGCCCAGATCATGGACTCCGCTCTGCGAGATGGTTGGATCACTGTCAATCCTGCAAAAGATCACCGCATCTTCAACCCTTCACAGAAACAACCGGTTGAGCGCCAGGCTCTCACGGTTGATCTTGTAAGAGAAATCATTCCTCTGCTCTGGGGACTTAGCCGCACTGATCGCCTGTATCTTGCTCTTGTCATCTTTACAGGTATGCGGCGCGGCGAAGTATTGGCATTGCGCTGGGAAGATTTATCCGTTCAGGAAAACCTGATCCATGTCAAGAGGAATGTCACCTATTCGAATAATCAACCCTTTGTTTGTTCACCGAAAACAAAAAGCGGCTATCGGTCAGTACCAATCCTGCCAGATTTGCTGACTTTTCTTTCTCCTCTCGAAATGAAGGGATACATTGTCCACGGTGATGATCCCAATTCACCCATGAGCCTGACTTCTTTTCGATGGATGACAAAACGCATCCATGAAACTATAGATCTCCACGGTGCAACAGCGCATGTCTTCCGGCATACAATGGGAACTATGCTAAACGATGCTGCCGCCGATGTGAAAACAATCCAGAGCATCCTGGGTCAATCTGATTACAAAACAACCATGGACAGGTACGTTCACCCAAGAGAGGATAAAAAACAAGAGGCAATCAAAAAAGTTGGCCTCATGCTTCAAGGATGATTATTCATCAGTATTCATTCTTTTATTCACTCTTGGGATCTGCCGTGCTTGATCAATTTTGTGCGCGAAATGTGCGTGGCAGCAAATCGCTGTGGCTCTTGATTCGAAAGGGATTGAAGAGCGTCAGAAAAACAGTTTTGTGCAGATTCTGTGCGCGAATGACCAAAACCCGCTTCTTTCAGATCATTTTCAGACATAACAAAAAGGCTTGTCAGCATTGACAAGCCTTGATGCTCCCCAGGTAGGGCTCGAACCTACAACCCTTCGGTTAACAGCCGAATGCTCTGCCATTGAGCTACTGAGGAATATGGGATCCGGCGGCGACCTACTCTCCCGGGCCGTTACCAGCCAAGTACCATCG
>JAEEGL010181019.1_pt1 | contig 12157 bp, 9 predicted proteins | sample 9134231 | NCBI WGS metagenome assembly JAEEGL01 (sample SAMN16246548, study PRJNA631951) | gut metagenome | biome: gut microbiome; feature: rumen; material: fiber-attached | host: Bos | place: Iran: Karaj | collected 2018-10
GCCGGAACATCGCTTGCGTAGGAACTGTCTGAGAGTTTGTATGGCGTGACATCGGTTAATGAAAGGCTACCTGCGTCAGATGCGTTCACGGCTTGATTATCGTGGATAAAAACAAAAGGCTGTGGGCATGTTTCTCCATTATCGGAAACAGCGAGTGAATCACAGACATAACGATAGACGACAAAATTTGAGTAACCCTCATTATCGGGATAAAATAAGCCTACATAGCCGCGTCCTTCGCTATATGACAATAGCCGGTCTTCGGAATGGAAGAGAACAAACGAACCTTGCTGCGACAAATTAAAGTGAATGACACGGGCAGCATTGATATCGGCGTTCAGACCTACGTCTGTAGCCGACTTAGAGTCCTTTTCAACGGCTTGATGGCCTGTGTAGGAAACCAGATATTTGCGGCCGGTACCGTCATCAACAAGTTGCCAAATACAAGAAAGGGCTGGTTGTGCAATAGTATCGGCTATGGAAGTGACAGGAAGTGTTTTGAATTTTTTCTTGCCCGACACGAACGTATTTGTAAGCAATTTGCCTTGGCCGTTATCAAACGCCATGAGCAGTATCGGGGTGTTGTCTGCCAGTTCATCAAGGTTATTTACAACCACAAAGCGTGGATTCACGGGTATGCCAATTGTACTTTCTGCGAACATAGAGATTGGTAACAGAAAGAACAACATACACCGCAACAAACGGGTGACGAACGGGGACAAGTAGCTCATGACAAATGCATGAAAGGATTACGGCTCAATCAAGCCTTCATTCATCCACGTTTCAACGATTGCACGAGTATCGGACAACGCGGTAGCTTCGTCTACCTCATAATTGCTGACAAGCGACTGGGCTAACTGTTCGACTGTAAAGGGTCCGCGTTTGGCTTCGCGCCACAAGTGAGCTGCGGTGTCGTTAAGAGAAATGATTTTACTGAAGTCAATGTTTTCTATGCCTTCTGCAAGGATTACTTGCTCGCCACAAACATCGTGGAGGTCAAAGTTGGGTTTCAGTTTCATTGCGGTTTATGCAGTATTAACGGTTTTGAGTATAAATCGGCGGTATACGGCGAGAAGGATACGGCGCATGAAATGATGTTGGGGCCACATGGCAGAGTAAATACGCCACTTGATGCCATCTGTGCGGTCGATACGGTTGCGCCCTTTGCGTATAAAACCTTCAACACGGGCTATGATGTCTCCTTCATCGCATGTCTCTGTTCCTACAAGGTTTCCGTCGCCCATAAGAGTGAGTTTGGTACCTTCCTTCTTAATGATTCTATGAAGAACAAAGCGCCCGTCGTCTACGTGAGCCAACACAGCGTCGCCTACCCTCGCCTTATGACATGCCACAAGCAAGGCTTTGTCGCGTACACCCTCTACAAACGGGCGCATGCTGTTTCCTTTTACAGTCATGGTGACTGTGTGGCCTTGAGCAATAAGCTTGCCTATCTCCGGAATGAGGATATCGTTGTCAATGAGCTTGGTCTTCATGTGTAAGTGTGGCACGGCTCAGCCGAGCTGCGGCTTCGTCAGGCAAACATTCGAGATGATAAACCGGAACGCGGGCTATGACGGCTGACAACGTGGAGATAATGGCGTGGTAAGTGGGCTTGTCCCATATCATAGAGGAACATGATGTAAGCAAATAGGCTAATGCATTAACGATTCTCACACGTTGGATGCGATTATAGGGCTTTTGCTCGAGCATTACTAAAGCTTGGACTGGAGCAGATTGGTTTTTGTAGCACGGAGTTTTGCCACTCCAGGGCGTACCATAGACAATGACTCGTCCATCTTCAACACGCATCACAGGATTGTCGTCGTTGAGGAGTTCTGTTCCTGAGAAATGTTTTAGCCAAAGGCTTGAATGGGTACTTTTGCCTGTTCCGCTTTTGCCCAGAAACATGTAAGCGCCGCCTTTGTAAAGCGTGACAGAAGAATGCATGAGTAAAGTGCCGGCAGTAGCTGAGGAAAAAGAGAAGGCAATCATCATGGCATTGTTGAAGCCAAATGTGTATTGCGTCAAATCCCCTTCAAGAGCCACGGTATTTGTCTTGAAACCTTCGTCAGACAACATACGGCAGACTCTTTGCCCATTGCTGTCGCTCAAATCAAACAAATATTTTCCGTTAGGCTGTTTATATACGGCCTGGTTGTTTCCAGTGGCATCAAACTGCCCTATTTCTTCGCCCAATTCAGGAAAAGCATAGCCGTTGTCTATATTAATCGTATACAAGTTTGTCTTGTCGTCATCCACATAGTCGATTAGTGCAAACGGCCAGTATTGTGGAGGAATACGAAAGGCTTCATTAGTGACATTAATGAAATTTACTCGTACTTGGAACCCGGCAATTTTCAAGTAAAACGACTTCATGTATAAGGATAATTGAGGTGTTATTCTGATGAAGCCTCACTTTCAACGGCTTGTTGCTCGTTGGCGTTCTTATATATGGATTGCGGGTCTACATATTGGAAACGGAATTCATTTATTGCGATTGGCTGGATACGAGTAGACTTGTCCTTTGTAAAACGTCGCTTCAATTTTAAATATAGTTTCTCTATCCCTTTCAGGTCTTTGGCATAGAATGTGGTACATACGTATCCTTGATGTCCACTACGCAGCAAGTAGAGATTAAGTTGCTCGGTATATACTTCAAGGTTAGCTACCGAACCGGTATGTGGGTCAATGGCCACGTTATCTATGCTTGCAATATCGGTAATGTAGGTTATAGAGTCCTGAAAATTGCGTGCAGTGCCTACGAAATAGATTTTTCTCGTTTTGTTATCGGCATTAACATCAACAACGGGCCACAGGAGCAGTGCTCCAAGGCATATTGTCATTACTATATTATACTTCATCGTTTCTATCTTTGATTAAAAAAATTCCATGTCAAACATACGCGGCGCCAGATGCCTTATACTTTTTTGACTATTTGCCATAATACGCCTTACGTGTCGCTCCGTTCATGCGGAACAGGTATATGCCAGGCTTAAGTCGGGAATCATTCTGCCAAGAACTCATCGGGGCTTTACCAATACGGACTCCGGCCGCATTAAATGCTTCCACCTCATTGCCACCCCAATCATTCACGAGTTTAGATATGCCACTGACAAGTGTTTTTGCGTCAACCGATGCAGGATCTGAGTCAACGTAAGTTTCAGCCAAAGCTTTTATTGTCATTGTGTAGGCTTTGTCGCTCTCAAGTGAACTGAACGTAACCGTAGTACTCGTTACGGTGTCAGCATATTCTGTTCCCTTGTCTGAAGAAAGGACTACCTCATATGATTCTGCATTGTCGACAGCATTCCAACTGAATGAAAGCGACTCATCGGTGACTTCAGTTGCTTTTAGTGCCTCAGGAGAGCTTAAAAGTCCGTCGGCCATAAATGCAAACACAATATTGTTGTTTTCATCCACGTGAATCTGGTTCATAGATATGTGCATGAAACCGCCCTTATAGGCTTTGTCGGCAGGAGACGTGTGATCGGTCAGCGAAGTATTGTTCTCGATGCCAGGATATGGGTCTCCCTGATAGGGTACTTCGTTCTCGGCTTCAGATGCAGGTGTTAACACGTTATCAGCAGGGATTATGCTAATTCTGGGATGGGAAAGCGTTTTATTAACCTTGTTTTTGACCCAAATGTCTTTATCATAGTCAATGTGAGTAACAAGCATGCCATAACCAAATACATCGGAATACCACGGAGAACTTTGACGGTTTTCCAAAACGTAGTATTCGTTTCCAGTAGCATCGTTACGGTTCGCTATATAATAAGCACGTTTGCCACTTGTTCCTGCTAACGGTGCCAAACAAACCTTTTGCTTTTCAAAAGTCAAAGTATCCATCGACAACCAACCCATAAAGTTGCGTTCATATGCTGAATAGCCCACAGGACAAGTGCCATCGGACCAAAATTGTCCGTAGTCCATCAAATCCCAATAGTCTAAGCCGAAGCCAGAACAATACATGTCTGGCAAACCTAGGGCATGAGAGAACTCATGACAGAATGTGCCTATCCCATCTGGGCGTATGCCGTTGCCATAGTCAGCAATTTCGTTCGTAACCAGCGCAGTGTTGAACGTTATTTTGATGTTCTTATCCTTAATCACAAGTTCGTAATCAAGTTGCCACTTGTATTTTGCCCAAACTGCATCTTCGAAATCAGAAGCTTGTTCACCGTAGCCGGCATATATGATTCCGACAAATGGAACTGAATTGCCATCGGTCATATACGGGCTGAAATCGATTCCTTGAACGACAGCCAACGAACAAGCTTCTTGTACCATCTTGGTATCATTGCCATCATCACCGCCAACATTGGCTCCGTAATATTTCATCGGCATACTCAGCGTAACTGGTCCGTATATATCGAATGTAGGTTGGAATAAACTGTCACTTTGTCCAATAAAATAATCACGAACACTGCCAGAACCGCCTTCATCCATGTAATTGGATGCATTGAAGTGCTTTTCAAAGAATGGAACATCGCATGCAAAAGAAAGCGTGTCGAAGTTTGCAAATATCACGTCTGAATACTGAACGAGTAAAATCGGCACGCGTGGACTTCCAATAGACTTGACACTAACATCATCAGTTGTTCCTATTGAATATCTTTGAAACAAAGTAGGCTCTTCCAGACGTTGGCGGAAATCATCTTTGAATTTTTCAGAGGAAATCTGTTCATCTAGGCTACGAAGTCTTTTGTTGTGGGCAATATGTCCGGACGACTGTAGTACACCTTTGTTTGAAATATACGCATAGCAATAGTCGCCATTATTATTTCGAGCTACCGGAACGCCATCATCGGTTACATAATAGGAAAAGTGTTCATTGCCCATTTTAGTAACGGTTATTATCGTCCCATCCGATTGTTTGAAACTACGTTTTAGGTGATATGCAGGACTAGCCTGGACAGAGATACCGACAAATGCGAGAAGCATCAAAATTGTAACAACTTTTCTCATACGGATATTGATTGTATTATTGCAAAAGTACAAAAAGAAATGCATTTATATAGTTGTAACGTGCGAAAAACTGCAGAAAAGTGTATTTGATACCAATAATAAATGATGAATTTCGGATATAATTCGTACTAAAAAGACTCTTTCCACGCATCAATCAGTTGTCGTGCCAAACTAACTTTACCTGGAATTTCCGGTAATGAATCTCTGTGGAACCACCCCCCACGTTTGAGTTCGGATGTTTGAAGATTTATTTCTCCTGATTGGTATTCAGCAAAGAATCCCAGCATTAGTCCCATCGGATACGGCCATGGCTGACTTTTAAAGTAACGTAGGTTTTTTATTTCTAAACCTACTTCTTCGCGTACCTCACGTTGTACACACTCTTCCAAAGATTCTCCCGTTTCAACAAAACCTGCAATCAACCCATAATAATTATGTTTGAAACTATGTGACTGAACCAAGAGGATATCCTCGTTATGACTAATCAGAACTATGACTGCGGGCGATAGTTGTGGCCATATTTCTTCATTACACTTGATACAGCGCTTACTTATCTCAGTATTAAAATGCATAGGTGCCCCACAACGGCCACAATAACGAGTTTGCTGATGCCAATAGAGCAGTTCTTCAGCTTTTCCCGCCTTACGGTACGATGCATAATCAAGTAAACCAAAGCTGTCTCTTAATGGCACATATTTATACCCGTCAACCGGAATAATTTCTTTTAGTAATATTGCTCTACAAACGGATTCATCTGGCATAGTGACTGAAATCGCATCATTCATGTGCCCTACAGGAGATTCTTCAGCGAATGGAATAGAACACATATCCGCTGTCTCTTCTTTCAAGAGGATTGCACCACTATGGAAGACGAACCAATGGTACATAGAAACAATTATCAGAATTTGCGAATCTCTTTATAGGCAACTGTGTCGCCTTCTTGATTGTAGATAGCCTCACGGAATTGCTCGCAGGTAAATGGTACAGCGTCTTTAGTCAGTTCCGGAACATTATAACTCTTAAATAGCATGATATTATGCTCAGGATCTTCTTGCGGAAGCATAAATGCTTTGTGCGATTTACCATTTTTATCGAAGTAAGTGAAATATGGACGGGTGAAAGATCCGTCATCACGCCGCGAACTAAAGACAATCCAGCGTCCATTACTGCTCCAGGAATGATAAGAGTCGACATTCGAGCTATTAGCTTCAACAAGAGGATAAATATATCCCGTTTGCAAATCTTTCACATAGAGATCTGCGCTTTTATGCCAGATGTGGAATTGCCCATATTTGCCTAACGTGAAGAGCAAATAGCGTCCGTCAGGACTTATACGCGGTACTGAAGCGCTTCTTTCAATCTCAGTGCATGGCACCTCCATCTGTGGCGCGCCAAAAGTCATTGTAAGAGTATCGAACGGGATACTCATGATGTTGTATAAGAATTTTTGGGGAGATTGAACGGCTAATTTCGAATGTGTGGAATCGGGATTCTCAAGAAAATCTTCGCGATGGGCCACGCAATAGTAGACACGGTCTCCGGCAGGATTCCAACAGGGGAATGTTTCTAAATCAGCCGGCGTTTTAAGTATGTTGCTGATTTCATGAGTTCCAACATTGTAGAAAATAAGGTCGGAACCATAATCAAGAACTTCGATTTTATCGGTGTCAAGTATGTGAAATATTTGTCCAGTTTGGTTTGAAGAGAATACAACCCAATCCTTCGTCGGATGCCATGAGGGATAAACTGATGAACTTAGAATAGAGTCATTCTTTAGGTTCATCTTTGTGATTTTACCTCCTTCTGCGAAGATTGTACCTCCCATAGCCGCTCTCACATGAAAGAGCATCCGTTTTGTAGAATAATTCTGGTAGTTGTGACAATTGACACAATGGTTTTCAGGCCGGTTGAAAGCTCGGTTATTCTCGTAGATGGTCTGGACATCAAAGTTCGTTAGATTCCGCTGGTAAAGCCCAACTTGTCTATAAAGCTCATAACCGGGTTCTATGAGGCGATAAGATAAGTACTCGTCAATTGGTTCTTCGGCTACATCCATCTTATATTTCGGGAAAACGGACCACTTGCCTTCTCTTTCGATATATAAACTTACCTCTATGGTCTTTCCTTTACACAAAGTGAGAAATGATTTCCACGAAGTGGGTTCAAATTGAATCTTTGCACTTTTCCCGGCTCCTGAAATCATTTTTTCTTTACCACATTTCAGAACTGCGACATAGTTATCTCCAGTAGAACGCACCATAAAATTGAGTGGCGCAATGTTAGGCGGGACAACAACGCCGGTATAATCCGGAAAAATTGAAACAGCCTCGTTTATTGGTGTTGCCTGTGTAGGTTCTTCGTAATTCTTAGTCCCACATGCAGCGGACAATATCAGACATAGAACGAAGTAAATGGGAGATAGTTTTTCTTTCATCAGTTTACCTGGCCTTTCTCTTGCTGATTCTGGAGATAATTCTCGTCTGGAATATTCTCAAAATAGTAATAAAGAGGATAATATCCGTAGTAATTCTCTCTAAATTGCTTGGCTACCGCCTTTTTGTCAGCATTGCGATAAGGTGCAACCGTTGTCATGAATTGTTTAAGGCTGCTGATAGACAGTGGGGCTATTTTGTAATCCTTCAAGTTGACTTCTTTTTTCAACGACTGAATGATTAGGGCGTCTTCAAACGGCCTGGGTAGTGACTTGTCGGCGATAGGCCCAAGACGGTCAAAGTAATGGTCCAAGTTTTTCGCATATAGACAAGCGGCAAGCGAATGATAGAGCGCACGTATATGACGTCCTGACGTCAACTCCACATTATAACCGAGGAAAAGTGGCACATTGTACCGCTGTTCATAATCGTCCTCAAGCGGAACACATTCTGCAACTTTCACAAGTGCGGGATCCTTTGTTATGAGTTCATGATTCGTAATCATAGCTTCGTATTTCTCCGCGAAATCTCCTTCAAAAGGCACACACTTTATGAGATGCATGTATTTTTCTGCCAGATTGTATTCACCATTTATGAGTGAGCAGAGAAACATTCGCTTTAATTTCACAACAGTCGGGCCATCCATTACTGCACGTTCCATACAGTCGTGATAAGCTGAATTCACTAATCCGGCATAATAGTCTCCGTCATAATTAAAATACTCTGTGCCTGGATCAACTTGCCCGGACATATTTCGAAGTTCGGGCTTGGGATACTGGTATTTGATTTCAAATAACCTGTTTGAGAGTTGGTCGGTTTGAGACAAGGCTATAGCATAATAACAACAAACAGAGCGGTCCGGTTGTTTGCATGAAAGTCCCAAATCTATCATTTCGTCCCACGCTTCTGCCTCTAACAATCGCTGCATTTTGGCTGTGACGCGCATATTCTCCCTATAATAATAAGAATAACCGACAAGTAATATACCAGCTACCACAATCGTGAGGATTTGAGCCAAATTAACACGATGAGACACATTGTCCGAACGCTTACGTTTAATAAGCAACCGCACAAACAAGGCAACGATTGACAGAACTAAAAGTACAGCAATAGGATGTGCGAAATAATATCCCGGTTCATGCTGATAGAACAGGTTTAATCCACGATACGCCAAATAAAATACATAGGCCAAAGGAATAAGTACGGCCAAAATTTGCAAATAATTGTTCTTGGGCAATAGATATTTGAGCAAACAAGCTATACCAGTCAGAAACGTTGCCATAAGTAGGCTGCCAATGACAGGAAAATGGAACAGCAACAAAAAGAATCGGCCTAAAAGTATATAAAAGCCCCATTTTAAGTCCATGACATTTTGCATAATCGTGGAATTAAAGGCTAAATAACTGTTTTGTTCAGCCATGTAGAACACATCGCCCCACATCAGCCAGACAATAAGCCATGTAACAAGAAATAAAAGTACCACAGCAGAAACACGAGGGCAACTAAACTTACGTTTTGCGGACTTCGTTTTCTGTGCTTGGGATGCCTTAACGCTTTTGTAGCTTTTCTTTTTATGTCCCATCGATTAATCTTATCGTACAACAACCTTTTTACCGTTTACTACGTATATGCCAGGTTGTAAATTGTCAATTTTTGAAATGTTACCTGATACTTCTTGCGTTGCAACCTTGATACCGGACACCGTATACACGTTAACAATGACAGGATCAACTACGTGAAAATATATGCAGCCTTTACCTCCAGTCATACCCAAATACTTGGTGTTCTTAATACCATCAAATGGATCAATAGGCTTGCTATAGTTGTACTGTTTATCAAGGTAGCTAACACGACCTTCAAGCCAAGTTTTAAGATAATCCATTTCGTAGTCAAAATCCATGTGAACGTCTGAATTCTGCCAACGACTCAATTCACGATCTTCGGCTCCACTCTCTTTAAACAAATCTCTGTAATCAGTGAAACGCTTCAACAATTTGTCAGCATCGAACAATTGTTTTTCACGTAGCTGTTGGTATCGCGCAGCTATCTTACTATTCCAACCTTCATAGTCTAATTCTTTCAGACGTTTGAAAATGGTATACTCACCATGTTCATAGGACCAAATGAACGAAATCCAATCCGTTTCAGGATTGCGTGTAATATTATTAGAGCCTTCCCATCTACGTCCAAACACGCCATCCAAGTCCCAAGGTGTAAGACTGATTTTCTTATATTGGGTCTTATCGTAATTATATAAGTACATATTCTTTCCGTGATTGTCGGTAGCAAGAATCAACTCAAGGAATAAATAATAATCCATGAATACAGGTAAATCGAAATACGAACCTACATAATACATAAAGTCTTCATCATTGCACGCAGCTGAAATATTAACCGCATCATACAACGGTTTCCAATCAATAGATTCACCATCGTCAAGGTCAGGATACTTATTCTCCCATCCATCCCAAGTCATGCTATAATTACTATAGTTTGACGCCTTCGTCATTGGGTAATATCTGCTGTCTGAATTGTGACCGAGGAAAATAGAATAACTCCACGATGCAGACTTATAGAGTGTGCCTCTCACAGTATCTTGCTGCGTTTCGACTTGTGCCTTATGTATTTTCTTAAGCTTGAGCTGTTTTCTGTCAACCTTTTCTGTGAGACAATAAATACCAGCATAATTACCGTTAAGTAGGACCTCAACAAATTTACCATGGGTTCCGTTAACTGCTTTCTTTTCATATTTACTCTGATATGGCGGAGTAGAGAAATCTAACCAAAGGTCAGTAGCAACTCTGTTGCGCATACGTCCAGGATCAACAGCCATAGCGTCAAGAATCCAGTTATTATCTTCACGCATATTCAAGAATTTCCGATCGATTGATTCCCAATTGGCATCTTTTAGTTTGATTGCGTATGATTTTTTCCGTTTTCCAGCGGCCGTGGCTCCGCGATGGCGCAGATTAGCATTGTATAAAGAGTCCACAGGTGCAATAGTGTTAATATCATTTACACGAATGCTCCCACGATGATAGCTTGTGCTCAACGAAGTTCCGAATATCTCGACAATAGGTAGGAATGTGAACGTCAGTTTATCCTTTGCCAACAATTTGTCTCCCTGTTTCAATTCCAAAAGATAGGTTTCGTTGTTACCAACTTTTGTAAATTCATATTCATCCCCATCTTCGACAAGCGTACCATCAATATACAAATCAAGTGCAACATCATGGTCCTTGCAAGTATAATGTACCTCGGCCAAATACGGTTCACCGCCTCGTGAATAGTCGGGAGCAGTTTGCATATAAATTTCATTGAGGTTGTCATATACCAGAGTTTTACCGTTAATCAGGAGTGTGTCAAGAGCATCTCTGAAATTATTATAAGAAATTGTGGTGTCTCGTTCTTGAAGAACGATTCCAAATTGTGCCAAATAGTCTTTATGACGCTTGTCTTTGGAATAAAACACAAATGTAGAGCCATTGTCTTGAGAAAAGAAGCACAAGAACGTTTGATAATAGTCATTCCAGAACGTACAGCCCTCTCTGACCCAACGGTTGTCGTCTCCGTTCTCGGAAGCATAGACAACATAAACGCCATATCCGTTATTGGCCTGGTCAAAATGGTTAAAGCCCCACAAATTGTCCGTTGTAGGTGTATTACCACTGATTGCACGAATATTTTTAGAGCTTTTGCCAGAGATGAAACCCGACAAATACTGTCCGTCTTTCGTATATATATTCACGCCATCGGAACCTTTTACAAAATAAAACTCTGTTGGCTCCGCCTCTGCTTGAGCCAGGCAGTTATCTTCGGAATCTACTTTAACGTATTTCTCAGACCGTACATTTTTAATAACGTAATAAATGGGGTCATTAACATCATTGGTAAATGCAACCGGCATATCCAATGCCGTATTCTCCCAATAGTAACCATCTTTCGTGGTTCCGTAATCAAAAGATGGGGTAACGTCTTGAGGAGTATAGAGATTGTCGCTTTCATCGTAGAATTTAAACAAAGAATTAGTCGATGTAGCACGAGAATATGTCCCTACAACCATGTTAGATGTGCGTAAGTTGAATGCAGGTTGGTCCACGTCGGCAGCACATATGATTGTGTAGCTCTCATTGTACTTTTCAAACGTCCAGACCGAAGAATCGCCTCTTATTTCTTTAGTCACGGTAAGATAGCGTCGGTCTTGGCCTTCGCGAACTCCATCATAGGTCATATACTCAGCAGTCTGGGCATTCTTTATCACATACCTGCCCTCGCTTATCTCCAATATGTACCACAACAGGTCGCCTTCACTCTTTCCGTTAACGTCATAATAAACCGGAGTACTTTGGTTATGTTCACTTCCGACGCACACTCCGCCTTCTATGTAGTCACATTGAATGCGGTACTTTGCTGTTCTGTCAAAATGAAATGATGCGTTGGCCACTGTGGCCGACACAAAAAACACAACAAGCCAAACTGTTCTTCTCATGTTTGTCAACTTTAGATATTTCATAATTACACGTAAATTTTTTCTTAAATCTGTTTCGGCAAATGTCCACTATCACAAAATGAAGTAGAGACCTATGCCATTACATTATCGTGCAAATTTATACATTTATTATTATATGTAGGATTTGCCACATGTTAAAAAACACGGATAAAGGCATAAACAGAGTGATATTTGTTGCCAATAATAATGTCAACAATTAAAAATGCTTTCAAAGGGTCACATTTTAACCGAAATGAAACGTACTAAA
>JAEEGL010218839.1_pt1 | contig 12157 bp, 10 predicted proteins | sample 9134231 | NCBI WGS metagenome assembly JAEEGL01 (sample SAMN16246548, study PRJNA631951) | gut metagenome | biome: gut microbiome; feature: rumen; material: fiber-attached | host: Bos | place: Iran: Karaj | collected 2018-10
ATCAGTGATAGTTATGATTTTATTCATAACAGCAACGACGATGTCTTTGGCAGGTGGATTGGTACTCATGCTTAAAAGTGAGGCTACGGATAAGAAGATAGAGAAACGATTTGCCGGAATAAATGTGGATAAAGAGATCAGTATCGGTAAGTATCATATAGCCACGATCGGCAGGGATGGCATTGTTGTTGATAAAAAGATGGAAGTCACTTCTTCCATACCAACGCTTAATGCATACTTTGCACAAAAGTCCAAATCCCTCTCTTTTGTATTGGGTGCACATGTTCTTTTAATAGCTGTGTTTATGGCAATACTTACGATCAGCGCAACATTTATCATGAATGTATTCGATATCATCATAAAAGAAGGGAATCCGTTTACGGAGAAAGTAAAAAGGAAATTGACGATTGCCATGACAGTACTCTCCGCGATGGTCTTTTTTACGGCAGGTATCGGATTCGGTGCATTGTTCGGTATTGTCACATGGGCAGTTTATACCATCATGGATTATGGTTGTGTGCTTAAGACACAATCTGACGAGACATTATAGGAGGCGCTTATGGGAAAGATCATTTTGAGGCTTGACAGGGTCATGGCCGACAGAAAGATGTCACTTAATGAGTTGTCCGAACTTGTCGGAGTGAGTAATGTGAACCTGTCCAAGATGAAAAACGGTAAGATAAGTGCCATCCGTTTTTCTACACTTGAGGCGATATGTGAGGCGCTTCACTGTCAGCCGGGTGATATACTGGAATACAATAGCGAAAGTAAATGAAATTGGAGGTTATTGGAGTGAAAAGGCTTTATGAATTAATAGTTTTATCTGTAATGATCATCAGTCTGTGCGGCTGTGGCAATATTGCAGGAACGAACGTACCGAATGAAGCCCAGAAAGATGCATCTACATCGACTATGCTGGGTGAGTCCCCTGAATGGATAGTTAATCTTCCCGAAGCTGAGTATGCAACCCAGTTATTCGTTGTTGCAGGATATGAGGGTACTACAGCGTGGGTATCACTTAATGAAAAAGATGAGGCCGGCAATTGGAATATGATCATGACTACTCCGGGATATATCGGCAAGGCCGGTCTTGGCAAGACAAAAGAGGGTGACGGAATGACACCTGTCGGTACATTTGCCTTTAATAAAGCTTTTGGTATAGCCAAAGATCCCGGCTGTCAAATTCCTTATACACAGGTCACGGATGATATATATTGGTCAGGTGATCAGAGAGACGGTATGAAATACAATGAGATGGTAAGCATAAAGGATTACCCTGATCTTGATAAGGATAACAGTGAACATATCATTGATTATACAAGAGAATATCAATATTGTCTGAATATCGATTATAACAGGGAATGTATTCCGGGGCTTGGTTCTGCCATCTTTTTGCATTGCCTTGGACCGTATAAACCATATACGGGTGGATGCGTAGCCATCCCTGAGGATCAGATGATGGTTGTGATGAAAAATGTACGACCTGACTGTGTAGTCGTGATAGATTCGCTGGATAATCTCGGAGGCGGATATATGATCCGGCGACAATCCGTATCGCTTAGCGCCAGTAAAGAAGCCCGGTAGATTACTTTCCAACGCTGATTGTTGAATTTTTCATATTATAAGAGTAAAATATACAAAGTACTATTTTGTACGGCAATATTATATGAGAAGGGATGAAGAGTTATGGAGAAGAAGAACGTTGATTGGGCAAATTTAGGCTTTGGATATATGAAGACGGACTTCCGTTACGTGTCTAATTACACTGACGGTAAGTGGGATGACGGCGTGATGACAGAGGATGATATGATCACCATGAGCGAGTGCGCCGGAGTATTGCAGTATGCGCAGACAGTATTTGAGGGTATGAAGGCATACACGACGGAAAAGGGACAGACTGTTGTATTCAGACCCGATCTTAATGCTGACCGAATGATCGATTCGGCTAAGCGTCTTGAGATGCCTCCTTTCCCCAAGGAGAGATTTTTGGATGCCATTAACAAGCTGGTTAAGGCCAATGAAGCGTGGGTTCCTCCGTATGGAAGCGGTGCTACATTGTACATTCGTCCTTACATGTTCGGTATCAATCCTGTTATAGGTGTTAAGCCGGCTAACGATTATCAGTTCAGAGTATTCGCTACTCCGGTAGGACCTTACTTTAAGGGAGGCGTTAAGCCCCTTACGATCAAGATCAGTGATTTTGACCGTGCGGCACCGCATGGAACAGGACATATCAAGGCCGGACTTAATTATGCCATGAGTCTTCATGCTATCGTTACGGCACATGAAGAGGGCTTTGATGAGAATATGTATCTTGATGCAGCTACACGTACCAAGGTAGAGGAGACAGGCGGAGCCAACTTCTTATTTGTTACCAAAGACGGTAAGGTTGTCACACCCAAGTCGGGAAGCATACTTCCTTCGATCACCCGTCGCTCACTGATGCAGGTTGCGAAGGAATACTTAGGACTTGAAGCTGAAGAACGTGAGATCCATGTAGAGGAACTTAAGGATATGGCTGAATGCGGACTTTGCGGTACGGCAGCAGTTATTTCACCGGTAGGTAAGATAGTCGATCACGGCAAAGAGATATGCCTGCCTTCAGGTATGACCGAGATGGGCCCCATCACCAAGAAGTTGTATGATACACTTACAGGCATCCAGATGGGTAGGATAGAAGCGCCCAAGGGATGGATACACGTTATCGAATAGTTGTTTATGATCAAAGGACATGGAATTCCATGTCCTTTTTCTTATAGGGAGTTGCAGAACGGGATGATAGGAATGACTAAGAAAAAAAGCAGGATAATTACGGGACTATTGGCAATTGTTTTGTCGTTATCCGTAAGCGGATCATATTCATATGCAAAGACTGTGGATAGAAATCTGCTTGGAGAGGGTACGGATTATACATCGATATTGTACAATTCCAATAACGGCCTGCCCACATCCGAAGCCAATGCGATAGCTCAGAGCAATGATGGATTCATATGGATAGGAATGTACAGCGGACTTATAAGATATGACGGGTCCGAGTTCTACAGATTTGATTCTTCTACCGGTATATCCAGTGTGCTCTGTCTGTATGTGGATTCAGAGGACAGGGTATGGATAGGCACCAATGAGAATGGTGTGGCTTGTTACGACCATGGCGAGATCAAGGTGTATGGCAGGATCGACGGTATGAAATCTTTTTCAATCCGTTCCATTACAGAGGATACGTCGGGCAATATCATGATCGCCACGACGCAGGGCATGGCATACATTGACAAAGATCTGGAATTCCATGTTATGGATGAACCGCAGATTGATAATGAATATATTGCTGAACTTCACAGAGATGACAGTGGAGTTATCTATGGTCTTACTTTGGATGGAGATATATTCAGGATAAAAGAACTGGCTACAGATGGATTTTACAGCCATGAGCGGATGAACGGATACCACATTACCAGTATTTTGCCGATTGAGGGTAAGACAGGAAGTCTGTACGCCGGTACATCGGATTCGGAAATCTTATATGTTGATATCAGTGAATCCGTAAGTATAGCGGGCAAAACAGATATTTCTCCGATAAGCGGTGTCGCTGCCATGTACCGGCATGACGGCATGCTGTGGATAGCGGCCTCCAACGGTATAGGCTGTATAGATGATAAGAATGAGTGCCATATCTTAAAGGATATCCCGCTTGATAATTCGGTTGAGAGTGTGATGAGTGACCACGAGGGCAATATGTGGTTTACATCCACGAGACAGGGAGTCATGAAAATGGTTCCTGACAGATTTACCGATATCAATTCACTGGCCGGACTTGATCAGGCCGTGGTCAATTCTACCTGTGTCAGGGGTGACGAACTGTATATAGCCACGGACAGAGGATTAAGGATCGTTTTGCTTTCAGATTATTCTGTTATAGAGAATGATCTCACAGCGGCTCTGGAAGGTGTGCGCATAAGATGCATCAAAAAAGACAGTAAAAATAATCTGTGGTTATGTACTCACGGTGATAACGGTCTGGTGCGATATGGAACTGACAGGAAGATCACTCATTTTAATGCGGATGATGGGATTGAGGCAGACAGGGTAAGAGCATGTATTGAGAGGTCTGACGGTAGTATGGCGATTGCTACGAGTAACGGCCTGTATCTTGTAAACGATGATGACGTGATCGGGCATTACGGTCAGGACGACGGGATCAACAATCTTGAGATATTATCCGTTGAAGAAGGATCTGATGGATGCCTGTACCTTGGAAGTGACGGAGCCGGAATATTTGTGATAGATGGCGATAAAGTGACCCATATAGGTCATGAGGACGGACTTACTTCCGATGTGGTCATGCGAATAAAACGTGATCCCGACAGAGATATGCTTTGGATGATCACCTCCAATTCCATACAGTATATGAAGGATGGCAATATAAATGCTGTGACTCATTTTCCGTACTCGAACAATTTTGACATATATTTCGATATACACGGTAATGCCTGGATCCTTTCTTCCAACGGAATATATGTGGCAAAGGCGGAAGATCTTATAGCCAATCGTACTATAGAATACAGATTTTACAATATAAAGAGTGGTCTGCAATACATAGCCACAGCCAATTCAAGGAGTTATATAGATGAGACCGGAAGACTCTACATATCCGGCTCAACAGGTGTCTGCGCGGTTGATATCAATTCTGAGAGCGACAATAACAACACGGTCAAACTTGCAATTCCTTCAGTGGTTGTTGACGGAAAAGTGATCCCTCTTAAGGATAATGATACCGTAACTCTTCCATCCACCAGCAAGAGACTCAATATCAATGCCTATGCCATTACTTATAAGCTTAACAATCCTCGCATCAGTTACCACCTTACGGGATTTGACCGAAGCGCTGTAAGGACTACAAAGCAGGACATGGAGACGATAAGCTATACCAACCTCGACGGCGGCAGATATGTATTCCATCTCAATGTAATCAATGAAGATACCGGTCAGATAGACAAATCGGCATCAATTACCATCATAAAAGAGGCGGCTTTGTACGAAAAACCGTGGTTCTGGGCGATAGTGATGATCACCTCGATCCTTCTTATCGGTTTTATCATATGGAAGTATTTCCAGAGAAAGAACAGGATCTTGCTTGCCAAGCAGGAGGCAGATGAGAAATTCATCAACCAGATCATCCATACATTTGCAAAATGCATCGATACACGAGATAAGCAGAATAAGGGGCATTCGTTCAGAGTAGCATATTATGTCAGACTGATCGCAGAGAAGTTGGCCGAAAAACGTGGCTATACAAGAGAACAGATCAATGAGTTTTACAATATTGCACTTTTGCACGATATAGGCAAGCTAAGCATTCCCGATGCCATCCTTAACAAAGCGGCCAAGCTTAATGACGAGGAATATGAAGTGATGAAGAGTCATGCGGCCATAGGCGCGGATATACTGAAGGATGTCAATATAGTAAAGGGACTTACTACCGGTGCCGGCTGTCATCATGAGAGAATAGACGGAAGAGGGTATCCTAACGGACTTAAAGGTGAAGAGATACCTGAGGTTGCAAGGATAATAGCGGTTGCGGATACTTTTGATGCGATGTATTCGACACGTCCTTACAGAAAACAGTTGGATCTTAATGTGGTGATCGAGGAGATTAAGAGAATAAAGGGATCCCAGCTTGAAGAGGAAGTGGTTGATGCGCTGTTACAACTCTGCGATGAGGGCGTGATCGAGTGGAACAAGGTCAATGAAGCTGTATTTGGTAAACAGCCTGATTAGAAAAACAATTCCATAATAAAGACGGTGACACAGGCAAGAACGGATACTTTAAAAAGGCCTGCACCAAACCATGCCAGCAAGATGGCGATGATAAAGGCTACGGCACCTGCAATGGGACTGTCCGTAGCCTCTGTTATTGCAGGGAATGTCATGACTGAAAGTGTGACATAGGGTACATAGTATAAAAATGACCTTATGAACGTGTTTTTTATCTCTTTACGAATGAGTGTAAGAGGAATGACACGGATAAGATAGGTCACACCTGCCATTATTAACATGTATACATATATGTTGTGTGTCATAAAAATCCTTAAGTGAAAAAATATTTATGGCTTAAACAGCGTACGGATCATCCTTTACCGGGAAGAGCAGTGAAGCTGCTGCCGATATAACGACCGTAAGCAATATTACTTTCGCACCGGATGGGATGACGGATGCAAAAGGTGCATATGTAAGCACGGCGCTGAGTATCATTGACAGACTTACTAGTCCGAGTATTACCTTGCTCTTACGGGCAGGAGGAATGATTATGGCGATGAACATGCCATACAGTCCGACGCTTAGGGCGCTGACTATCCTGCCGGGAAGCATATTGCCCATGACTACTCCGAGAAAAGTTCCGAGAGTCCACCCGGGAACGGTGAATATCATGGCACCATATGCATAAAGCGGATTAAGCTTACCGGGAACACCGATGCAGATCCCGAATATCTCATCCGTGACACTGTAACCGACAAGTAATCTGTGGAAAAATGGTGTTGACTCATCAAACTTTTGGGATAAAGCACTGGACATGAGCATATATCTGGCATTGGTAACCAAGATCATAAGTGCCATCTCCACATATGCCGCATTATCCCTTACCATGGTAAAGCCGGCGTACTGACCGGCACTGGCCAAATTGGTGGCACTGACTATTGCTGCCTGTACAGCAGTAAAGCCTGCACCCTTGGCTGCTATACCAAGAGTGAAGGCTACTGCAAAATACCCTAATGCGATGGGTATACCGTCTCTGTTACCGTTACGAAATGCCTGTCTGTTGCTCCACATGTAAATGATCAGAAAAATTTAGTGATATCGTCTGCAGTCTTGCGCTTGGGCTTTTCGGGATCCGATGCTCTTACACCTACCGAGATCACGCTTACAACACGCTGGCTATCGGGAATTGACAGCATTGCTCTGAGCTTCTCTCCGTCCCTTATACCCATTATCAATGTATCAAGACTCATATCTCTTGCTCTTAAAATAAGGTTCTCGTTCTGCAATCCGAGATCATAGGCGCCCCATTCGTCGCCAAGCTCATTCTCTGCAACACCGTCTCTTGTAAAGCCGGCCCTTTTGGTCTCAAATGCCGTAACGATAAGCGCCTTGGCGTTCTTACAGTTATTGGCATTGAATTCGGGCAGGCACTCCTTGGCTATCTCTTCGATCTTGTCAGGCGTGAGTATAACGTAGTAACGACCTGTCTGCGAATTCTTCCATGAAGGAGCTTCTATGGCACATGCGATAAGTTCCTTAACCTGATCTGCCGTAACCGTTGCGTTCTCCTGATATGATCTTATGCTTCTGCGAGTCTGTACTGCCTGCATTAATTCCATAACTTATATCCCTCCTTGCTATGAATCACCCCAAAATAATATATGCAAATTATAACACATTTTTTTTGGACATTTTATACAAAAAGCCCTTGCCAGTTTTTGGTGATTATGCTAGAATATCCACTGTTAACAAACACATGTGCGCCATATGCGGACAGTCATATACATTTGTATGATGGAGACGGACATGGAGAAAAAGAGATCGGAGTTTTTTCTGGTAAAAGAGAGTGCTTTGCCGGAAGTATTGTTAAAAGTGGTCGAGGCCAAGCAAATGCTTGACAGGCAGCAGGCCATGTCGGTTGCCGAGGCGGCGGAAAGAGTCGGGATAAGCAGGAGTTCCTTCTATAAATATAAGGATGATGTATTCAGATTCCATGATGACTCGGCCGGGACTACCATAACACTTACTTTCAATATGGATGATGAACCGGGTCTTCTGTCGGATGTTCTTAAGATCATTGCGGAAGCCAAGGCCAATATATTGACCATTCATCAGAGTATTCCCATAGGAGGAGTTGCTTCATTAACCATCAGTATTCAGCTGTTGGAACAGACCGGGGATATATCCGATATGATAGAGCGTATGGAAGGACAGACAGGTGTTCACCATGTGCGGATAAGCGCTAAGGGATAAAAGGACATAAGTTACAGACTTTTTAAGTGAGGAGATATATATGATAAAAGTTGCGGTATTAGGTTATGGCACGGTCGGAAGCGGAGTCGTGCAGGTTATTCAGGACAATAATGAGCTGATAAAGGAAAGACTTGGAAGTGATATAGAGGTCAAGTATATTTTGGATCTCCGTGATTTCCCGGGAGATAAGAACGAAGCGCTTGTGGTCCATGATGTTGCTGTGATAATGAACGATCCGGAGATCGATATTGTTTGTGAGACCATGGGAGGAGCAGGTGCGGCATATGAGTTCACCAAGGCGGCACTTACGGCAGGTAAGAGCGTATGCACATCCAATAAGGAACTTGTAGAGAAATATGGCGCCTCTCTGCTTAAGCTTGCAAGGGAAAATGGCTGCAACTACCAGTTTGAGGCAAGCGTTGGAGGAGGCATACCGATCATCCGACCCATGAATACTTCACTTGCACCGGAGTGTATCGAGAGCATAATGGGTATACTTAACGGTACTACCAATTATATCCTTACCAAGATGGCGGACGAGGGAGCGGATTATGATTCGGTTCTTAAGCAGGCACAGGACTTAGGATATGCAGAACGTGATCCCAAGGCCGATGTCGAGGGACATGACGCCGGACGCAAGATCGCTATACTGGCTTCACTTATGACCGGTAAGAATGTGGCATATGATGATATATATATAGAAGGCATCACGGGTATCGAGGCTGTGGATCTTGCCTTTGCAGGAAAACTTAAGAGGAGCATCAAACTTATAGCGAGGGCTGACAGAACTTCTGATGGAAAAGGGATAACGGCACTGGTTGCTCCGCATATGCTGTCAGGATCGCACCCTCTTTCAGGAGTCAATGATGTCTTTAATGCGATCTTCTTAACCGGTAACATGGTAGGCGATGTTATGTTCTACGGCAAGGGCGCAGGTAAGCTTGCTACGGCAAGTGCGGTTGTATCGGATGTGATCGATCTTGCCAGAGCGAAGATGTGTAATACCTCGCTTCCATGCATATGGTCCGAAGAAGGAATAGCATTAAAGGAGCATGATCTTAAAGAAGAGGACTTTTTTGTAAGGATAAGGGAGACGGATTCCAAGGCTTTTGAAGGAAAGATCGCAGGCCTTAACAAAGTGGACGTTATAGATGGTTGGGCAGGATATACTGTAGGATCTGTGACCGAGAGAAAGATTAGGGAAGCAGCGGACGGAATGGATGTCAGGTTCATAAGACTTGGATGATCAGATAGATATAGAGGAGAGTCAGGATATATTATGAAAAAAGTTGTTAAATTCGGTGGAAGCTCGCTTGCAAGTGCCGAACAGTTTGAGAAGGTGGGCGAGATAGTAAGAAGTGATAATGCCAGGATGTATGTGGTACCCAGTGCACCGGGTAAGAGGTACAACAGCGATACCAAAGTGACGGACATGCTGTATGCCTGCTATGATCTGGCAAAAAAAGACAAGGATTTCTCCAGACAGCTTAAGGCTATCAAGGGAAGATATGATGAGATCATAACGGGGCTTAAGCTTAAGATGAGTCTGGATAGTGAATTTGAGATCATTGAACAGAACTTCAAAGCCAAGGCCGGGAGTGATTATGCGGCAAGCCGCGGAGAATATCTTAACGGAAGGATCATGTCGGAATACCTTAAGTATGAATTCATTGATGCTGCTGAGGTGATATTCTTCGATGAGAACGGAGACTTTGACTCGGAGAAGACCAATAAGGTACTCGGAGAGAGATTATACGGTATGAAGAACGCTGTTGTTCCGGGATTCTATGGCAGTATGCCTGATGGAAGCGTTAAGACTTTCTCAAGAGGCGGATCGGATATAACGGGCTCCATTGTCTCAAGAGCAGCCAAAGTCGATATATATGAGAACTGGACGGATGTATCGGGATTCCTGGTAGCTGATCCCAGGATAATAGATGATCCCGCGGGTATTGATACCATTACTTACAGGGAACTCAGAGAGCTTTCGTATATGGGAGCCTCAGTATTACATGAGGATGCGATCTTCCCCGTGCGCAGAGAGGGTATTCCGATTAATATCAAGAATACCAATTCTCCGGAAGACAGCGGGACATGGATTGTTGAGAGTACGGCCCAGAAGTCTAAATATGTCATCACCGGTATTGCCGGCAAAAAAGGTTTCTGCTCTGTCAATATAGATAAGGCCAAGATGAACAGTGAGATCGGTTTCGGACGTAAGGTCTTACAGGTCTTTGAAGATAACGGAATAAGCTTTGAACATATGCCTTCCGGAATAGATACAATGACGATATTCGTTCATCAGGACGAATTCATGGATAAGGAGCAGCGTGTCGTATCCGGTATTCACAGACTGGCGCATCCCGACAGCGTGGAGATCGAAGCGGATCTTGCGCTTATCGCTGTGGTCGGCCGTGGAATGAAGTCTACAAGGGGTACGGCGGGAAGGATATTCTCGGCACTGGCCCATGCGGATGTCAATGTAAAGATGATAGATCAGGGTTCTTCAGAGCTTAATATCATTATCGGAGTAGCCAATGCGGATTTTGAGACGGCGATAAGAGCGATATACAACATTTTTGTTGTAGCGGGATTATGATCTAAATTTTCAGATAATATGTACAAGTAAAAAACCAAGGTGTATAATTAACAGTGCGTACGGGTTGTTACGCACTGTTTTTGGGTATATAGGGCAGTATTGCTATCTGCCCAATGTATTGAAAGGAGTTTTGAAATTATGGAGACGTCCAAGAAGAGTTACGGAACAAAGGGGATGAAGTTTAAGCTGATCTTTATCATGATCCTTTTGGTAGTAGTTCCGCTTGCGGTTGCCACGATCGCATCGGTGGTTACCATGACAAAGGATTCGCTTAATTCGGGAGAGTCCCTTAACCTCGCTCAGGTTGAGGTTGTGGAAGGTAAGTTTAATTCGCTTGTCGAGCAGAACTTAAGAATGCTTGAGCTTTTGGCGAATGAGTCTGAGACAGCTGATATGATCGCTACTCCCACAGACGAAGCTTTACTTGCGGATATGGCACTTAATCTGCAGGCGGTTGACAGTGTTCTTGCTGATGGCAACAGTACGGTTCTTACGGGAGCTGACGGTGAGAATATAGTTCGTTCGACGGGTAAGCTTGTCAATATTGCGGAGAGAGAATATTTTACCACTGCTATGAAAGGTGAGACTAATATCTCCAATGCATCTGTCAGCAAGACTACAGGAGGATTGATCACTGTTATAGCAGTTCCCGTTAAGGTAGGCGGATCACCTGCAGGTGTTCTGACGCGTAACTACAGTATAGATGTATTGCATGATATTCTTGCTGAGCAGTCAGGCGCTGATGAATTCATGCTTATCACGGATAAGTCCGGAACCGTTATAGCGGATTCCAGAGAGGTTATCAATGCTGATACCGAGCCGGTCGATTTAAGCGGTGAGCAGTTCTTTACCTCATCGGCAGAAAAAGGTACATATATTACAAAGGAAGGTAATAAGAAATACGTTCTTTCTTATTCGACAGAACCTAATACGGGCTGGAGGATAGTTATTGAGAGAGATTATGATTCGATAATGTCTTCTGCCAAGACCACGACGGTACTTCTTATCATAATCGGTCTTATACTTGCAGCAGTAGCGGTTGTTGTTGCAATACTTTTCGCGGCAAGCATCAACGGACCGATAATAGCTATCAACGAATCACTTGCGGCTTTGGCTGGTGGTGTATTTAAGAATGTGGATGGCTTCGCAGGCAGAAAGGATGAACTTGGTGAGATGATCGTATCCACCAATGTTGTTACGGATACATTAAGAAATATTGTAACAGGCATCAAAGAATCTGCATCCGGAGTGGCTCATTCGGCTGAGGAACTTGCAGAGAGCGCAGAACATATCTCTAAGACTACGGATGATGTATCAGAGGCAGTTCAGGAGATTGCACACGGTGCTACACAGCAGGCTGATGAGATCCAGGAGGCTAATACCAATACCGGACGTATCAGTGACAATATCCAGAGTGTTACCGATAATTCCACATCACTGTCAGGTACTGCGGATACAATGAGAGGCAACAGTAAAGAAGCTGCCGGTGAACTTGAGAAACTTAAGAAGTCTTCGGATCAGATGAGTAAGGCAGTAGATGATATCGCAGAT
>JAEEGL010810931.1_pt1 | contig 12157 bp, 8 predicted proteins | sample 9134231 | NCBI WGS metagenome assembly JAEEGL01 (sample SAMN16246548, study PRJNA631951) | gut metagenome | biome: gut microbiome; feature: rumen; material: fiber-attached | host: Bos | place: Iran: Karaj | collected 2018-10
GCCCTGGGCCCTCTGCCGGCGTGTTTCATCCAGGTTGTCAAGATCCTGATCAAACTTCTGCTGAAGCCGACATCGACAGCCTTTGTCGGAGAGACGGCCGCCTTCATTTTTTCCACCGTCTTCTGCGTATCCGCAGCTATTGTCTACCAGGCGGATAAAAGCAGAAGGGGTGCGATCAGGGCCATGGCAACAGGGACGATCCTGATGGTGATTGCAGCCACGATCGGCAACTACGCCTTCATTATTCCGGCCTATGTCGGGATGTATCATCTGCCGTTGGAGGCAATCATCGAAATGGGTACGAAAATCTTCCCGGCAGTTCATGACAAGCTGAGTTTTGTATTGCTTTGCGTCGCTCCCTTCAACCTGATCAAGGGTCTTGTTGTCGACGTGCTGACGTTCTTCCTCTACAAGCGCATTTCACCGTTGCTGAAGGGCGAAAATAAGGCTTAAATCGGCACTTTTCAGCGATATCTGATTGTTTTACTTTACATTCAGATATGGTATAATTTTTAGGTAAAAAAAGTAGGAGGTTTTGTTGTGCCTAGATTGACAAGAACACAGAAGTTTGCCGAATTGCGAGAATCTCTGGCAAACGATAAGGAATCATCCTTACAGACAAAAGATCTTTCAAATTATGAAGATAGATTAAACAGTATCACTGAACTGCTGACGCCGCAGACGCCTGTTCAGGAGACTTCAGTCACCCCTGAAGTGAAGCCTGAAGAACCGGTCGAAGTGAGCCTGCCCGAGCAGTCTGTGATCGAAGAAGAAGATCCGAAGTATACCTGGACCGATTTTGAGGAGACGCCGATCGAATCCCTGGTCGAGAATTTCAGAAGCGATGATTATGAAGAAGAACATATCGAAGAGCTGAAACAGGAATCCGGCATCTGGCACTCCATTCAGGAAACTCCGGTCATGCCTGAAGAAAAGGAAGACGAGGCACCTGTCGTCACGATGACGGAGCCGGCCGAAGAGGTTTCGGCTGCTTCCGTTACCGAAACGGAAACGCCTGTCGAGACAATGGCATATGAAGCGCCGGTCATCGACGAATCACTTTACACAACCCCCTACACTCAGATAGAAAAACCGGTCGTTGAGACACCGGTCTATGAAGGACCGATCATCGACGAATCATTATATACAGTTTCCTACGCTCAGCCGGAAGAAGCTTCCGCAGAGGCGCCGGTCTATGAGGCACCGCTCCAGGAAGAGACGGCTGCTGAACCGGAAGAAGAAATCCATCTCGGTCTGTATAAACCCAACCCCGAGATCGAAGCGCTCTATATTGAGGCGGAAGAAAAGGCGAAGGAAGAAGAGGCCCTGGCTGCTGCGAAACAGGAAGCGGAAGCTGAAAAGGCTGCCGAAGAAACGCCGGCAGTTGAAGAAGAGGTCTTCATCGAAGAACCGATCGAGATTGAAGTACCCGAGACGGTAAAAGAGGAAAAGTCCGAACTGGAATCCATGGTCGATGAATTTGTCGACAACCACGTGCTTGCGCATGAGGAAGCGATCAATTCCTATGTCAGCAATACGATGGATGAAGTTTCCAGGTACAACGAAGCCAATGGCGACATGACGATCTCGCAGATCGCCAGCAACATGGTTCACGAAGTAAGACATCCAGGCGAAGAAATCAAGCCGGAAGCACCGGTACAGCAGAAAGCCGTTGAAGAAGAAAAGACGGCTGAAGAGCTGAAGAAGGAAGACGATGAGTTCTCCAATACCGTTTCCATGGAGATCGCCAAGATCATGGATGAGATCGACACCATGGAACTGAAACAGGAACCGGCTGCTCCCGTGATTACGGAAGAGCCGATCAGGGAGACTGTTCAGCCGACACCGGTCAAGGAAGAACCTGTCAGACCGGAGCCGGTCAAGACAGAACCGGTAAAAGAAGAACCGGTCGTTGAGGAGCACCCGGTCCTCGCCAAAGCCCTGGAAGATGAATATGCGGAAGAGGTCGTTGAAATCAAGAACCTGACGGAACTGGAAGCAGAACCGATCAAGGATACCGTTTCCAATACGATTCCGTTTGTCGTCGCGACATCCGACGATGAAGAAGAGATCGAAGATGACGATGAAGAGAGTTCCAATACGATCCTCAACATCATCCTGATCGTCCTGATCATCGTCCTGGTTGCCGTTCTCGGCCTGATCGTGTTCTATATCCTCAAGACAAAGGGCATTATTTAATGAAGAAGATCAATATCGCAATTGACGGACCCAGCGCGGCAGGAAAGTCGACGATTGCCGACGTACTGGCCGAAAGACTGACATATACGCATCTGGACACCGGCGCCATGTATCGCGCGGTCGCCCTCAAGGCCATCAAAGAAGAGATTGCGCTGGATGATGAAGAAAAGATCGTAGAGATGATCGAAAACATGAAGCTCGAAATGCCTGCGGACGGCAGAGTCATTCTGGAGGATGAAGACGTCTCGGAAGCGATCCGCACCAATGAGATCTCGATGGGCGCATCCGATGTATCCAAATTGGAAGGCTGTAGAAAGGCCCTCGTGAAGATGCAGCAGGAGATCTGTAAGGAAGGCGGCTACATTCTCGATGGGCGCGATATCGGCACCGTTGTGCTCAAGGACGCTCCGGTCAAGATCTATATGGTCGCTTCTGCGGAAGCCCGCGCACACAGAAGGGTGCTGCAGAACGAAGAGAAAGGCCTTGAAGCGGATTACGAGACGATCCTGGAAGATATCAGGAAACGCGATTACCAGGATATGCATCGTGAACACTCGCCTTTGACCAAAGCGGAAGATGCGATCGAGATCGATACATCCGATATGACGATCGAGGAAGTCGCCGATGCGGTCATGAAGATCGTCGAAGAAAAAGCAGGAGATTAAAAATGATAGATGGAACTGTCGCAATCGTTGGTAGACCCAATGTCGGTAAGTCGACAGTTTTTAATCGTATGCTGGAAGACCTCGTGGCGATCGTCGAGGATTCGCCGGGCGTCACCAGAGACAGGATCTACGGGGATTGCCACTGGCAGACCAAGACCTACCGCCTGATCGATACGGGCGGTGTGCAGATCGAAAACGTTCCCTTCCAGAAGGAAATCAACGCACAGGTCGATATCGCCATTGAAGAAGCCGACGTCATCATCTTTCTGACGGATGGCCGAACTGGCCTGACAGCCGATGACGAATACATCGCCAGACTCTTGCAGCGAAGCAGGAAACCGGTCATTCTGGCCGTCAACAAGATCGACGATCATTCCCTGATCGGCGATATCTATGAGTATTATTCGCTCGGCATGGGCGATCCGATTGCCGTATCGGGCGTTCACGGCATCGGTATCGGCGATCTGCTCGACAAAGTGGTCGAACTGATGCCGGAGAAGAGCGAAGAGGAATATGAGGGAATGATCCGCTTTGCAATCATCGGCCGTCCGAACGTCGGCAAATCCTCATTGACCAACGCCTTTCTGAAACAGGAGAGGGTCATTGTCTCGGATATCGAAGGAACGACCCGCGATGCCATCAACACGGTCTTTGAGGCCGATGGCAAAAACTACGTCGTCATCGATACGGCAGGTATCCGCAAGAGAGGCAAGATCTACGAGAATGTCGAAAAGTATTCCGTCATGCGCGCCAAGTCCGCGATCGAAAGAAGCGATCTGGCACTGGTTCTTCTGGACGGTTCCACCGGAATCATCGAACAGGACAAGCATGTCGCCGGACTTGCCCATGAGGCAGGAAAGGGCGTCATCATCGTCTACAATAAATGGGACCTTGTGGATAAGGATGACAAGACCATGTCCGAGATCACCAGGCAGATCCGCAAGGAGTTTGTCTATCTCGACTATGCACCGATCGCCTTTGTCTCGGCAAAGCAGAACAAGCGGATCGATACGTTGCTTCCTCTGATCGATCTTGTCTATGAAAATCTCAACAGGCGCATTCAGACCAGCGTGCTCAATGAAGTCGTCATGGATGCCCAGCTGGCCAATCCGGCGAAGCCGCACAATGGCAAGAAATTCAAGATCTACTATGCTTCGCAGGTCTCGACAGCGCCCTGCACGATCGTGCTGTTCTGCAACGATCCGGAGCTCATGCATTTCTCCTATCAGCGCTATATCGAAAATCAGCTTCGGGAAGCGTTTGGCTTCGAGGGTATTCCGATCAACATCATTGCCAGAAAGCGCACAGACAGTTAAGCCAGAAGCAACTGGCTTTTTCTTTTGCCCATAGTGATATAATGGTGATGTTTTAAGGAGATAAAGCATATGAAAGTCACTTTCTTCGGGACGACGACGCTCTTGTTTGATGACGGAAAGGATCAGATCCTCTTCGACTGTCATTTCACGAGACCTTCGTTAATGAAATATATCTTCGGCAGAGCATCTACAGATACAGACATTGTCGATGAAATGCTGAAGAAACATCACATCGACAGACTGAAAGCCATCTTCATCTCTCACACCCATCACGATCACGTCATGGATGCTCCATATGTCGCAAACAGAACCGGAGCAGTGATCTACGGCACTTCTTCGGCAATGAACGTCGCAAGAGGAGGAGAGGTCAAAGAAAAACAGCTGATCGAATTCAGGCAAAATGAGACCTATGAGATCGGCGATTATAAGATCAAGGTTCTGAAATCCCTGCATTCCAAGCCGACAATCATCAACAACGATCTCGGTCAGACGATCGATGAGCCATTGCCTGTCAACGCAAAGCTGCGCGATTACAAGGAAGGCGGATCCTACGATTTCTATGTGGAACACAAAGGAAAGAAGATTATGATCCGTCCGAGCTTCAATTACATCAAAGGACAGCTGGACGGCTATAAAGCAGATGTCCTCTTCCTGGGTGTCGCCGGTCTGGCGAAAGCAGATGAAGAGACAGAAAAAACCTTCTTCGAAGAGACGGTTGAGAAAGTGAAGCCGAAACTGATCATTCCGATTCACTGGGACAACTTCTTTGCGAAACTGGACAGGCCGATCGTTGGCATGCCTTCGCTCATCGAAAAGACGCCCATCGTCTTCCATAAGATGGTGAGGTGTTGTGAAGCAAAAGGCATCAGCTTCATCGTGCAGTTTCCCCGTACAAGTATTGAAATATAAAAAAGAATTGCCAGATCGGCAATTCTTTTTTTTTAGTTTTATTCAGATGGAGGGACACTCGCCGCCAGAGCGATGCAGGCCTGCGATTGTGATCCGGCAGGCGTGACGCACACCGTCACTCTTGAACCGCCGATGCCTTCGCTGATGGCCGTATCTTCTGTCGCGTTGGTAATGACCTCGCCCGTATCGGATGTGACCGTATAGAAGTATGGAGGCAAGGCGCCGCCGGAATAGATTGCCGTCCAGTGCGGGAACCAGATTCTGCCGGCTGCGTAGGTCGTCTCGCCGTAGTCGTTGGTCGTAGACAGGTCGCAGGCTTCACCGGTACAGAAGCCGTTTTCGCCGCCGCCGACACCGAAAGTGACCCAGACGGTACTGCCGTCATACGCCCCGTTGAGTCCGGCGATGCCGCCGGAGATATACTTCTTGTTTTCTCTGGCGTATTCCATGGCCTCAGCAGGAGAAACCAGCGGATGTTCTTCCAGTGATTTCTTGGCGATGTAGCCGGTTACCGTCGGATAGCCTCCGTTTGAATAGGCGTAGGGGTAGGCTCCCTTGACGTGTGTAAACTCGGTGACCGAGTCGGGCATTTCCAGCGGCTCATACGGATCATATTCACCGAGGTGGTGTTCGATCAGTTCGTCCAGAATCTTGGAGACGATCTTGGATTTGGTGTTTTCCTGATATTCAGCTGAAGAGAAGTATGCTCCGGGTTCCAGCATATCGTAGCCGGTCCAGCAGGAGATCGTGTACTTGTTGGTCTGCATGACCAGCCAGCTGTCCTTTGTAGCGCCCTTGGGGATGCCGTAGTCGACACCGGCGTCGGCCCAGTCGGTCGTTCCGGTCTTGCCGTAGAGCGGATAGTCTCTGCCACGCTTGCAATACCACATGAGTGAAGAATAGTTTCCGCTCATATTGTATTCTTCGAGGTAGGCAACCATCCAGGCTGTCGCATCAGAGATCTTCTGTTCGCCCCTGGTATCGGCGACAAAATTGTCTCTGCCGTCGTTGTATTCGATATAGTTGACGCAATGCGGTGCGATATAGCGTCCGCCGTTCATGAACATGGCATGAGCACCGGCCATCTGTAAAGGTGTGACCAGACAGCGGTTGCCGCCGATCGCGAACTGCAGGTCGAAGTCGGAGTATTCGAAGTCGAAGCCGATCGAATTGAGATAGTCGATGACGAACTCTTCGCCTTTTTCTTCTACGACCGCTGCAAGTGCCTGAACGGCCGGTGTGTTCTGGGAACGTCCAAGCGCTTCCGTCATCAGCATGTCGCCGTAATAGGTGTGGTCGTAGTTGGAAATCAGCACGTTGCCGCCATAGAGGTAGTAAGGCTGATCGGTGAAGGTATGCGATGTCGCATAGCCGAGCTGATCGATGCACAATGCGTAGTCGATGACCGGCTTGATGGAAGAGCCCGGATTGAGATAGGCACTGGTTGCCCGGTTGAACTGTCTGGCCTTGTCGGTCGTACCGCGGCCGGCGCCGAGGGCTTCGATCGCACCGATCTGGTTGTCCATGACGACGATCGCGCTCTGGCACAGTTCGTTCGGGAATTCGATGCCGACATAGTCCGCCTCGTTCTGCATGTCGTAGATGTACTCCTGCATATAGGCGTTCATATTGGTGTGGATCTTCATGCCGACGGCATAAGGAGATTCACCCGTTGTCTTTTCGACTTCGTCGATGACAGCATCGATATATGCCTGATACTTTTCGTTGGTTTCCTGGAAGTTGTCGGAGACACCTGCCAGCATATCCTCAATCCTGATGGATTTGGCCAGATCGGCTTCCTTTTCGGAGATGTATCCGTGCATGACCATCAGGTTGAGCACTTCGTTTCGTCTTTCCGTTGCATTCTGCAGATACTCGGTATCCGGATCGAGATAGTAGTTGTCGTATTTATTCAGATCATTGTACGGGTTGTAATCGTTCGGCGCATTGATCAGGCCGGCCAGGAAGGCTGATTCGGAAAGATTGAGGTTCTCCGCCGACTTTCCGAAATAGTACTGGGCAGCTTTCTCGACACCGCGGATGTTGTTTCCGTAGTTGACCTTGTTGATGTACATGGCGATGATTTCCTGCTTCGTCGTGTCTGTGAAGTTTTCAAGTTCCAGCGACAGGACGATTTCCTGCATCTTACGTTTGATACCCGACATGCCTTCTCTGGAAGCGATCGTCGAATCCTCATCCGCATCGATGGAGAAGTAGGAGTTCTTCACCAGCTGCATCGTGATCGTCGAACCGCCCTGCGAGAAATCCCTGGTACGGATGTTTTCCAGTATCGCCTTGGTAAAGCGGGGGATATCGAAACCGGGATGTTCAAAGAATCGGGAGTCTTCGATCGCCAAAAAGGCGTCGATCAGGCAGTTGGGCATGCGCTCATAATCGATGTTTTCGCGCAGATACATGCCAAGTTCCATGATCTTGTTGTCCTCAGAATCGTAGATCGTCGAGGAATCCGGAGAGACAAGATCACTGACGTTGAGTTCCGGTTTGCCTTCACAGAGCTTGTAGGCAAAGTATCCGGCAGCGGCTACGCCGCAGACGCCGAGGAAGAGGATGATACACATGAGAATGGCCATGATGAAAGTAAATACCTTGGCCTTCGGGCGCGGCTGTTTCTCTTTTTTGACTCTTGCTGGCCTTGTTTTCTTTGGCTTTTCGGTCTTTACTTTTTCTATGGCCTGTGCAGCTGCCGCCATCTTGTCTGATGCGGGCTTCGTTTCTCTGGCTTCCGCCGCTTTTTCGGCGACCGCCTTTTCTTTTGCTGCCTTTTCGGCTGCCGCCTTCTGTCTTGCCGCGGCTTTTCTTTCTGCAGCCTCTTTTTCTGCAGTCGCTCTTTTTTCGCTTCTTTCTTCGTTTTTCTTCTTTAATCCGGCAAACGCGGCAGTGATTGAGTTCTTTGTCTTCTCTAAATCCTCACTGATTGATTTCGCGTGCTTCGGGCTCTGGCTTTTCTTCGGCGGGTTTTCTTTCAGGCCTGTCGTATCGGCGCTTCCGGCGATGTGCATGCTGTTAGGTTCACTTGAAAAATACTCGCGTTTCTCCTGATGCCTCTGTGCTCTTTTCTTAACCTGATTTATGTTGCGCTCTTGCGTTTCGTTGAGTTCGATATCCTGTTTCATACAGTTTATTATTATACTATATTATGGGATAAATGATAATATAAAGACATGATTGAAGAACGTATCAGCCGCTTGAAAGAAGCGATGAAAAGGGAAGGGATCGATGTCTACTATCTGAACACTTCCGATTATCATATGTCCGAATATGTGCCTTCATATTTCAGGACGATCTGTTATTTTTCGGGCTTTTCCGGTTCATTGGCGACTCTGCTGGTGAGTTTGGAGGAAGCCTGCATTTTTGTTGATGGACGCTATCATGTGCAGGCAGACAGAGAGTGTCTGGAACATGGCATCAAAGTGATGAAACTCGGCACGAAGGATACCCCGGATCCGATCGGCTATCTGAAGGAACATTTCAAGGGGAAGGTCATCGGCCTTGACGGCAGGCGTACCAGCATGAAGTTCGCCAAGGCACTTGTCAGGGAAGGCTTCAGGATCCGCAGCGTCGATATCTATTCAGAATTGATTGAAGACAGGCCGCCCCTGGAAAACGCCCCGATTTACGAACTTGAAGAGAAGTATACGGGCTTAAGCAGAAAAAAGAAGATCGCGATGATCTCCTATTGCCTTGGCGAGCGCGTTCATGTCGTCAACAACCTCGAATCGATCGCCTATCTGCTGAATCTGCGAAGCAGCGACATCGTCCATACACCGGTCTTTCTCTCCTATCTGGCGATCCTGGAAGGGGAAGTCTATCTCTTTGCGGATGTCAACCGCTTTGATGGCGAATTACTGGATCGTCTATACGATGACGGCGTCATCATTCGCCCCTATGAATCATTCTATGATTTCCTGAAACTGATCAGAAACCGCCAGATCCTGATTGACGAAAACAAGGTCAACTACGAGACCTATCTGGCTTTAAAAGGCAGAGGAAACAGGATCTACAACATGCGCTCGATCATCGAGGACATGAAGGCGATCAAGAATCCGATCGAACAGAAAAATCTTAGACTGGCTCACATCTATGACGGCGTTGCCGTGCTTCGCTTTCTGATGTGGCTGGAAGATGTCGATAAATCGACGGTCTCCGAATTCGACGCGGCGAAGAAGATCGATGAACTGAGGCTCACATATAAGGCTGAAGACCTGAGCTTCGGTTCGATCGTCGCCTATAACGAAAATGCCGCCCAGATGCATTACTATCCCGCGAAGGACAGAGCGGTGATGCTGGACAATAAAGGCATTCTGCTGTTTGATACGGGCGGTCAGTATAAGGAAGGCACGAGTGACATCACGAGGACCGTGGCTTTAGGAGAGGTGAGCGAGGAGATCCGGATGTACTATACGCTGGTACTCAAGTCGCTGTTCAATCTGTGCTCAGTGAAGTTCATGGAGGGAATGAGCGGCAGTCAGCTGGACATCCTGGCAAGAAAGGACCTCTGGGAAAGGGGCGTCGATTACCGCTGCGGCACCGGACATGGCGTCGGATATATGCTGTCGGTACATGAGTCGCCGCCCAATATCCGTTACGGTCACACCGAGGCAGGAACCGAACTGGCTGCGTTCAAGCCGGGCATGGTCTGTTCGGATGAACCCGGAGTCTATTTTGAAGGTAAGTACGGCATCCGTCTGGAAAACATGATTCTGTGCAGGAAGGATGAATGCAACGAATACGGACAGTTTCTGAGCTTTGAAACTCTGACGATGGCACCGTTTGATCGAAGACTGATCGATCTGAATTATCTGGATGAAAAAACGATCGCCTCAGTCAACGAATATCACAAGACGGTATATGAGACGCTTCTTCCCTATCTGAATGAAGAAGAGGCTGCATTCCTTAGAAAGGCGTGTGAAAAACTATGAAACTGATCAGCTGGAACGTCAACGGCCTCAGAGCCGTCATGTCAAAGGGGAACCTGATTCCCTTCATCAATGCGGAAGATCCCGACATCATGGCTTTTCAGGAGACCAAGATGCAGGAGGAACAGCTCAACTTCAACTTTGACGGCTATTACCGCTACATGAACTGTGCGGAAAAGAAGGGCTATTCGGGAACGATGGTCCTGACCAAGGAGAAACCCATATCGGTCGTCTATGACTTTGAAGGGGAAGGCCATCCGAAAGAGGGCAGGGTCATCACCCTTGAGTATGAAGATTTCTACTTCGTCTGCGCCTATGTTCCCAATTCAAAGGATGGACTCAAGCGCATCGATTACCGCATGCACTGGGAGGACGATCTGAGAAGACATCTCATGATGCTGGATGAGAAGAAGCCGGTCATCTATACCGGTGACCTCAACGTCGCCCACAACGAGATCGATCTGAAGAATCCGGATGAGAATCACTTCTCCGCCGGCTTCTCGGATGAGGAGCGGGGAAAGTTCACGGAACTGCTTGCGGCGGGTTTCTCCGACTCTTTCCGGGTGCTCTATCCCGAAACCGTCAAGTACTCCTGGTGGTCCTATCGGACCAGGGCCAGGGAGCGCAATGCCGGCTGGCGTATCGACTATTTTGTCGTTTCAAACAGATTGATGAAAGATGTAAAGGACTCTCTGATCTATAATGAAATCGAAGGGTCCGATCACTGTCCGGTGGGACTGATTTTATAGGAGGGTATATATGGAGATCAAACAGTTTGTAGAAGAAAATTTTGAAAATATCAAAGCCGATTTGAAGAAACTCGTTTCTTTCAATTCGGTCTATTCCGATGACGCAAAACCATTTGGTTCAGAAAACAGAAAGGTCCTCGACTGCGCCCTGCAGCTGATGGAGGAAAAGGGCCTCAGAACAGAAAACGTCGACTATTACGCGGGCTATGGCGAGATCGGTGAAGGCGAAAAACTCATCGGCATCCTGGCCCACCTGGATATCGTTCCAGCCGGTACGGGCTGGAATACAGATCCTTTCGACGTCGTCGAAAAGGACGGCTATCTCTATGGCCGCGGCGTCACCGATGACAAGGGCGGTGCTGTCGCTTCGATGTACGCATTGAAGTATCTGATCGATGAGGGCTATCCTTTCAAGAAGAGAGTCAGGCTGATCCTGGGCTGCAATGAGGAGACCGGTTCTGCCTGCATTGCCCACTATGTCGAAAAACACGGGCATATCGACTACGGATACACGCCGGACGGCAACTTCCCGGGCATCTATGCCGAGAAGGGTATGTTTGAAGCGCTGGTCGTCGGCCACAAGACGAAGATCATCGACATCAAAGGCGGCGTAGCCGGCAATGTCGTCAACAAGAGAGTCGATGCGGTATTGCCGAAGAGCTCCTTCAATGTTGAAAAACTGAAGGAATTCTTCGCAGCACATGAGATTTCCTATGATCTGAAGGAAGAAGAGGACATCAGACTGACGGTCCTCGGCGTTGCGGCACACGCTTCAATGCCGGATCTGGGCGTCAATGCCTTTTTGCATCTGATCGAGGGTCTCTATGTCTCCGATTTCGACGACTGCTTTGTGAACTGGTTCCATGAGAAGTTCGCGCTGACGCTCCATGGCGAGCTTCTGGGCTTCAGGGAAATCGAAGATGAGGTATCGGATACCTCGATTAACTTCGGTGTCGTCTGGAAAGACGGCGATGACATCAAGGCGACGCTGGATATGCGTTTCCCGGTCATGTCCAATACGGCCAAAGTATCTGAGCTCATGAAGATCGATGACGAAAACAACGAAGTCATCGTCGAGGAGATGATTGAGCCGCTTTACTTCGACATCAACAGCCCGATGATCAGGGCACTCAAGAAGGCCTATGAGGACGTTACGGGCGATAAGGAAAGTCCGATGATGGCGATCGGCGGCGGTACCTACGCCAAGGCGATCCACAACTGCATCGCCTTCGGTGACGAGTTTGAAGGCGAGGACAACCACATCCATGATGCGAATGAATGCTGCAACATCGAGAGCTACAAAAGATCGATCGAGATCTATGTTGAAGCGATACGCAATCTGAACGAAATAGAAGACTGAGGTCTTCTGTTTTGTTATAATA
>JAEEGL011131280.1_pt1 | contig 12157 bp, 7 predicted proteins | sample 9134231 | NCBI WGS metagenome assembly JAEEGL01 (sample SAMN16246548, study PRJNA631951) | gut metagenome | biome: gut microbiome; feature: rumen; material: fiber-attached | host: Bos | place: Iran: Karaj | collected 2018-10
ATCTTATCAAATCCACAATACGGCACGAGTACCGGTGGAATGGTAACCGAACCATCTGCGTTCTGATAGTTTTCAAGGATTGCAAGCATGGCACGTCCTACGGCAATTGCTGTACCGTTGAGAGTGTGAACATACTTGTTCTTTCCGTCATCGTCCTTGTACTTAATATTCAGGCGGCGGGCCTGGTAGTCTGTACAGTTAGAAGTAGAAGTAACTTCTCCGTATTCTCCACCGTTTCGTCCAGGCATCCAGGCTTCAAGGTCCCATTTGCGGTAGGCAGGAGCACCAAGGTCTCCTGTACATGTATCTACAACGTGGAATGGAAGTCCAAGACCTTCAAAGATTTCTTCTTCAATCAAGCGGAGCTTTTCGTGAATTTCATCTGACTGTTCCGGAGTAGAGTATGCAAACATTTCTACTTTATCAAACTGGTGTACGCGGTAAAGTCCCTTAGAGAACTGACCGGCAGCACCGGCTTCGCGGCGGAAACAATGGCTCAAACCACCGTAGAAACGAGGGAGTGTAGCCTTGTCCAGTATTTCATCCTGGTGATAACCACCAAGTGTAATTTCTGCAGTAGCTACAAGACAAGTTCCTTCTTCTTCGATTGAGTAAACGTTAGATTCGTTACCGCGTGGATTAAAACCAATTCCTTTAAGAACTTCTTCCTTTGCAACGTCCGGAGTAATGAACATTTCAAAGTTGTGCTTACGGAGCGTGTTGAGAGCATACATAATAAGAGCCTGTTCAAGGAAAACTGCTTCGTTTTTAAGGTAGTAGAATTTAGGACCACTAACCTTTGTTCCGCGGTCAAAGTCAATAATATCAAGTGACTCACCAAGCTGAACGTGATCTTTTGGTTCAAAATCAAACTTGCGTGGAGTTCCAACCTTTTTTACTTCAAGGTTTTCTGTGTCGAGCTTACCGATTGGTGCATCAGGGTGAACCATGTTAGGAATCTGGCGTGCTGCTTCTTCGAGCGCTGCTTCTGTTTCCTTAGTTTCTGCTTCTACCTGAGAAATCTCATCCTTAATTGCTTTACCAGCTGCAATGAGTTCCTGGCGTTTGTCGTTATCAAGCTTCTGCTTCATAGCCTGTGCGTTTTCGTTACGCTTCTGCTGAAGTCCCTGAAGCTTTGTTACAAGGGCAGTGCGTTTATCAAAAAGTTCAACTACCTTGTCTGCATCGGCTGTCATATTGCGGTTGATGATATTCTGTTTTACAGCATCAAGATTATCTTTAATAAATTTATAGTCTAACATTTAAATGCTCCTTTTTTAGTTAGTCAAAGAAAAAGTAATTGTTACAGTAGAAGTAATTTCTACGTTGCCTGCTTCAATTGGTGTAGTGTAGCTGTTACCTGCAGACTTAAGCATAGCACCATTTGAGCTTCTTGAATAAGAAGAAGGATTGTAGCCTTCCTGAATATCAATTACATCTGCAATCTTACAGCCGCTGGCTCCTGCAATAAGACTTGCAGCATCCTGTGCATTCTGTACAGCAAGAGTGCGTGCTTCTCTCAAAGAGTTTGGATTTTCCTTTGCAGAATAATTAAAGGAGGTAAGTCCATTTGCTCCATTTGCAACAGCGTTATCAATTACATTTCCTGCGTTATTTATGTCGCGGATTAAAACCTGAACATAATTTACTACTGTATATTTTCCAGGGTATGAATTGGAATTATCCTGAGTAATTCTGTAGTCAACAGTTGTAATGTCATCTGCAGAAACTCCTGCTTCCTTAATTTTTTCAATTACCTTAGTTGTTGCTTCGGCATTCTTGTCGCGTGCATAGTTTACATTCCATTCCGAAGTTCTTATAAGAAATCGTACGGAAAGCTGGTCTGCAGGAAGTGTTACAATTCCTGTACCAGATACAGTTATGGTTCTTACTTGTTCTGCCGGTTTATTTACAGTACAGGAGGAGCCCAAAATTACAACTCCTGCAGCTATTAAGATTACTGATAATTTTTTGAACATTCTTTTCCTCCTTATTAGTGAATGTCTATATAAAATCTTTTAAGATAGATAATTCGTTTATTAGCACTGTCCCAGTACTTGCTGGCAGGATAACTGTCGCACAAGGTCTGATATGTGCTTATTGCTTCCTTAATATTTTTAACAGGAGAATCTGCTTCCAGAATCTGTCCAAGAATATAAAGGGCTTCGTCTCGTCCGTCATTTGCGTATTCAAGATAGGTTGTGAGCATATTATAGGCCTTGGCATAATCCTTAGAATTGATAAGGTCCTTTGCCTGGGTCATATAATTATCAAGGTCCGGAATTGCTTCTACGCTTTCTTCCAGGACTTCTACAACCTGAGTTTCTTCGTCGTCAATTACTATTACAGACTCTTCGGCTTTTGCTTCTTTTTTTACTTCGGTCTTTGCTTCGGTCTTTGCTTCGGTTTTTGTTTCAGTTTTAGCTTCTTGTTCAGCCTGCTTCTGAGCCTGTGCTTCTGCTTCCTTCTTTTTTGTTGTGCTTGATTTTGCAGGAGCTTCTGCTTTTTTAGGAACAACTTCCTTGTAGTCAGGAGCGTTTACAACTGTGCTGGAAGTTCCTTTCTTTTCCAGAACAGTTACTTCGATGTAGTCGTCAATATATTCACCGGTAAGATTGTCTACCTTATAAAAATGATGAATCTGTGTGCCCGGTTCCTTTGCAAGCAGTGTGTATTTAGTATCTGTAGTTCCAAGCTTGCGTCCGCGGCTTGCAAGGTTGTTGTATTCGCTTGTAGAACCCATGTAAATCCAGCCGCTTCCCGGATATGTAATTACAAGAGTTTCTCCTTTCTTTAAGGAAACGCTGCGTGACGGTGTAATTATAATTTCTTCCGGTTCTTCCTGAATTTCTATTACAGGTTCGACAGGAGTTTCTTCGGTGGCTTCTGTTTCCTCCTGACCTTCGACCCCTTCGACAGGCTCAGGGACCCCATCCGAAAGCGGTTCCTGAGCTTGTCGAAGGGCAGTATCGTCAATTTCTTCTGCAGGAGGCAGAGGAGGGAGCTCTTCTGGTTCAGGAACTGGTTCTTCTATTTTTTGTTTTTCGGCCTGTGCCTGTTCTTCTTTTTCCTGTTCTTTCTTGATGATTTCTTCTACAGGAATATCAATTATGTCCGGCTCGGTAATATCTGCAAGCGGAGGATATTCAGAATCAGAAGGCTGCGGTTCTGGCTCATCAACATTTTCTTCTGCTTCTTCCATAACAAGGGGCTGTGTTTCTTCTGCAGCTTCCTGTTCAGCTTCCTGTTGAGGTTCATCTATTTCTTCTGGAGCAGCAATTGTTGTTTCTTCGGTAGAGTCTATTTCTCCTGCATCCTGGCCCTTTGTAGAACCACAGGAAATGAGGGAGAAACCAACTGCACAGAGCATAATAAAAAATATTTTTTTCATCATGGTGCCGCTCCTGTAATATCAGAAACTATATTGTCATTCGCTTTTTCAAGTGACTGAATATCTTTTTCTGTCGGAATTACAAACCATTCTTCGGTCTGTTCATCTGTCCATTTATCTTTTGTCTGTCGCGAAATATTATAATCCTTGTCAAACTCAGGACCATTAGGAATAAGAAGGTCTTGAGTAAGAACAATTTCTCTTGGAGCTTCGGCTTTATCCTTTTTTTTGCCTTTTGGAAGACAGATTAAAAGAATGAGTAAAAGCAATATACAGGCGCCAAGGCTTGCAAACAAAATTGCATTGCGTTTATTATCGTGGCAGTAGTCTGCAATAAGCTGATATAGAGAAACAATTTTTTCCTTAACTTTTTCAAAGAAACCTTTGATATCCATCTTTTATTCTGTTTCTCCGTTAGCCTTTGGCTGTTCCTTTTGAGGGTCGGTTATAGTTCCATCAGGATTATGAATACGACGCGGAGGACGTGGTGGAATTACAACTCCTTCTTCCTCCGGTACATCTTCATCAACAAATTCAGAAGCAGTGCGGTCAATTTCGGCACCGCGTTTAATATCCTGGTCAAGGCGTAAAGCAATTACCTTACTAACGCCAGACTCTTCCATTGTAATACCAAGCATTGTGCTTGCACCCATTACAGTCTTTTTGTTATGAGTAATTACAATATACTGACTTACATTTGCAAAGCTTTCCAGAGTTGTTACAAAGCTTGAAACGTTCTTGTCATCAAGGGCAGCATCAATTTCGTCGAGGAGACAGAACGGACTTGGACGAACCTGATAGGTTGCAAAAAGCAGAGCAACTGCGGTCATAGTTTTTTCACCACCAGAGAGGAGTGCAATATTTTCTAGCTTCTTTCCAGGCGGCTGTGCGTAAATATCAATACCGGAACTTAAGATGTTTGCAGGGTCTGCAAGCTTGAGCTCTGCACGTCCACCATTAAACAGACGGCGGAACATGTTATGGAAATTCTTTTTAATCTGGTTGTAAGTTTCGATAAACATCTCTGCAGATTTAGAACGGATTTCTTCACTTACACGAACAAGATTTTCAAGCGAGCGCTGAGTGTCTTCGTAGTTTGTCTTTTGTCTTTCGTAACGTTCCTTAACTTCGTTAAACTCTTCGGGAGCCATAAGGTTTACAGAACCAAGGGAGTTAAAGTTTTCGCGGGCGCGTGCAAGCTTGTCGCGGAGGTCGCTGGCAGGCGTTGTAATTTTATACATGCGCTCTTCAAATTCCATGAGGTCTCGCGAATACTTATCCTGGAAATTCTGCTTTACGTTATTGATATTGTTGTCAGAAGAATTGAGCGAAAGACTAAGGCTTTCTACCTTTTCCTGATACTTATTCTGTTCTTCGCGCTTTTTATTAAGGGTGTCGCTCTTACCCGAAACGCTCTTGTTGCAGACTTCAATTTCTTTATCAAGCTCATTCATTTCGTCGGCAAGCTTTTTACCGCGCTGTTCAATTTCTGCAAGCTCTTCTTCAAGTCCAAGCACCTGTTCTTTAATTTCGTCGGCACGCTTGTTTTCGCCATAGAGCTCATCCTGAGTTTCGTTGAGAGTATTTTTTTCTGTAGTAAGTGAACGGTTGAGCATGCTTGTCTGATTCTGGCAGGCAGTAATCTGTTCCTGCATCTGAATCTCGTTTATGCGCAGCTTGTTGAGTGTCTCGTTGTATTCATTTATCTTTCGGCTAAGGTCTGTGTTCTGAGAATGGAGTCCTTCTATCTGACCGTTGAGTTCCTCTACGCGTGCAATGTTCTGTTCAATCTTTTCGTCAATGCCGCGCTTTTTTGTCATTACACCGGATGGTGACAAAAATTCTGTAATAAAAGCAGGGGAGGCATTAAGGTATTTTGTAAGTGCTTCCTGTACTGTTGTAAGTTGGCCCTGTGCTTCTCCAAAAGCATCTGCGGCTTCTTTTACAGTTGCAAGACTTTCATCGGCAGTGTGTTTCTGGTTTGCAAAGTCGTTAAAGATATTTTTGCGTCCATCAAGATAAATGCGGAGCTTGCCCATGGCAGTATCCAGTTCTTCCTTGGCAAGACGCATGGCACTGTCACTAAAGCCAGCATCTTTAAGTTTTTTATCAAGTTCAGAAACAATGTCTTCGGTAATTGCAGCAAGTTCTTTCTGAAGCTCTGCGCGCTTGTTGTCCAGTTCTTCAATCTGATCTTTGAGCTGGCCTGCGCGTTTATCGTTTTCGGTAATCTGTGAACCGGAAGTTTCTATATTCTGTTTAAAAGAAACAATGTTGTCTTTAATTCCCTGCAGCTGCTTATTTTTTTCGTGAAGCACAGCATTCTGTTCATCAATCTCTTCCTGGAGTGTATCAATTCGTTCCTGAATTGCGTTGATCTTTACTTCGAGACTGCTGATTTTTTCTTTGATTTCTCCGGCGCGCTGATTAGCCTGTTTTATGAGCTCCTGCTTACCGTTCTTTTCCTGACCAATACCAATTAAAAGACCCTGCTTTGCATAAAGGTTGTTCTGCAGTTCCTTTACCTTGTCCATATTTTCGCTGATGGTATTGTTTATTTCATCAATTTCCTGGCGAACCTTGTCGCGCTTTGCCTGAACATTTTTAAGTTCTTCTTCGTGGCGTGCTTTTTCCTGGACAAAGTTCTTAAGGCGCAGGAGGGTCAAATCAAGTTCATTTTCGTAAATCTCTTCTTTGAACTTGCGGTATTTAATTGTTTTTTCAGACTGAACTTTAAGCGAATCATACTGACGTTTAATTTCGTTGAGCGAGATTTCAATCTGCTGCATGTTGATTCGGGTTTTTTCAAGCTCGCGTTCTGCTTCGGCACATTCGGCTTTACTGCGGCTGATTCCTGCTGCTTCTTCAAAAAGATAGCGGCGGTCTTCCGGCTTGCTCGAAAGTACCTGGTCAATTTTTCCCTGTTCCATTACAGAGTAAGCGGCTTTACCAACACCGGTGTCCATAAAAAGACGGCGGATTTCTGTAGGGCCTGCCTGTCTCTGATTTATAAAATATTCCTGGTCTCCTGAACGATAGAGTCGTCTAGTAATTGCAATTTCTGAATCATCAAGAGGAAGGAGTCCGTTTTCGTTAGAAAGGGTGAGTGTAACTTCTGCGGTATTAAGGGAGGCACGGCGTTCTGTTCCGTTAAAAATTACGTCCTCCATCTTTTCGGCACGCAGATTTTTAGAGCGGTTTTCGGCCAGTACCCATTTGATTGCATCTACGACATTACTTTTTCCACAGCCGTTAGGGCCCAGCAGCGCTGTAATACCCTCTGCAAAATCTATATGAGTTCTGTCCGCAAAGGACTTAAAACCATAAATATCCAGACTTTTTAAGAACACTTGTTTCTCCGCTCAATAAAAATATATCTATTATATCCTTATTATTATAATGATTTTGAGCATATTTTTCAATTATTTTATGGGGGCGAGGCCTGTCATTTAGGGGTCCCTGAGCCTGTCGAAGGGCGCTTTTATATCACAGGCTCTGTCACTTTGCCGTTGCGTATCTGCTTAGGATACACCGTCAACCCAAACTTCTTTTCAAGGCTTGCATAACGGCGCATTTCAATTTCGTCACCAATTACTACGTTTATACCGCGTTTACCTGCTCTGGCTGTGCGGCCGCTACGGTGAATAAAAAAGTCGTCGTCTTCGGGAACATCCATCTGGATTATGTGGGAAATATCAGGAATATCAAGGCCACGGGCTCCAAGGTCGCTTGTAATAAGGATTTTGCATTTACCACTGCGGAATTTGTCTATAGCAGCTTTACGCATCTGTTTATCTGCTTTTGCATAGAGGGCCAGACAGTCAACATGCTTATAGGTGAGCTTTTTATAGATATTTTCTACCTGATCTGAGCGTGAAGTAAAAATAAGTGCTTTGGAAGGATTTTCTGCAGCAAGGAATTTGCGCAAAAAGTCAATTTTTTCCTGGTTTTCGGCATAAATTGCCCAGTGAGTTATGTTTTTACTAAGAATATACTCCTGCGGCATGATAATTTTTTCGCTTTGTGCAAAGAAAATGCGTGCACTTTTGTTTACAGTGGCAGAACATCCAATAATCTGGCAGTCTGCACTAAGACAATTTCTAAGATTATCTGTATCTTCAAAGCTTTCTTTTTTAAGAAGGCGGTCACATTCATCAAAAACAAGGGCAAAAACCTCGTTTGTCTTGAGTTTTTTAAGGCGGATAAGCTCTACAAGGCGTGCAGCTGTTCCAATTATGATTTGTGGCTTTTCTTTTAGTGTTTCAAGCTGTCGTTTTATAGGAGCACCACCAATTAAAAGTGCTGTTTTTTTATCTGTAATCTTTTTTGCGGCCGAATTTATCTGACTTGCAAGCTCAAAGGTCGGTGCACAGATAATAATTTTTGGATTCTGAGCGTCTTTTTCCTGAGGTTCTGTCTGTTCAAGCCGGTTTACAAGCGGAAGAAGGTATGCATAGGTCTTTCCGGTTCCGGTTTCTGACTCAAAAACAGTGCTTTTTCCTTCCATAATTAAAGGAATGAGCTTTTCCTGAACCTTTGTAGGCTGAGTAATCTGCATTTCTTCCAGTTTTTGCCTCATTTGAGGGCTTAGAGTATCAAAAACGCTGTTATTTGTCTGTGAATCCATAAAGTAAATATATCATACTTGGTGAACTTCTTCCATATATATTGACAACCTTATGCATTTTCGTCATAATAATACAGATAACGACAAAGAGGTCGTAGGTATAATCCTTGAAAAATCAGGGGTTGTGTCTACGACCTCTTTTTTTGTTTTGGAGGTTTGTATGTGTGGCTTTGTAGGCGCATTCGATTTAAACAGTGGTAGCGCACCTATTGCGGAAGGTTTGAAGGAAGAACTTCGTGCCCAGGTTCTGGAAATGAGCAAGCGTATCCGTCATCGCGGACCGGACTGGAGCGGTGTTTACACAGGCAATAATGCAATTTTGAGCCACGAACGCCTTAGTATTGTTGACCCTTTGAGCGGAAAACAGCCTCTTGTAAGTGATGATGAAAAAATTATCCTTGCTGCAAACGGTGAAATCTACAATCATAAGGAAATCCGTTCTCAATTTCAGGATTCCTATAAGTTCCGAACAGGAAGTGACTGCGAAGTAATTATTCCTCTATATAAAAAGTACCGTGAATCCGGCGATTTTACTGCAATGATCGAACAGCTTTCCGGTATTTTTGCTTTTGCACTTTACGACAGCGAAAACGATGCATATCTTATTGCCCGTGATGAAATTGGTGTAATTCCTTTGTATCAGGGCTGGGATAAGGCCGGACGCTACTATGTTGCAAGTGAGCTTAAAGCACTTGAAGGCGACTGTCAGACTATAGAAGAGTTTCCAAATGGAAGTTATTTGTATAGGGGCCCTTCGACATCAGGGACCGCGAATGGCGCTGTTCGCTGGTATAAGCGTGACTGGGAAAGCTATGATGCTGTAAAGTCTGCTCCAAAAGCTACAGATGACAAGGGAGAAATCATCAATCCTGCTGTAATCGAAAAGGTTCGTAACGGACTTGAAGCTGCAGTTAAAGCTCAGCTTATGTCAGATGTTCCTTATGGCGTTTTGCTCAGCGGTGGGTTGGATAGCTCTATTATTGCTGCAATTACACAGAAATTCAGTAAAAAACGTGTAGAAACAGACAGTAAGGAAAGCGCCTGGTGGCCACAATTACATAGTTTTGCAGTTGGTCTGGAAGGTTCTCCGGACCTTGTGGCTGCTAAAAAGGCGGCAGATTACATTGGAACAGTTCATCACGAAGTACATTTTACAATTCAGGAGGCTTTGGATGCACTTCCTGATGTAATTTACCATATAGAAACCTATGATATAACTACAGTTCGCGCAAGTACACCTATGTATCTTCTTGCCCGTGTAATCAAATCTATGGGAATTAAGATGGTTTTGAGCGGTGAAGGAAGTGATGAGCTTTTTGGTGGATATTTGTACTTCCACAAGGCTCCAAATGCACAGGAATTCCACGAAGAGCTTGTTCGTAAAATGAGTAAGCTTCACCTTTATGACTGCCTGCGTGCAAATAAATCACTTATGGCCTGGGGTGTAGAAGGACGTGTTCCGTTCCTGGATAAGGATTTTATTGATATTGCAATGGGGCTCAACCCTACAGATAAGATGAACATTCGCTTACCAGATGGAAAACAGCGTATTGAAAAATGGATTTTGCGCAAGGCGTTTGAAGATATACTGCCGGAAAGCATTGCCTGGAGACAAAAGGAACAGTTTAGCGATGGTGTAGGCTATAACTGGATTGATACACTTAAAAAGATTACGGAAGAAAAGGTAAGTGATGCAGAATTTGCACGCCGTGAAAACCGATTCCCTGTAAATCCACCAAAAACAAAGGAAGAATATTACTACCGCGAAATATACAGCAATCTTTTCCCAAGCGACAGTGCCGCAAAGTGTGTACCGCACGAAGCCGGAGTTGCCTGTTCTACAGCCAAGGCTCTGGAATGGGATGCCGCCTGGAAAAATATGGATGAACCATCGGGAAGAGCTATTTCAGGAGTTCACGACAAAGCATATTAAAATAAAGGCAAATAGAAAATGAGCAAGGCGTTTCTGATTTTGGAAGACAGCACGATTTTTGAAGGTCACAGTATTGGGGTAAAGGGGCAGACCATTGGAGAAGTCGTCTTTACTACAGGAATGACCGGCTATGTAGAAACTCTAACAGATCCAAGCTATTACGGACAGATTGTTACACAGACGTTCCCTTTGATTGGTAACTACGGTGTAATGCCAAAAGATTTTGAAAGCACTAAATCCTGGGTGCGCGGGTACATTGTCAGGGAGCTTTGTGACAAGCCTTCAAACTTCCGCTGTGAAGAAAGTCTGGATGCTTTTTTGAAGGCCCAGAATATTGTAGGAATCTGCGGAATAGATACCCGTGCTCTTACCAAAAAGCTCCGCGAAAGCGGTGTCATGAACGGCATGATTGTGAGTGATGAAGGAACTGCAAGCCAAGAAATATTACAGAAAATAAAAGCTTTCAAAATTGAAAATGCATTAAAGGCAGTGCAGGTAAATATCACTTCTGCGGTCCCTGCGGTCCCTGAGCCTGTCGAAGGGGGCGCAGGGGCACACAAAAATGTTGTCCTTTTTGATTTTGGTGCAAAAGCAAATATTCAGCGCGAGCTTGAAAAACGCGGATGCAAGGTTACTGTAGTTCCTTATAACACTACTGCCGAAGAAGTTCTTAAAATGTCACCGGATGGAATTATGCTAAGTAACGGACCGGGAGACCCTGCAGAAAATGTTGGAGTTATAGAGGAAATAAGGAAGTTGTGTGAATGGGGTAAAACTCCTATCTTTGGAATTTGTTTAGGTCATCAGATGCTCGCTCTTGCACGAGGTGCTAAAACAAGCAAATTAAAATATGGTCATCGTGGTGGAAACCATCCATGTAAAGATATGATTACGGGGCGTGTTTATATCACAAGCCAGAATCACGGATATGCTGTAGAAACAGATTCCTTACCGTCGTATGCAACACAATCCTTTACAAATGTAAATGATAATACCTGTGAAGGAATTACCTATAATGATATTCCTGCTTTTAGCGTACAGTTTCACCCCGAAGCCTGTGGTGGTCCGCATGATACAAACTTTTTGTTTGACAGATTCATCAAGATGATGGAGGCAGAAAATGAGCTTAAATAAATCAATCCATAAAGTAATGATTATAGGCTCAGGACCAATTGTAATTGGACAGGCTGCCGAATTTGATTATGCGGGTAACCAGGCCTGTAAAGCCTTAAAAGCTCTTGGACTAGAAGTCTGTCTTGTAAACTCAAACCCTGCAACTCTCATGACCGACAAGGAAATGGCAGATGAGATTTACATGGAGCCGCTTACACTCAAAACCCTCGAAAGAATTATAGAAAAAGAAAAACCGGACAGCCTGCTTTCAACACTTGGTGGACAGACAGGACTTACGCTCAGTATGGAGCTTGCAAAATCCGGATTTTTAAAAAGTCATAATGTACAGCTGCTTGGTGCCAGACCCGAAACAATTGATAAAGCCGAAGACCGTCAGATGTTTAAGGATACAATGGAAGCAATTGGTGAGCCGTGTATTCCTTCTAAGGTTGTTACGACCTATGAAGATGCCGCAGACTTTGTTCATAACGAAATCGGGTTTCCTGCAATTATTCGTCCAGCTTTTACACTTGGTGGAACCGGTGGCGGAATTGTAAACAACGACCGCGAGTTAGATGAAATTGCTCATAACGGACTTCACCGTTCACCAATTCATCAGATTCTTGTAGAAAAATGTATTAGCGGCTGGAAGGAAGTTGAGTTTGAAGTTATGCGCGACAGTACCGGTAACGTAATTACTGTCTGTTCAATGGAAAACTTTGATCCAGTTGGAGTTCATACCGGAGACTCAATCGTAATTGCTCCTACAGTAACTCTTGCAGATAAAGAATATCAGATGCTGCGTAGTGCAGCACTTAATATAATCAGCGCACTCGAAATTGAAGGTGGTTGTAACTGCCAGTTTGCACTTAATCCCGACAGCTTTGAATATGCAGTAATCGAAGTAAATCCTCGTGTATCCCGTTCATCAGCCCTTGCAAGTAAGGCGACTGGTTATCCTATTGCAAAGGTTGCCGCTTTGATTGCAGTTGGTTTTACACTTGATGAGATTCCAAACTTTGTTACTAAAAAAACAAAGGCCTGCTTTGAACCTGTTCTGGATTATGTTGTCGTAAAAATGCCAAAGTTCCCG
>JAEEGL012654349.1_pt1 | contig 12157 bp, 9 predicted proteins | sample 9134231 | NCBI WGS metagenome assembly JAEEGL01 (sample SAMN16246548, study PRJNA631951) | gut metagenome | biome: gut microbiome; feature: rumen; material: fiber-attached | host: Bos | place: Iran: Karaj | collected 2018-10
GGGAACCGCGCCGGCATGATGACGGGTTCCTTTTCCGTTTCGTCGAAGTTCGGCACGAAATCGACGGTGTCCTTGCCGATGTCGGCCAGAAGTTCCGCCGAGATCTTCGACAGGCGGGCTTCCGTATACCGCATCGCCGCGGGCGGGTCGCCGTCCACGGAACCGAAGTTGCCGTGCCCGTCGATCAGAGGATAGCGCGTCGAAAAGTCCTGGGCCATGTTGACCAGCGCGCCGTAGATCGAGGAATCGCCGTGCGGGTGATATTTACCCATCGTATCACCGACGATACGGGCGCTTTTCCTGTGCGGCTTGTCGTACGTATTTCCAAGCTCGATCATCGAATAGAGCACGCGGCGCTGCACCGGCTTCAGTCCGTCGCGGACGTCCGGCAGCGCCCTCGCCACGATCACGCTCATCGCGTAATCGATGTACGAGGTCTCCATCGTCTTTTTCAGATCGACGTCGTGAATTCTGTCAAATACCTTATCGTCCATGTATGTCTCCCTGTCTCCCGCAGGCTGCTTACCGATCATTTACTGTACCGCCGCAGCGCGTGCCCGTCCCGGCGGCGGTTTTCCTTCCGCACAATCTGCAGGAAGGACCCTGCTTCCCATCGAGCGGGCGGCTGCGGCATGAGGAAAAACACGACTGTCTGAGCGAAGCGAGTTTCGTGTTTTTCCGACTGGTTCAAGCAGGCGGCCGCAAGATGCCGGAAGCACGTCCTTCCGAAGCCGTGCGGAAGGAAAACCGGCCGCCGGACACAGCCGCGCTGACCGCCGTCAGACGTCGAGGTTCGTAACGTACCTCGCGTTTTCTTCGATGAATTCGCGGCGCGGCTCCACCTTGTCACCCATCAGCGTCGTAAAGGTGAGGTCGATCTCCGAGGACTGCGCGTCGTCGATCGTGACCCGCCTGAGGACCCTCTTTTCCGGGTCCATCGTGGTATCCCACAGCTGGTCCGCGTCCATTTCTCCGAGACCCTTGTACCGCTGGACCTTGTTGTTCCCGTCGCGCCCGATCTCCTGCATGATCGCCGCAAGTTCCGCGTCGCTGTAGGCGTACCAAACCTTCCGGTTCCGTTCCACCTTGTAGAGCGGCGGCTGCGCGAGATAGACGTGCCCGGTGCGGATGAGCTCCGGCATGAACCGGTAGAGGAACGTCAGCATCAGCGTCGCGATATGCGCGCCGTCCACGTCGGCATCGGTCATGATGATGATCTTGTCGTACCGGAGCTTGTCGATGTTGAAATCGTCCTGGATCCCGGTGCCGAACGCGGTGATCATGGCCCGGATCTCGGCATTTCCGTAAATGTGGTCGAGGCGCGCCTTTTCCACGTTGAGGATCTTGCCGCGGAGCGGGAGGATCGCCTGCGTCCGCCGGTTCCGCGCGGTCTTCGCGGAGCCGCCCGCGGAATCGCCCTCGACGATGAAGATCTCGCACTGCGACGCGTCCTTTTCCATGCAGTCCGCAAGCTTGCCGGGCAGCGAGAGCCCGTCGAGCGCGGTCTTCCTGCCGCGTTCCATGTCGCGCGCCTTCCGCGCGGCTTCCCGCGCGCGCTGGCTCAGGACCGATTTTTCGACGATCGTCTTCGCGACCTGGGGATTCTGCTCGAGATAGATCTCCAGCGAATCGGAAAGGATCCGGTTGACGGCCGTGCGCGCTTCGGCGTTTCCGAGCTTCTGCTTCGTCTGGCCCTCGAACTGCGGGTCTTCGATCTTCACGGAAATGATCGCCGTGAGCCCCTCCCGGATATCCTCGCCGGAAAGGTTCGGTTCGGAATCCTTGAGGATCCGCATCTTCCGTCCGTAGTCGTTGATGGTCTTCGTCAGCGCGTTCTTGAAGCCTTCGACGTGCATGCCGCCTTCCGGCGTCGGGGTGTTGTTGACGAAGCCGTACAGGTTCTCGCTGTACGCGTCGTTGTGCTGCATCGCGATCTCGACCATGATGCCGTCCCGGACGCCTTCGCAGTAGATGACGTCGGGATAGAGCGCAGAACGGCTCCGGTTGAGGTACGTGACGAATTCGCGGATGCCGCCTTCGTAATGGAAGGACCGCTCTTTGACCCCGCTCGCGGATTTCGGGTCTTCCTCCCGTTCGTCGCGGAGCGTGATGCGGAGGCCCCTCGTGAGGAACGCGATCTCGCGGAGACGGTTCTTCAGCGTATCGAAATCAAAGGTGATGTCGTCGAAGATCTCGCTGTCGGGGAAAAACGTCACCGTGCTGCCGGTCCTTTCCTCCGCGCATTCGCCGACGACCTTCAGCGGATAGCAGATATCGCCCCGCTCGTACCGCTGCTGGTAGATCTTTCCGCCGGAATAGACCTGGACCTCCAGCCATTCCGACAGGGCGTTGACGACCGACGCGCCGACGCCGTGCAGGCCGCCCGAGACCTTGTACCCGCCGCCGCCAAATTTTCCGCCCGCGTGCAGCATCGTAAAGACCATTTCCACGGCGGTCCGTCCGGTGTCATGGTTGATCCCGACCGGGATCCCGCGCCCGTTGTCGGAAACCGTGACGGACCCGTCCTTCCGGATCGTCACTTCTATGTGCGTGCAGTATCCGGCCAGCGCCTCGTCGACCGAGTTGTCCACGATCTCATAGACCAGGTGGTGCAGCCCGCGGAGGGACGTCGTCCCGATATACATGCCGGGACGTTTCCGCACCGCCTCCAGTCCCTTCAGGACCTGGATCTGGTCCGCGCCGTATTCCCCGTTTACCGCCGTTTCGCTCTGCAGGTTCTTTTCTTCTGCCATTCCGTCTTCTCCCATCCTATGCGTTCCGAACCTCTTCGAGGACCCCCTTTGTCACCCTGAAGAGCTTCGCGTCCCGGAAATGCCCGGTCACAAAATCATCCACGCCGGTGCATGTGATCAGCGTCTGTACCCCTTCCATTCCGCGCAGCAGCATTTCCTGCCGCGTCCGGTCAAGCTCCGACAGCACGTCGTCGAGCAGGAGGACAGGGTCCTCCCCGGAAGATTCCCGGATCATCCGGATCTCCGCCATTTTCATGGACAGCGCGCAGGTCCTCTGCTGTCCCTGCGACCCGTAGAGCCGCATGTCGCGGCCGTCCACCATGATCCCGAGGTCGTCCCTGTGCGGGCCGGCGTGCGTCTCATGGTACCGGATATCCCTCGCCCTGTTCTCCGCCAGCGCCATGGCAAAACCGCTTTCCGTCACATTCGGCTCATAGGAAAGCGAAAGCTCCTCCGCGCCTGCCGTGAGGTTCCTGTGGATCTCCCGCACGGTCTCCGCGAGCTTTTCCGTAAATTCCCCCCTCCGCCTGATCAGCGCGCGGCCGTACCGGAGAAGCTGCTCGTCCCATACGGCAAGCTCATCTTCCCTTTCCGGCGAAGCGTCGATCTCCCGAAGGAGGATATTGCGCTGCGCAAGGCAGCGTTTGTAATCCGCCAGATCCGATAAATACAGCGGATCCAGCTGGCTTAACTCCTGATCCGTAAAACGGCGCCTCACGGCGGGCCCGTCCTTTACGATCCCCAGGTCTTCCGGGGAAAAGAAGACCATGGGCGCGATCCCGAACAGTTCGCCCGCGCGCCGCACCATCTGCCGGTCGATCGCGATCCCCTTCGGCCCGTTCCGTTTGAGGTGCATGTCGATCCGGTGCCCGGTATCCTTTTTTTCGAGCGTCAGGCGGATGTGCGCCTCGTTCTGCCCGTAGCGGATCATGTCCCGGTCGCGGCTCCCCTTATGGGAACGCGACGTGCCGGCGACCGCGACGGCTTCCAGGATATTCGTCTTTCCCTGCGCGTTTCCGCCGAAAAAGATCGTCACGCCTTCCCCGGGTATCAGGGAAAGCTCTTCATAATTCCGGAAATCCTTCAGCTGCAGGGACGTGATCTTCATGGATCACCGCTTTACCATGACCGACTCCCCGTCGATCGTCACGACGTCCCCGTCGTAAAGCTTCCGTCCCCGGCGGAATTCCGTCTCCCCGTTCACGGCCGCTTCCCCGCCCGTGATCCGGAGTTTCGCTTCCACGCCGTCTCCGGCGAATCCTTCCGCCTTCAGCAGCTGGCCGAGCGTGATATATTCTGTTCGCAGCGTCAGCGTCCTCATATTCCGTTACCGGACGAAGTTGACCGGAAGGATCACGTAGACGTACCGGTTTTCGTCGTCCCTGATGAAGCACGGCGCCTTCGGCCCGATCATGTAAAGGGATACTTCCTCGTCTTCCACGACGCGCAGCGCGTCAATGAGGAACCTGGGATTGAACCCGATCAGGATATCCTTTCCTTCCTTCGTCACGTCGACGTCTTCGTCCATCGATCCGATCGTGGACTCGATCGACAGCTGCATATATCCGTCCTTTACGTCAAAGATGATCGGCTTCTTGTCGTTTTCCCTGATGAAGAGCGTCGACCGGTCGATGCCCGAAAGGAGCGCGCGGCGGTTGACGACGACCCTCGTTTCATAATCCGTCGAAAGCATTTTGTCGATCTGGAAGTATTCTCCGTCGATGAGGCGCGATACGATCATCGTATCCTTCGTCTCGAACAGAATATGGTTGTCCGAGAAATACATCCCGACCGTCTCTTCCGAACTGTCCGTCAGGATCTTGCTGATCTCCATCAGCGTCTTGCCCGGCACGATGACTTTTTTATCCGAATAGATCTCTTTCAGCCTTTCCCTGCGGATCGCGATCCTGTGCCCGTCGAGCGCGACGATCTCGAAAAGGTCCCCGCTGATGCGGAAAAGCTCGCCGGTCATGATTCGGTTGTTTCCGCCGGCCGCAGTCGAAAAGATCGTCTCGGCGATCATGTTTTTCAGCGTCAGCTGGGAGATCTCCACGCAGTCTTCCCTGTCGATCGCGGGAAGATAGGTGAAATCGCTGCCGCTCATGCCGCCCATGTTGAACTTCGCGCTGCCGCAGACGATGCGGATCCCCATGTTTTCGTTGACGATGATGGTCACCGGTTCGTCCGGCAGCTTCCTCACCAGGTCGGAAAACATCTTCGCGTTGATCGCGACGTATCCTTCCTGTTCGATCACGCCTTCCACGATCGTTTCGATGCCCAGCTCCGTATCGTTGGTCGTAAACCGGATCACGCCGTTTTCGGCGTTGATCATGATGCACTCGAGGATCGGCATCGTCGTCCTGACCGGGACGGACCGGAGTGAAATGTTGATGCTCCTCAAAAGGTCCTGTTTCTCACAGATGATCTTCATACATATCTCCTTCCCCTCATCGGGAGGTCTTTCTTATCCGTTCTTCCGCCGGCGGCGGATCCATCTATATAAAAGGAATACCGTATCCTTCTTCACCTCCTTATGGAGGGTGGATTTGTGGTTATCCCCGTTTTTCGCCGGACAATGAAGGATTCATTTCCCTCATTGCCCTGTGCATAACGTCCGGTTTGACAGTCCCGCCGGTGGACGGGTGTGGATCATTCCCGGGAAAGCTTTTCCTTAAAAGGAGTTCAGCTTCTTCTTGAGGACTTCCACGTCCCGTTTTGTCTGCGCGTCGTTTTCGATCTCGCGGTCGATGCTCGCGCACGCGCTGATGACGGTCGTATGATCTTTCTTATTGAAGATCTTCGCGGTCGCCTGCTGTGTCAGGCCGGTCATTTCGCGGCAGAGGTACATCGCGATCTTACGGGGGTAGACGTAATCGGCGATGCGCTTCTTGCTCTTTAATTCCTCCTCCGTCAGGTGGAAATGCTCACAGACGGCGGCGAGGATCATTTCCGGCGTGATCCTCCTGTCTTTATTCGGCGTGATCGTATCCTGCAGGATGTCCTGCGCGATCTCGATATTGACGTGCATTTTGCCGAGGACGCTCTTCGCCTTGATCTGGGTGACGCAGCCCTCGATGTTCCGGATGTTGGTCGTCACGTTCTGCGCGATGTATTCACGGACGCGGTCGTCCATGACGAAGCCTTCCTCTTCCTCTTTTTTCCGGATGATCGCCATACGGGTCTCGTAATCCGGAACGGAAATGTCGGCGATGAGGCCCATTTCCAGACGGGACATGATGCGGTCTTCCAGGATGTCCAGGTCCTTCGGCGGTTTGTCGGAGGAAATGATGATCTGCTTTTTCGCCGCGTACAGGGCGTTGAACGTATGGAAGAATTCCTCCTGCGTCGATTCCTTTCCGACGATAAACTGGATGTCGTCGATCGCCAGGACGTCGATCCCCCTGTATTTTTCACGGAAATCGTGCAGCGCGCGGTCATTGGCGCGGTTTTTCCTGATCGCGTCGATCAGCTCGTTCGTAAAGGTCTCGCTTGTGACGTAAAGGACCTTTTTATCGGGCTGGTTCTCTAAAATGAACCGGCAGATCGAATGCATGAGGTGCGTCTTGCCGAGCCCGACGCCGGAGTAAAGGTACAGCGGATTATAGACTTCCCCCGGTGATTCCGCGACGGCCAGGGCCGCGGCGTTGGCGAACTGGTTGTTCGGTCCGACGACGAACGATTCGAAGGAATAGCGCGGATCGATGTGCGCGGCGTTCATCGAAAGCTCGAGCCGGCCCCGTTTTTCCTCATCCGCGGTCTCGTCTTCCGGCGTGACATAACGGATGTCGAGGGAAAGACCGGTCACTTCCCCGATCGCGACGCGCAGGGGAAAGGTATACTTCTTATTTAATATGTTGATCCCCATGCTGCCGGTCGGCACGAGAAATACCGCCGTCCCGTTTTCGACGGAAAGCAGCCGAAGCGGCTGGAGCCAGGCCTCGAAGGAGATATTGGTAAGGTCGTGATCCTGCTTTACTTTGCTCAGGACCGCCGGCCACTGTTCGGTTAGGATCGAAAAATCACTCATTGCAAAAATGCCGCTCTCATGCAAGGTTTCCCGTTCAAAGGAACCCCGCCTGACGTCGTTTTCCATGTTCTTTTTTCCGTCATTATTATACTTTATCGGGGGGTCTTTTACAATGACGGGATCGGCCGGGCGACATAATGAATAGACATAAGATTTCGATTATCGTCATCATTGTTGATAACTGATTTTTGTTTCCCACCGTGGAAAAGTGCTTATTTATGTGGAAAATCGGCTTCTTATCCGGATCAAATCGCAAAAGAAAGGCGGGTTATCCACCGGATAACCACAATTTGTGGAAAAAAATTATGTAAATGAATGTTATCGGCTGACCGAATTATAACAGGCCGATATCTTGTGGTGAAAAACGGCGCTCCGACAAGATGTTGGAAGGGCGTTTTTTCCGCTTGACGCTTGAATTTTCGGCACTTATAATAATTTGGCGTATGAGTTTCGAACAGTGTCCTTTTCAAGGAGGTATATAGAAATGAAGATGACATATCAGCCGAAAAAGAAGGTGCACGCGAGGGTGCATGGATTCCGTGCCAGGATGAGCACGGCGGGCGGACGGAAGGTTCTCGCCAGCCGCCGCGCGAAGGGAAGGAAGCGCATCGCCCTGTGATGCGGCCGCCCGCTCAGCGGGCGTATTTTCATGCGCTACTCGGAATCATTAAAAAAACAGCAGGATTTTTCGAAGGTCTACAGAGAAGGCCGGTCCCGCGCGAACCTGTATCTTGTCCTCTATGTTCTTCCGAACGGGACGGATCGGAACCGCATCGGGATTTCCGTTAGCAGAAAAGTCGGAAACAGCGTTGTCCGGCACCGGATCACAAGATTGCTGAGAGAAAGCTACAGGACGGGCGAGGAGGAATTCCTCCGGGGATATGATCTTGTGATAATTGCGAGAGCAAGAGCAAAGGGCGCGCCTTATGCTGTCATAAGGAGTGCCCTTTACCATCTTATGAAAGCTTCCGGTCTCCTGTCTGCGGTACGGCAACAGGGAGAATGAGCAGTGAAACAGTGGATGATCCGGATGATCCGGTTTTATCAGAAATATCTTTCCCCGCTCAAAAGAACGAAATGTCCGTACATACCGACATGCTCGCAGTACGCGATCGAGGCCATCGACAAATACGGCCCGGTCAAAGGCTGCGCGCTGGCGGCATGGCGTATCCTGCGCTGCAATCCGTTTTCGAGCGGCGGGTTTGATCCCGTTCCGTAAATCTTTTCCGCAAACGAAAGGAGTATCACAGTGATCACCCTGACAAAAAGCGGTATGTTCCTGATCAAGTACATCGCCGAAGTCCTCGGGCTTCTGATGAACGGGATCTTCGCCGGACTCAATTCGGTCGGGTTCCCGAACGTCGGCGTCGCGATCATCCTGTTCACGATCATCATTTATCTTCTGATGACGCCCCTGCAGATCCAGCAGCAGCGTTTCTCCAAGATCCAGGTCATCATGCAGCCCGAGATCAAGGAGATCCAGGACCGCTACAAGAACCGCAAGGACCAGGCTTCCATGCAGAAGCAGCAGGAAGAGATCCAGGGCGTCTACAGCAAATACGGCGTTTCCATGACGGGTTCCTGCGTACAGCTCCTCATCCAGATGCCGATCCTGTTCGCGCTGTACCAGGTCATTTACAAGATCCCGGGATACATCGGCCTCATCCGGGCCCAGATCGAAGGCGTCGCGACGACGTCCGGCTTCCCGGCATTCATTTCCAAATTCGTCGAAAATCTTGACAACGCGGCGGTCACGCGGAACTTCGCTTCCGGCGAGACGGCCAATATCATCGATACGCTGTACGGGCTGAATTCCTCCCAGTGGACCGCGCTCCTCGCGGACAAGGGGGGTTCCGCTTTCGCGGACGCGCTGAATAAGACGCATACGTATCTTCAGAAGGTGACGACGTTCCTCGGACTTTCGATCTCCGACTCCCCGAGCGCGATCTTCATGGAAGGCTGGAAGAGCAAGGCGTTCCTGCTGATGTTCGCCGCCGTCCTGTTCCCGATCCTCGCGTACGTCACGCAGGTCCTCAACGTCAAGCTCATGCCGGCGGGCGCGCAGAACAAAAACAAGGACAGGAAAAATGAGACCGGCGCGGACGCGACCATGCGTTCGATGAACGTGATGATGCCTCTCATGTCCGCGGTATTCTGCTTCACGCTCCCGGTCGGCGTCGGCATTTACTGGATCGCCGGCGCTGTGGTCCGTTCCCTGCAGCAGCTGATCATCAACCGCCACCTCGACAAGGAAGGCCTGGACGACGTGATCAAAAAGAACCAGGAGAAGGCGGCGAAGAAGAAAGAACGCGAAAAGGAAAAGCGCGGCTACGACGCGCAGCAGATCACCCAGGGCGCGAACCGTTCCGCGAGACGCCTTGAGATCGACAAAAAAATGGCGGCAAACAACGGGAAAGACGCAGCCGACGGAAGGACGTTCCGTGAAGGCAGCATCGCGTCCCGCGCGAATCTTGTAAAGAATTACAACGAACAGCACAAAAAGAAATAATACAGGGGTCAGAAAAGAAAATGGAATACAGGGAATTCACAGCGAAAACAAGGGAGGAAGCGATCACCGCGGCCTGCATGGAGCTCGGGGTGACCAGCGACCGTCTCGATTATATCGTTGCCGAGGAAGGCTCGAACGGCTTTTTCGGGCTGGGTTCGAAGGACGCCGTGATCCGCGCGAGGATCCGCGAGGAAAATGAGGAAGCGCCGGCCGCTCCGGCCGTGGAAGAATCCGCGCCGAGGATCAAGACGCTTGACGAGATCGAGGAGGCCGCCCGCGCGGCTGCCGCGAAAGCGGGCTTCGATCCGGAGGAAGCGCCCCGCCGCGAAAAGCGCGAACGGGACAGGGGCTCCAGGAACCGCCGGAACCGCAGAAAAGGCGACGACAGCCACCGCACCTACGAAGAAGAACCGAAGGATTATACGCCTTCCGAGCCGAAGCCGGAACGGGAAGTCGTCCCGCGCACGGAAGAGGAAGTCGCCGTGATCACGGCGGACGCCGAGAAGTTCCTTACCGACGTCTTTGCCGCCATGGACCTTGAAGTCACGAAGGATATCTCCTACGACCAGGAGACCGGCACGCTCAGCTGCGAGTTCTCCGGCGAGGAAATGGGGATCCTCATCGGCAAGCGCGGACAGACGCTCGATTCGCTGCAGTATCTGACCAGCCTTGCGGTCAATAAGAACCAGAAGGACTACGTCCGCGTCAAGCTCGATACCGAGGAATACCGCCGCCGCAGGAAGGATACGCTGGAGAACCTGGCGCACAACATCGCCGGCAAGGTCAAACGGACGCACCGCGCCGTCGTCCTCGAGCCGATGAACCCGTACGAGCGCCGGATCATTCATTCCGCGCTGCAGTCGAACCGGAACGTGGATACCTATTCCGAAGGGGACGAACCGTTCCGCCGCGTCGTCGTGACGCCGAAGAAGGGAAATAACTGACGAAAGACCGTGCGTCATACGGGACTGCGCACCATGCGTCTTCGTGTATAAATGACTCTTTCGGGGACCGCTCGCGCTTAGTCCGTCTAAAGCCCGCTGTTTCACTAGGCTCGGGAACCTCGCCAAGTGAAACATGTGTCGCGCAGCGGACACTAAGCTCCCGGTGCAGAAGCGCCGGTCGCCAAGTGCCGGCGCCCTAAAGGACTAGGCTCCGCCGTCGCTGCGGATGTCCCCTCAAGAGTATTTATACACTCGATGCATATGGTGCGCAGTCCCGTTTTGCGCGTTCGTTTAATGTATATTATCTGCACATTCTTACGGTTGTTGCAGATGGCGCAGGAGCTTTTCCGTATCCTGACGGCTGCTGCAGACGACGCGGCAGAACGGTTTTTTGATAGAAAGACAGACGAAAGTATTCAGAACAGGTTCTTTAGAGAATTCGGGACAGTATGCGGATGACGGATGAAGATACGATAGCGGCGGTTTCGACCGGCAGCGGACAGGGAGGCATCGGGATCGTACGGATCTCGGGGCCCTGCGCCGTTGAGACCGCGGACCGTTTCTTCAGGGCCGCGGACGGGAAGCCCCTTACGGAGGCGGAAAGCCATACCGTGCATTACGGATCGGTCTTCCGTCCGGGAACGGACGATAAGATCGACGAGGCGCTCGTGACCGTGATGCGCGCGCCGCGCTCCTATACGCGGGAAGACGTCGTCGAGATCGGATGCCACGGCGGCGCGTTTGTGGAAAAAGAGGTCCTGGAAGCGGCGCTCCGCGCGGGCGCAAGGCTCGCGCAGCCCGGGGAATTCACGAAACGCGCGTTTTTGAACGGACGGATCGACCTCACGCAGGCCGAAGCCGTCATGGACCTCATCGAAAGCAGAAACAGCAGCGCGCGGAAGAACGCGCTGGCCCAGCTGGGAGGCCTCATGAGGCGCCGGATCACGGAGATCCGGACGATGATCCTTGACGAGAGCGCGCTGATCGAAGCGGCGATGGACGATCCGGAGCACTTTGACCTCGCAGAGCACAGGGAGGCGCTCCTTGCCAATATAACGGCTGCCGCGGGGAAGGTGCGGAAGCTCATCGATTCCGCGGACGACGGCGCCGTGATCCGGGAAGGCATAAAGACCGTGATCCTCGGCCGTCCGAACGTCGGGAAATCCACATTTCTCAACGCGCTTGCCGGGTCCGAACGCGCGATCGTCACGGAGATCGCCGGGACGACGCGCGATATCCTTGAGGAGACCGTGACCCTCGGCGGGATCATGCTGCGCCTCATGGACACGGCGGGACTCCGGGAAAGCGGCGACCGGATCGAACGGATCGGGATCAGCCGCGCGAAGGAGGCCGCGGAAAACGCGGATCTCATCCTGTATCTCATCGACGGGTCGGAACCGCCGTCTGAGGAAGACCGGCGGAACCTTGCCGCCCTTCCGTCCTCCCGCGTCATGATCCTTCTTGGAAAGGGGGACCTTGCGCGGCAGATCACGGCGGAGGAGGCCTCGTCCTTCCTTCCCGGCGCGCCGGTGCTTTGGATCAGCGCCCTTTACGGAAGCGGGATCGGGACCCTTGCGGAAATGATCAGGGAAAAGTACCTTCGCGGCGGACTGTCCGCGGGCGAAGAGGTTTACATAACAAATACAAGACAGAAAGAGGCGCTGGAACGGACGCGCGGCTGCCTTGACCGGGTCCTTTGCGGGATTCGGGACGGCGTGCCGGAGGACCTCCTCACGGTGGATCTCATGGACGCGTACACGGAGCTTTCTTTCATCCTCGGCGAAGAAGCCGGCGAAGACCTCATTGACGGAATCTTCAGCAGGTTCTGCCTCGGGAAATGAGGCGGCTGCCGGCGCGGCCGGCGGGAACAGAGGCGGCGGAAACCGGGCAGGACGGAACGGACGGGATCCGGAACCGCCCGAAA
>JAEEGL012966588.1_pt1 | contig 12157 bp, 9 predicted proteins | sample 9134231 | NCBI WGS metagenome assembly JAEEGL01 (sample SAMN16246548, study PRJNA631951) | gut metagenome | biome: gut microbiome; feature: rumen; material: fiber-attached | host: Bos | place: Iran: Karaj | collected 2018-10
GGAGCTGACGATGTACATCATCGCCGGCAAGAAGAAGCTCGAGGCGGTACGTACCGGCGAGCTCGAGGAGCTCAGGAAAAAGGCTGAGCAGACCGGAGCGCAGGAGGACGCGCAGCGTTACAACGATATGGCTAACCTCTGCGAGCGTTTCGAGAAGAAGCTCCATGACCTCGAACTGACCAGAATGATCTCGATCCAGCTCGGACCGCAGACCAGACTCCTTCAGAACAACGACACACTCATGGTTGAGAAGATACAGTCCTCGATCGTGAACACCATCCCGCTCTGGAAGTCGCAGATGGTACTCGCACTGGGTATCGCGCACAGCCAGGAGGCTACCGCGGCACAGTCGGCGGTTACAGAGATGACCAACCAGCTGCTTAAGAAGAATTCCGAGACTCTGAAGATGGCTACCATCCAGACTGCTAAGGAAGCTGAGCGCTCGATCGTTGATATCGAGACCTTAAAGACCACGAACGAGAACCTGATCAATACTCTCGACGAAGTTATGAGAATTCAGGCGGAAGGCAAGCAGAAGCGCAGAGAGGCAGAAGCAGAACTCGGCCGCATCGAAGGCGAGCTGAAGGCAAAGCTGCTTGAACTCAAGAGCTGATACAACAGTCATACACAGACAAACCTTAAGCGGAGATGAACAGTCCCCGCTTTAGGTTCGTTAATGGAGAATTATCCCGAATGAACGAGCTTATTAAAAGGATTGCGATGATCGCGGCCATTTTCCTCGGAGCCGTTTTGATCATGTCGCTTGCGGCAAAGTTTATGATGCGTGCCGATGATGCCGGCGCGGGCACAGCCACGGAACAGCCGGGCACTGATGCGCCTTCCTCTGCGGATAAGCAGGGCGGAACCGATGCTCAGGACCCTGCTTCGAACCCGGGGCAGACTTCTGACGCCGCGAATGCAGGTACTTCCGACGGCCGGACTTCCGATGCGGGAGCGGCTGCGGCCGACGCAGGCAATACTTCGTCTGATGCGGGCTCAAGTACCGCAGACGCCGGTGCCGCGGGAGACAGCCCGTCCGACGGCACGGGTGATGCCGGAGCAGCTGTTACGGATACTCCTCCCACGGACATTCCTTCGGGAAAGCATATCGTTGTGATCGACGCAGCCCACCAGCTGAAGAACAACAACGAGACCGAGCCCATAGGACCGGGTGCTTCCGCGACCGAAAAGAAGGTCAATTCCGGCGCCGAAGGCGTTGCGACATATACTCCCGAATATCAGTTTAATCTCGATATAGCTCAGATGCTCAAGACCGAGCTGGAAAAGAGAGGCTACGGAGTCTATATGGTCCGCGAAGAGAACGACGTTATGATAAGCAACGCCGAGCGTGCCCTGATAGCGAACAACCAGGGCGAGATAGTGCTGCATCTTCACGGCAATTCGGACGATCGTGGCAGCATAAAGGGTATCATGGCGTTCTGTCCTTCCGGAGACAATGCATTTCTTTCGTCCGATCTGATCGGTGACTGCAATAAGCTCTGCGGAGACATCTTAAAGGAGCTCGAGGCTTCTACCGGCGCGAAGAACTGGGGTACCATACTGATCGACACATTCCCGGAGCTCAACTGGACCAAGATCCCGGCAGCACGCGTGGAGGTAGGATATCTTTCAAATCCCGACGAGGACAGACTCCTGCAGACCGCGGAATACCGCGCGAAGATCATACAGGGACTTGCGGACGGTATCGACAGGTATTTCGGTGAATAAAACGATCGGAGATTTGTGATGGGAGCGATCACGGGAGAATGGCAAAAGGTACTCGAACCCGAATTCGGGAAGCCTTATTACAGAGAACTGTATAAGTTTGTGAGGGATGAATACTCAAGGCACGTGATATTCCCGCCCTCGGACGATATATTTAACGCGCTTGCGTACACGCCGCTCGAGAAGGTAAAGTGCGTGATACTCGGGCAGGACCCCTACCATGAGGTGAATCAGGCGCACGGACTGTGTTTCTCGGTACTTCCGGGGAATACGCCTCCGCCTTCGCTGGTGAATATCTACAAGGAACTGAACTCGGACCTCGGCTGCTACGAGCCGAACAACGGGTATCTGAAGAAGTGGGCGGATCAGGGCGTACTGCTGCTGAACACGGTGCTCACGGTCAGGGAACATGCGGCGAATTCACATCAGGGACACGGCTGGGAGCAGCTGACCGACGCGATCATCGCTGCGGTAAACCACATCGACAGGCCCGTGGTATTCATGCTCTGGGGATCGCCCGCGCAGAAGAAGGCCGCTATGCTGAACAATCCAAAGCATCTCGTACTGAAGGCTGCGCATCCTTCGCCGCTTTCGGCGTACAGAGGCTTCTTCGGATGCAGACATTTTTCAAAGGCCAATGAGTTTCTGAAGGCGCACGGAGCGGAGCCGATCGACTGGCAGATAGAAAACATTTAAGGATTTTTTATGATAAAGAACATTGTATTTGATATCGGTAATGTTCTGGCGGCTTTCCGCTGGAAGGACTATATCTCTGAACTGGGCTTCGAGGGCGCGGACGACTGGCAGCCCGGCGGGCGTGCGGCGCGTCTTGCGGCCGTAACCACGCAGCATCCTCTCTGGAGAGAGGTGGACCGCGGTGCGATGTCGCTCGATGATATCATTACCGGCATGATCGCCGCAGATCCCGGGATAGAGGATCTGGTCAGGCTGTTCTTCGCGGACCGCAGAAGGCTCGTGATGGAGTACGATTATTCGGCGGGGTGGCTCACCGAGCTGAAGAACAGAGGTTATAAGGTTTATCTTCTTTCGAATTATTCGGAGGATCATTTCAGGTACATCAGCAAGAATTTCAGGTTTTTCGGACTTGAGAACGGGCGCGTTATTTCCTTCGAGGAGAAGGTTTTAAAGCCCGATGCGTGCATTTACAATATACTGCTTGACAGGTACGGCCTGAGGGCGGAAGAATGCGTTTTCCTCGATGACACGCCCGCGAACATCGACGGCGCGAAAGCGGTCGGCATGAAGGGCATCGTGTTCGAAAACTATGCGCAGGGCAGGGCAGAGCTCGAGCGGCTGCTCGCGGCAGACGAATAACGGCGCATCCGTAGCACACGGCTAAATCCAAACGGATGCGGATTTGGGACGAATATGGCAGGAGCAACATTCGGAAAGAATTTCAGTATAACATCCTGGGTTGAGACAGGCGGCAACGGGATCGGAGTAGTGATCGACGGAGTGCCCGCAGGACTCGCGCTCGGCGAGAACGATATCCAGGCTTTCATGAACCGCAGGAGGCCGACAGCTGCGTGCCTTTTTGCGAGGCGCCACGAGAATGATTTCGTGACGGTCAATTCAGGTCTTGAGGATGGCGTGACGAACGGAACGCCGATGGCGATGACGATCATTAATTCGGCAATCAAATACAAGTCCGCGAAACGCGTGAACGACCGTGACAATGCGTCGCGCACCGCTGCGGGAGCCGTAGCAACGGCCATCCTGGAAAAGCTCGGTATCACATTCTGCTCTTATGTAAGGTCGATAGGACCTGTTTCGATAAAGTACGGCAACTGCTCCCTTGACGATCTGAAGAACAGTCCCGTGAACATGCCGGATGCTGAGGCGTCGGAAAAGGCGGTTGAGTATCTTAAGGAGATCGCGGCAGATAAGAAGACTGCCGGCGGCGTGATCGAGGTCATCATCTCGGGAGTGCCCGCAGGTGTCGGACAGCCTTTTTTTGACAAGCTCGACGCGAGGCTCGCGGCTGCGGTAATGTCGGTCGATCTTGCGAAGGGCGTGGAGTTCGGCGACGGATTCGCGACTGTGGACGACAGACATTCCGGCGGAGTAACGGCGGGAGTTTCGGACAGCTCGGAGATAGTGATGCGGGTTGCATTCGCTCCCACACTGCTTGCGAGCACGATACAGAGTGCCGTGGATCCCGACGGGAACGATACCGAGATCGAAGTGGCGGAAGGTGCGGAGATCACCACGGTTCCGCGCTCGGTGGTAGTGGTCGAGTCGATGGCGGCAGTTACGCTGCTCGATCTGCTTTTTGAGAATATGCATTCAAAGCTTGACGATATTGTGGGTTTTTACAGGGATTGAGACTTTTTTAGACCCGGCACTTTAATGCGGGCCGGAAGGAGAAGGCTGTGGGCAGGCTGATTGCTACAATTAAATACGGATCGGCGAAGACCAGACTTTTTCTTCTTGCGGTCTTTTTGCTGGTGGCCGGCGGTCTGGCGCTCGCTATCTACGGAGGCATTTCGTATGAACTCTGGGCGCTCGCCGTGGGCGCGCTCTCGATAATCGTGGGCCTGATGATGGTATTCCTCGCGAATTTCGTGTCGCAGGACATTGACGAAGATGAGGACGAGGACGACGACAGGCCCCGCAGGAAAGCTGCGAAGTCAGGCCGCAGACGCGCGACGGATGATGGCTACGACTACGATGATGAGGATGAAGATGAGGATACTGAAGAACGTCATACCCGCATCAGACACCGAAAGGAAGAGGTAGGAGGCGACTCGAAGATCGTCAGCATTGAGTATGACGAGGAAGAGGAGTACGAGCCCGCGGGCGAAGGCGACAGCGACGGCAGAGAGTACGATCCCTTTAACAACGACATCGACGATGATGACGAAGAAGAGTCCGAAGGGTGGTTCGCGAGATTGTTCGGAGGACGCAAATCGAAGAAGCGCAAAAAGCGTAAGAGCGGCAGCGGAAAGATATCCGGCGGCCGCGATGATAACGGCATTGAATATATAGAGGATGCCGGCGGCAAAAAGACAAAGGTATCGAAGGAGCAGATCGAACGCGAGAAGCGTGCGAGCCGTGAGAAGCGCGACGAGAACGAGGAGATGGCGCAGTACACCCCAGTTGTATACAGGCAGCTGCTCCACCGATACAAGGTCAAAAAGGACTTTATCCCGATCATGATCGACGAATCGAGGAAGTTCGATACCGCCCGTACACCGGCGCTGTGCTGGATGAAGAAAAAGATAGTCTATTTCCTTCTGATGGAGGGCAACGAGAGAGTAGAGAGCATGCCGCTTGACAAGTTCCTCTACGTTACGTACAAGTCCGAGGTTAAAGAAGAGAATCTTGACGCCTATAACCGCATCAGGAGCGACATGGGCGTTTACGAGCAGTTTGAGGACGTGATGCCTACCTTCAATTCATTTACGAACCGCATGGGCATCACGAATTATACAAAGAACCAGTATGTGCTGGGCGGAACGGTTGCCGTGACTCCGAGGTCCATGAGGGCGCTGAGGGCAAAGTACAGGTTCAACATGCACATTTATGATTCGCTGAATATTGAGGGCGAGCACAGCATTTACTTCAAGCGTGCTTTTGAAGCGAGACTGCTCTGGATCGATCAGGTCATCGGGCAGCAGGAGTATCAGAACGTGATCGGAGCGATACTTCAGCAGATGGTTGACGACCCGTCCATGTCCAGATACGATTGTCTTGACGCGCTGGAACAGATGGTACACAATAGGCTTATCACTGACGAATACGCCGATTACTACATGCAGCAAAGGCAGCGGCGCGACAGAGGCAGACGCTGAGTTTTGCAGCGATATTATTAAAAAAGTGCGCGGACGTATATACGTTTCCGGGCACGGAGCGGAGATTACTATGGAAGAACAGAAGAACAATGCAGCAGAGCCGCAGATCCCGCAGGTACTTGCGGATTTCCTCGACGCGGAGACCGTGGAGGAGAAGCATCGCATTCTTGAGGAGCATGCGGGAGAGGTGGATGAGCATATGGTGCTCAACATGGAGATATCCCTCGATATCGTCTCAGACGGCAAGCAGAGCCTCGATGACAGGATCGGCTATATTCTTTATTACCTGAGGACGAGAAGCCGCTTTGAGGGCACAAGACTGAGATTCTGATGATATTAAATGACAGGTTTGATAAAAGGTGACAGGCATCTTGAACGGTGCCTGTCTAAATATGGGGACGGTTCTTCTGTCCGATGATTCGTCGGACAGAAGAACCGTCCCCGTGTCTGTCGATCCGGGCTCACATGCCCGGATTATTCTTTTTTATCAGTCTCGTTGCTTGATTCTTTAAGGATATAGATCGGTCTGTGTTTGGTCTCGAGGTACATGCGGGACATGTACTGGCCGAGGAAACCCAGGAACAGCAGCTGTATTCCGCCGAAGAGCAGTATCATCGTGAACAGCGAAGGATAGCCGTCGACGGGATTGCCGAAGACCAGAGTGCTGATTACGGTGTAGACCGCATAGAGCACGGCGAGGATGCAGAGCAGCAGGCCGAGCCCGAAAGCGATGGTAAGCGGCTTCGTGGAAAAAGCGAAGATGCCTTCGAATCCGTACCGGATGAGTCCCGAAGTGGTCCATTTCGAATCTCCCGCGCATCTTTCTGCGTCGTCGTAGGGCATCCATTTCGTATTGTAGCCGACCCAGTTGAATATGCCCTTCGTAAAGCGGTTATACTCGTTCATCGAGAGCACGGAATCCACCATCTGGCGAGTCATGATCCGGAAGTCGGTTGCGCCGTCCACGAGGCTGAGGCCCGAGAGACGGTTGATCAGTTTAAAGAAGCTCTTTGAGAAGAAAGCGCGGATCTTTCCGTCGCTTTTTCTTTTGTTCCTGTACATCGCAACCGAATCGTAGCGGCCGCGGACCGAATTCTCGCTGTCGGGGAAGGAGACCGTCTCGGAAGTGAGCGTCCTGTACATCACGGGAATGCTCTCCACAGGGTGTTGAAGATCCGCGTCGAGCAGGACCACATAATCGCCCTTTGCCTCTTTAAGACCGGCGTAAATGCCCGCTTCCTTGCCGAAGTTCCTCGAGAAGGAGACGTAGCGCACGTTCGGATCGGCCTCATGGAAGCTGCGGAGGAGCTTTAAGGTGCAGTCGGTCGAACCGTCGTCTGCAAATACGATCTCGGTGTCGCAGGGATTGAATTCAAGCGTCTCTCCGGACGGAGTCACGTACCTGCCTTCCGCGAGCGCGGCCCTCACAGGCTTTACGGCTTCCATAAAGAGCGGGAGAGCCTTTTCCTCGTTATAGCACGGGACTACCAGCGTCATTAAGCTTCTCATACAAATCCTCCCATGTCTGCATCAGTTCCTCGAGTTTGGTCTCGTTGGCAGACTTTTCTTCGGTGAGCTCCCTGAGTCTTACCGAATTCGTTGCAATATCCGGATCTTCGAACAGTGCATCGATCTCGGTATTGCGCGCTTCGAGCGCGTTTATCTCTTTCTCGCATGCGGAAAAATCATTTTCAAGCTTGCGTCTGGCAGCAGCCAGCTTTTTCTGTGTCTCCCAGTCGTTCTTGCCGCCCGCTGCCGCGGATGAAGCAGACGGGGCATTACCGGAAGCACCCGTATTTAAGCCCGAAGCGGAGGTGCCGGCACCTTTGCCGGGAGTATTGCCGCCGCTTACAACCGAGCGTCCGCTGCCGGTCGAGTACGCCGCGTTCATTACAGCGTCGCGCTTGTCCAGGTAGTAGTCGTAATTGCCCTCGTACTGCACGAGACGCTTGTCCGTGAGCTCGAATACCCTGGTCGCGGTCTTGTTGATGAAATAACGGTCGTGGGATACGTAAACCACGGTTCCCGTGTAGGACGCCACTGCCTGCTCGAGTATCTCCTTCGATACAATGTCCAGATGGTTCGTGGGCTCGTCGAGGATTAGGAAATTCGCGTCGGAGAGCATAAGCTTAGCGAGCGAAACACGGGCCTTTTCACCGCCCGAAAGATCGCCGATCAGTTTGAACACATCGTCGCCCGTAAACAGGAAGGCTGCGAGCAGATTTCTCACGCGCGTATTGTCTATATCGGGGTAAGTGCTCTGGATCTCGTCGAAAATGGACTTCGCGGGATCTAGTACGTGGTGCTCTTGGTCGTAGTAGCCTATATAAACCTTCGCGCCGGGCTTGTATTCGCCGTGATCGGGCGGAAGGATGCCGTTGATGATCTTGAGCATCGTGGTCTTGCCGGTGCCGTTATTGCCTATTATGGCTATGCGGTCGCCGCGCTTTACCTCGAAATTCACATCGTCAAAGAGCGTTACGCCGTCAAAGCCCTTCGAAAGATGCTTTACCGTCAGGACATCGTTGCCGCTCTGGATGTTCGGCTCGAGGATGATGTTCATCTTGTCGTTCAGCTCAATTGGCTTGTCGACGCGCTCGATCTTGTTCAGCATCTTCTCGCGTGACTCGGCGCGCTTTATAGATTTTTCACGGTTGTAGGAGCGGAGAGTCTCGATGACCTTCTCCTGATGCTTTATCTCACGCTGCTGGTTCATGTACGCGCGGTACTGCGCGTAGCGCTCGGCCTGCTTCTTTTCGGAATAGGTCGAGTAATTGCCCATAAAGGTCTCTGCGTGGGTGTTCTCGATCTCCACGACCTTCGTGACGATCTTGTCGAGGAAGTAGCGGTCATGTGCCACGAGGATCACGGCACCCTTGTATGAGCTTAAGAAGCCTTCGAGCCAGCGTATCGATTCGAGATCGAGATGGTTCGTGGGCTCGTCGAGCATTATGATGTCGGGCGTGCGAAGGAGCAGCTTGGAAAGAGCGACGCGCGTCTTCTGGCCGCCCGAGAGCGTCTCGACTTTCATTCCGAAATCATCCTCGGAAAAGCCGAGACCCTTTAAGACACCGGTGACTTCGGACTTTACTGCGTAGCCGTTTTCATTTTCAAAGCGATGGGTGAGCTGCGTGTATTGCTTTAAGAGCGCTTCGAGCTCCTCGCCTTCGACTTCCTTCATATGGTGCTCGAGCCTGCGGATATTCTCCTCCGTGGCGAGGATGTCGGCCTTGACCGAGAGAACCTCTTCCCAGATCGTATTGCCGGGAGTGAGGTCCTGCTGCTGTGAAAGATAGCCGACCGTGGTGCTCTTCGCTATCACTACGGAACCCGAGTCGGCGGAAAGCTCGCCGACGATTATTTTTAGCAATGTAGATTTACCGGCACCGTTGATCCCGACGATAGCGGCCTTCTCATGCTCGTTCACATGGAAGCTGACATTGTCGAGTATCACGTCGGTACCGAAGGATTTACAAATATTTGAACATGACAGGATCATAGGAAAACCTCCGAGGGGTATTGTACCAAAAGACGGAGATAGTTGCAATTGTTACCGAAAACCCGATCATAATTGTATTGCGGGCCGTATTATCATATAATGTATCTATATATCAAGGATCAATTATCCGTTCAAAGGGGGACGTGCGCGGTTATGGGGCGCACGCGGAGGAAATATGACATTCAGCGCAATACTTATCCCGAATATATTCGGAGTATCACTTCTTTTGTGTCTGCTCATCAGCAATATCCGTACAAAACAGCGCAGGCGGCTTGAAGATAAGATCTTTATGGCTCTTGTATTTATGGTCATGGCGGCGTCGGTCATCGAGACTCTCGGCTTTTATCTCGACGGAAAGCAGAACAGGCTGACTTATTTCATTAATCTGTACGGAAGCACCTATCTCTATGCGGCGAATATCGCAGGCGGTTTCTTATGGACGCTGTTCGTGGACCTGAAGCTTTACAGGGACAGGGAGCGCCTGAAGAAGAGACTTCCGCTGTACGGTCTGCTCCCTGCTGTCTGCGCGGTCGCTCTTATCGTTAATCTGTTCAAGCCTTTCCTGTTCCGCATTAATTCCGACTATATCTTCGAACGCCTCGACTGGTGCTGGACGATGTACATAATGGTATTCCTTGCGGCAGGCTTCAGTATCTATATTTACTATAACTATCTGTTCAGGCACGGCAGAGTTGCCTTCTTCCCGGTATGGATGTTTATGATCCCCGTTGCTCTCGGCAGCTTTATACAGGGACTGTTTTACGGAATATCGACTGCCTGGCCCGCGGCTGCGATCGGTCTTACGGCGCTGCACCTCAGCCTGCAGAATCAGAAGTCGTTCATCGACCCGCTGACCGGTCTCTACAACAGGCTTTATCTCGAGCATACGCTCACGGCGGCGCGCGGCTCGAAGTATTACGGGATAATGCTCGACCTGAACTATTTCAAGAGGATCAACGACGCGTACGGACATTCTGCGGGAGACCGTGCGTTGAACGACGCCGCGAAGATCATGAACAGCGCTATGTTTGTCAAGGGAGCCGTGTTCAGATATGCGGGCGACGAGTATGTGATCATGCTCGAGACGGATTTCGAGGAAGACGTTATCGAGACCGAGAGAAGGATCCGCGAGGAGGCCGACAGATTCAGGGCGGTGAAGACGGAGCCCTATGACATTTCATTCTCGATGGGACATGCGAAGCTCGAGAGGGATGATACGGAGGATGAGTTCCTTCGCAAGATCGATCTGGCGATGTACATCGACAAACAGAGAATGCATAAGCTGCTCGACAGGCAGGAGGCGTCAAAGGAAGATTATGATATAGCCTGCGACGAGGCATTCTTTATCCAGAAAGAAAAGTATGAGGGCATCGTGACTCATTTTTCCTCGGAGGAGGAAGTGAGACTCCCCGAGCGCTATACCTGGAGCAATAAAGGCAGTTACGGAAAGCTTCTCGTGATAGCCGCGAACCGCGGCTGTGCCGGAGCGGGGTATCTGACTGCGCATTCCGCGTTCATGGCGGGCTGCGGCATGGTGAAAGTACTGACCTGCGAGGATACGGTAAGACTGCTTAATCAGGTGCAGCCCGAGGCGATGACAGGCCTGCTCTTTACCGATGACGGGTATGACGCGAAGGTACTTGACGACGGGCTCACATGGGCAGATACGGTTCTTATCGGACCGGGGATCGGAACTTCGGATGCGGCGAAGGAAGTGTTAAAGAAGGTGCTCGCGGCCGGAAAGAAGGCTGTTGTGGACGCCGACGCGCTGAACATCATTGCGCAGAGTGTGGAGAAAGTCGACGGGAAAAACAGGGCTGCGGCGATAGCGGAACGGTTTTATGCACCCGCTGTTCTCACTCCGCATATCGGTGAACTGGCCAGACTTACAGGCCTCGACGCCGTCGGATTAAAGGCCTCCATATTTGACACCGCCTATGAATACACTTATAATAATATATTAACATATGTCTGTAAGGACGCACGCACCGTTATCGCGTCCGAAGGACACCTGCACTACAATACCAACGGCAATCCGGGCATGGCGACAGCCGGCTCGGGAGACGTTCTCGCGGGCCTGATCGCGGGCCTGATGGCAGCGGGACTCGAGCCTTACGAGGCTGCGCGCAGCGGCGTGTATATCCATGCGGCGGCGGGCGACGAGGCTGCGGCGAAGAGCTGCGAGGATTGCATTACTGCCGGTGACATAGCAGAGAACCTTTCGACCTGCATCAGCAGGCTCAGGAAGAGATAAAACGGAGGATCATACACTATTATGGACGTACACCCGTGGCTCGGGATAATCATCATTGCTGCGCTTACGATCATCGCTTATTTTCTGGAGCTTGCGAAGGCTTCGTTTGAGAATCTGAGCTATAACACATTGGAAAAGATGGCCGATGACGACGAGGAGGATGCGGAGCATGCCGCGATCGCTAAGGCCGCTCTCGAATTTATCGATAATAAGGAGCGGGCGTTCCTGAATGCGGTCAGGGCAGGCATGGGCATTGCCCTCATCGGAGACGGTATCGCTTTTGCCCGGCACATCATGAGAGTGCTCTACGACGCGGCGTACGATTATCACGGGAACGTGTTCCTTCCTGTGGTTTATGTTATCCTTGCGATAATCGTCTTTATCTATCTCGTAGTTCTTCTTTCACACATCATTCCCGACCGTTTGGGCAGCCTTAAGGCGGAGAAGCATTTCTTCAGACTTTTCGGTCTGATGAAGATGATCACCGTGCTCCTGGCTCCGATCGGTACCTGCCTTGAGGTCGGATGCCATATTTTGCTGAAGATAGTCGGCGTCGATTCGGATGCCGAGGATATAGTAACCGAAGACGAGATCATTTCCATGGTCAACGAATCCCAGGAACAGGGCGTCTTAGAGGCCGAGGAAGCCGAGATGATCTCAAACATCATAGAGTTCGACGAGAAGCAGACGCGCGACATCATGACGCACAGGACGAAGATCGTTGCAGTCGATTCCGAGATGGACATCGAGAGCGCGATGAAGTTCATGGCCAGACAGAGCTTCTCGAGATTCCCGCTCTTTACCGGCGACATCGACAATATCGTCGGAGTCATCCACCTGAAGGATGTCGTGAAGTGCTACGCC
>JAEEGL013400852.1_pt1 | contig 12157 bp, 9 predicted proteins | sample 9134231 | NCBI WGS metagenome assembly JAEEGL01 (sample SAMN16246548, study PRJNA631951) | gut metagenome | biome: gut microbiome; feature: rumen; material: fiber-attached | host: Bos | place: Iran: Karaj | collected 2018-10
GACTTGCATGTGTTAGGCCTGCCGCTAGCGTTCATCCTGAGCCAGGATCAAACTCTTCATTGTAAGAATTGTTCTTTATTTTACCTTTGACTCTTCAGTGTACCCCCTCCTACCTTTATAGGAGAGTGTGACACACGCTATCTCTTGTTTCATCCGTTTCAATGTGCTCGCGCCTCCGCCCGCTCTTTTCAACATGCCCTCTTTTTGAGCGAAAGCGGATGCAAAGATACAACCATTTTTGAAACCACCAAAAAAAATTTTTGCCAAAAATCAAAAAATAAAACCATGTATTTTATTTTCAACATATTAAACTTAAAAAAAATCTTACATTTCATAAAAAAACAGAACAATAACGATACAATATGGCACATAAAAGAATCGCAAAACAGGAATTTTGTACAAAAAAAACAAAAAATACGAAATAAACATATTATACAGTAAATATCAATAAGTTAAACATGGTTTTAATATAAAAAAACCGAAAGTTATCAACAGAGAAAAAAGGATGTTAAATGGCAGGTGGCTTCTCCAATCAACCACACTTTTATCACCGACGAGACTCCTAATAACAGATTTCACTACAAATCAAACAATTAAGCACAATGATATTTCTAAACAGAAACTAAAAAACAAAAAATTGGACAAAACATCAATATAAAAGTGTATTTTTGCAAAATATATAAATAGTACGCACAGCACACGTGCGTGCATTTTATATTTTGTGTTATAACGACATACAGGCTTTGAGTTGACACTAAAAAAAACAACAATATGGACGACAGGAACAGGCTTAACAAAGTATTGCTGATATACACAGGCGGCACAATAGGAATGGTCCAAGACAAAGACGGCTCGCTGCAGCCTTTTGCGATGGAGCGTATCTACGACGCCCTGCCGCTGCTGCACAGGACGAACTACCAGATAGACTCCTGCCAGCTGGAAAAAATCATAGACTCGTCGAACATGACTCCCGAATTCTGGGTCGACATCGCCACCATAATAGAGCAAAACTACGACGGCTATGACGGATTTGTGGTGCTGCACGGCACAGACACCATGGCCTACACCGCGTCGGCCTTGAGTTTCATGTTCAAGAACCTCACCAAACCCATTGTGCTTACCGGAAGCCAGCTCCCGCTTGGAATGCTCCGCAGCGACGGCCGCGAGAATATCATCTGCGCGCTCGAGATAGCTTCCGCCCAGCATGTGTTGATCCCCGAAGTGACCATCTTCTTCGAGAGCCACCTCTACCGTGGCAACCGCAGCACCAAAGTCAGCGCCGAGAATTTCGACGCCTTCTCCTCGTTCAACTACCCGTCCCTTGCCAAAGCCGGCATAAAAATCAGCTACAAACCCCACCTTTTCATGCCGTTGCCCTCCGGAGAGCTCCGTGTTCGCAAGAATTTCGACCGGCGCATCGCAGTGCTGAAACTGTTTCCTGGCATAACCCCCGCGGTGGTGCGGTCGATAGTGAACATCCCCGACCTGCAGGGTTTGATAATCGAGACCTTCGGTTCGGGCAACGCACCCACCGAGAAATGGTTCATCGACGCACTGCAGGACGCTCTCGACAAGGAAATAATAGTCCTCAACGTGACTCAATGCAAGGCCGGATCGGTACAGATGAGGCAATACCAAGCCAGCTGCGACATGGACCGCATAGGTGTGATTGGTGGACACGACATAACCATCGAGGCCGCCGTGACCAAGATGATGTACCTCCTCGGCATTTTCCCCAACGACAAAGAGAAGGTCAGGGACCGCATAGGCAAAAACCTGCGGGGCGAGATTTCGTCCGACATCAACGAGGAAAACGACGATTTTTGACAACGGCAAAATCAAAAGTTTTAATTCAAGAACACGTTCCAAATGACACAAAAGATATTTGACAAAATCGCCAGCGAGAAGATAATGGTTGTCGGCGATGTAATGATAGACTCCTATATGTGGGGCAACGTCACCCGCATCTCGCCCGAGGCCCCCGTGCCCGTAGTCTCCGTCACCAAACGGGAAAAACGGCTCGGCGGCGCCGCCAATGTGGCGCTCAATATCGAGGCGATGGGCGCCGAGCCGATCATCTGCTCTGTCCTCGGCAACGACGACAGTAGCAAGGACTTCCTGCACATAATGTACGACAGCAATATGGACCGGCGCGGCATCGTCACCTCCGACAACCGCATGACCACAGTCAAATCGCGTGTCATTGGCAACAACATGCATATCGTGCGTGTCGACGAGGAAAGCACCAACCCCCTCTCGCCCATCGAGGAGGACCAGCTGCTCGACCGCATAACCCGCATCGTCAAGGCCATCCCGGTCAACGCCATACTGTTCCAGGACTACGACAAAGGCAACATCACCCCTCGCGTCATCGAGGAGGTCACCGCCATGGCGCGGCGCAAGAAAATCATTACCACTGTAGATCCAAAACACCGCAACTTCGCCGCGTTCAAGAACGTCAACCTCTTCAAGCCCAACCTCAAGGAACTCCGCGAGGGCCTCAACATCGAAATCGACGACAGCACCGACGAGTCGCTCCGCCGAGACCTCGACCACGCCTCCGCGATACTGCGCGAGCGCCAAAACATCGACATCGTGCTCATCACCCTTTCCAGCAAAGGCATGTACGCCTGCGATTTCCGCGACGGCGAGCCCAAGTCAACACTCATCCCCTCCTGCGCCCACGCCGTCTCTGACGTCTCGGGCGCCGGCGACACCGTCATCAGCGTCATCACTCTCGCCCTCGCCGCCGGAATGGAACTGAGCGAGGCCGTCCGGTGCGCCAACCTCGCGGGCGGCATTGTCTGCGAGCAGGTGGGCGTGGTCCCCATCGACGTGGAACGGCTGAAAAAAGAGATGGATGCCGCCAGACAATAATATTTTTCCCCTTACTGCGTTATTGGTGGTGAAAGTCACAAAACGGTGAATTGTTAACGCGCATGGTGTTCAAGAGAATCGCACAGTCATACAAACCTTTGGCGCTGTTGTTTTTCATGACAGCAGCTATGGCCGTTTTTGCCCAGGTGAACTATCTCGCCGGTTTCGACAAGAAGAAAATACACTACGGCATACAGCTCGGCTACACACAGTCCAAATTCGAGGACGCCTACACCCTCAACGACTCCGTGCGCTCCATGCTCCAAGGCACAAGCTCCTACTACACCCCAGGGTTCCACCTCGCCGTCATCGCCGACTTCAAGCTCGGCAACTACTTCAACTTCCGTCTTCTGCCTGGCCTTACACTCATCAACCGCACTTTCAACTACAACTGGACCAACGAGTACATCGTCCAACATCACGGAGCCGACGCCAAACGCAGCGTGGAGTCTGTCTACGGCGAGATTCCTTTTGACTTTAAATTCAGGGCCTTCCGCTACCGCAACTTCAGACCCTACCTCACCGTCGGAGGCAGCTACGGTTTCGACTTCGCATCGCTCCGCAACAACAAGAACAATAACGACCAGTCCATCGTCCGGCTCAATACCAGCGATGTTCGCTACACGGCGGGCCTGGGCTTCGACTTTTATCTGCGCTATGTGAAATTCGCCATCGAGTTCAAAATGAGCTTCGGCGTCTCCGACCTCAAAATCGAGGACGACGACCTCTATACCATGTCTGTCGACTTCATCAACACCCGCACCTTTATGCTCGGCTTCACCTTCGAGGGATAGCTTTTTCACTGGAGGTAATGGGTGTTGGGCGACCATACCATACGGAATTTCGAATTGAGAGTTGGTTTCAATGATACCTGTAGAACTAAATCTGACACCGGAAGAGTACTTCAATATTCCGCTGCTTAAAGAGTCGGCGGGACGTTTGCTGCGTCTCTCTCCCGACGAGATAAGCCACGTGAATATAGTCCGCCGCAGCCTCGACTCGCGGCGCGGCATACGCTACCACTGTCAGGCCGAAGTCTACACCGGGAGCGAGGTTTATGATGCCCCCGTCTACAAGAGCCACTATCAGGACTGCCGCCACGGCCGACCTGTCGTCATCGTCGGCGCGGGGCCTGCCGGGCTCTTCGCCGCTTTGCGCGCCCTTGAGGCTGGAGCCAAACCCGTCATCGTCGAACGCGGCAATCCCGTCGACCAGCGGCGCAAGGACATAACCGGCATGGTGCGCGCCGACCGGGTCAACCCCGACAGCAACTGGTGCTTCGGTGAGGGCGGCGCTGGCACCTTCAGCGACGGCAAACTCTACACCCGCTCCAACAAGCGTGGCGACATAGGGTATGTGATTCGCAAATTCGTCGAGCATGGCGCCGACCCAGGAATAATGATTGACGCCCACGCGCACATAGGCACCGACCGTCTCGGCGCCATCATAGCCAACATGCGCTCCACCATTGAAGGACACGGCGGCGAAATCCATTTCGGCAAACGCGTCACGGATTTGCTGCTGGACGGCGACCGGGTCAAAGGTGTGCTCTGCTCCGACGGCGACCGCATAGAGGGCGATGCCGTGATCCTAGCCACAGGCCATTCGGCGCGCGACATCTACGAGCTTTTCGACCGCAACCAATGGCTGCTTGAGCCCAAGCCCTTCGCCATGGGTGTGCGTGTCGAGCATCCGCAACAACTCATCAACGAGATACAATACCACGGGCCGCGTTACTCCCCCCTCCTGCCCCCCGCCGCCTACAGCCTCACCACCCAGGTCGATGGCCACGGCGTCTTCTCATTCTGCATGTGCCCCGGCGGCGTCATTGTGCCTGCCGCCACAGTCGACGGCGAACAGGTGGTCAACGGCATGAGCAACGCCAGCCGCAGCTCGGCATACGCCAACAGCGGCATCGCGGTGACAGTGTCGCCGCGGGATGTGCCTGAATACGCCAGCCACGGCGCATTGGCGCTTATGCGGTTCCAGCGGGACATCGAGCAGCGTGTCTTCAATGTCGCCGGCGGCGGACTCAAAGCCCCTGGACAACGGCTCACCGACTTCTGCGAACGGCGCTCCACCGGCGTCTTGAACCGTAGCAACTACATGGGCAAGTATGTTCATGGCGAGCTCGACGCCATGCTTCCATCCTTTGTGTGCGACAGTCTGCGCCAAGCCTTCCGCGACTTCGGACATAAAATGCGCGGCTTCTACACCTCCGCGGCCTCCCTCCTAGCCGTCGAGAGCCGCACCTCGTCGCCGGTGCGTATACCGCGCGACGCTAACGGACAACACCCGCAACTGCGGGCTCTTTACCCTTGCGGCGAAGGCGCCGGTTATGCCGGCGGCATTGTCTCGTCGGCCATCGATGGCGTCAATCAGATAGAAAGGATTTTAAATGAACTTCAAGCTTGAATCGGACTTCGCCCCCATGGGCGACCAGATAGACGCCATCAAGCAGTTGGTGGAAGGCATCAGGCAGGGGCAGCGCGCGCAGGTGCTGCTCGGCGTCACAGGCAGCGGCAAGACCTTCACCGTCGCCAACGTCATAGCGCAACTCAACAGGCCCACCCTGGTCATGAGCCACAACAAAACCCTGGCGGCGCAGCTCTACGGCGAGTTCAAGCAGTTCTTCCCCAGCAACGCCGTCGAGTATTTCGTCTCCTACTACGACTACTACCAGCCCGAAGCCTACATCCCAGCCACCAACACCTATATCGAGAAAGACCTGCAGATCAACGACGAGCTCGACAAACTGCGCCTGCGCGCCTCCTCGGCGCTGCTCAGCGGACGGCGCGACGTCATAGTGGTATGCTCCGTCAGCTGCATCTACGGCATCGGCAATCCCGACGAGTTCCAGAAAGGCACCGTACATGTCCGCAAAGGCGACCGGCTTACGCGCGACTCGCTGTTGATGCGACTCCTCGACGCACAGTACACCCGCAACGAGATCGAATTCACCAACGGACGCTTCCGTGTTAAAGGCGACACCGTAGACGTCTACCCATCGTTCGCCGACTTCTGCTACAGGATAGGCTTCTGGGACGACGAGGTAGAGACCCTCGAGACCTTCGACCCCGTCAGCGGTCAACGACTGGAGACCTGCGACGAAGTGACCATCTATCCTGCCAGCAACTTCCTCACCAACAAAGAAAACCTAGCCTCAGCACTGCTCAACATCCAGCACGACATGTTCGAGCGGCGCGACTACCTCAACTCCATAGGCAAGCACCTCGAGGCCAAGCGTCTCGAAGAGCGCGTCAACTACGATATCGAGATGATTCAGGAACTCGGCTACTGCAGCGGCATAGAGAACTACAGCCGCTACTTCGACGGCCGCGCTCCTGGCTCGCGTCCCTTCTGCCTGCTCGACTATTTTCCCGACGACTTCCTCCTCGTCGTCGACGAAAGCCATGTCACCATACCACAGATCGGAGCCATGTACGGAGGCGACCGCAGCCGCAAGACAGCCCGTGTCGAATACGGCTTCCGGCTACCCTCGGCACTCGACAACCGCCCCCTTCGATATGAGGAGTTCTACGCCCTCACCGGCCAGACCATCTACATCAGCGCCACCCCTGCCGACTACGAGCTCGCCGAAGCCGACGGCGTTGTCGTCGAGCAGGTGATTCGCCCCACAGGCCTCCTCGACCCCGTTGTCGAGGTGCGGCCCGCGGTCAACCAGGTCGACGACCTCCTCGAGCAAATCGAGGACACCCTAGACCGTGGCGAGCGCGTACTCGTCACCACCCTCACCAAGCGCATGGCCGAAGAGCTCAGCTCTTACCTCATCAATCTCGGCATAAAGACCGCCTACATCCACAGCGATGTCGATACCCTCGAACGTGTTGAGATTATGCGCGACCTTCGCATGGGTGTCTACGACGTACTTGTCGGAGTCAACCTTCTCCGCGAGGGTCTCGACCTGCCCGAGGTGTCGCTCGTGGCCATCCTCGACGCCGACAAAGAAGGTTTCCTGCGCAGTGACCGCGCTCTTATCCAGACCATAGGCCGCGCCGCGCGCAATGTCCACAGCAGGGCCATACTCTATGCCGACAAGATAACAGGCTCCATGCAACGGGCCATCGACGAGACCAACCGCCACCGCGAGAAACAGATACGTTACAATATGGAGTACGGCATTGTGCCGCGTCAGATAGTCAAAAGCACCGAAGCCATCATTGGCCAGACCTCAGTAATCGAGATGGCTGCCGAGGCGGGGTGCGAAAGCCCTGCAGGGCTTTCCGACAGTTTAAACGGTTCGCAGCTCGCCGCCAGCCCCTACGCCATGAACACACCCGCGGCGCACCACCCCAAACCATACGGCAATGGCGAGCGGCAGACACCATGCGCTTGCGAGGACAGCGACAGCCATGCGGAATCAGAAGTTCAAAACACAAAGCCCTTAGACTCTCGCACCAAAGCGCAGCTGCGCAAAGACATCCGCGAGACGCAGCGCAAAATGCAGATCGCAGCCAAAGAGATGGACTTCATCGCCGCTGCAAAATTTCGCGACGAAATTCGCGCCATGCAGTCGGCCCTCGACACCGCCCGTGGCGAATAAAGATTTTTCCACTCCTGTATTTCTATGACAGAAAAAAATGCAAGATTTTTTTTGCAAAACAAAGCCACTGATTACGTGTTAATTATTTTTTTCAGAATTTTTTTTTCGTTTGATGTCACAAAACGTCAAAATGATATGCATTTTATATATATAAAAAATAGCGGGAAATAGGCCATGTTCGATCTGAGGCAGAAAAAAATCGATGAGATAGGCGCTCTGTTAATAAAAAACAGGGTCGTCCTGACCGACTATGTCATAAAAAAGACACACGGCAACCTCAACGAGGTCGAGGACCTTATCCAAGATATAATGCTGGCGGCCTGTGTACGGCGTGACGAGTACTACAGCGGCCTGAGCGAGAAAGCCCAACGCAGATGGCTGATTTCCGTCGCACGGTCAGAACTGTTCAAATATCATCAGATGAAAAAGCGTCGTGTCAAAATGACCTGGAGCCCATTCCTTGCAGACCTCGGCGAGGAGACCAGTTCCTCCCTGCTCATGGATCTTGTGGTCGGCAATGCGTTTACCGCCAACAGCGCCACCATTGGCAACGGATTCATCTGCAGCGCCACGGGGCAGGTAAAGGCGAAGGAGATAAGAGTGACCCTGACCGGGTGGAGCGACTTTGTTTTCGACGACGGCTACCAGCTGCCAAGTCTGGAGCAATTGGAACGCTATGTAAAGGAGAACAGACACTTGCCGGATGTTCCTACAGAGACAGAGGTGAAACAAGGCGGTGTGGATCTTGGCCAGATGAACGCCCTGCTGCTTCAGAAAGTAGAGGAACTGACACTCTATGTCATAGACTTACAGAAACAAATTGACGAATTGAAGAAACAATAAAAATACAAAAAGATGAAAACAAAGCTAATTATTCCGATTGTATTGCTGTTGGTTGTCTTTGTTAGTTGCAAAAAGAAAGACTGCATAACCAAGTGGTGGTATCCCGAAGGTGAGGGTATCACTGTTGACATAACTGGATACAACAAGTGTTCAGATATCGCCAAAAAGTTCAGCTTTGTCGCTCTTGATGATGACTGTGACAACAAACGAATGAACGAACTGCTTGAATATGACGGCGACACACTCAACATATATGGATGTTTCCAAGAAAGAATAGACGGTCTTGGTTATTATATGTTTTTGCCTGGAGAAGACGTCATATTAGAGGTACCATCATTCCATTGTGATTCAGATATCAAAACAGACAGCACCGTATACTATACAAGAGGGGTACTGAAATTATTTCTACACGACCAGAACTTAGATTTCATGAAAGGTCTAGCAAACACTGTCTATTTCTATCCTGTTAGTTATATTAAAAAATAAAACAATGAAATACAAAATTCTAATTATATTGTGTCTGACTTGGTTTTATTCCTATGTAGAGGCACAGACGGTAAGCCGTACTGATGCAGTAGCTATTGCAAAAAAATATATGGCCACTTCGCAAACACTTGTTGAAAAAACAGTGGACAGTGTTTATTGCATTGAGCGAAATGGGAAAAAACTGTTGTTTTAAGTACGTTTTAGTGATGGAGAAATGGTTATTGTATCTGGTAACAAACGTTGTAAACCCGTATTGGCTTGTCAATATGAATCTGATGTTGATAATACGTCCATATTGGAAAACTATAATGACATTCCTGAAGGTCTGAAATGTTTTCTTGACGAATATATAGAGCAAATTGAATATTCCTATGAGAATATATACTCAATAGGTGTACATCCGGATTGGTACAATCTACTAAATAATAGTGAACCGCATTCTGATCGCAGTATTATAGTCCCTCCTTTGACGAATACACAATGGGGACAAAGCGAATCAAATTGTACTTTAGATGAATACGCCTACAATTATTACGTTTCCGAATCAACCAATGATTGTTCCCATTGTTATGCTGGGTGTGGTCCAGTAGCTTTGGCACAAATAATGTGTTATTGGCATTTCCCCGTATGGGATCCTCAGATGGAGTCTCAGTTTGATTGGTGCAATATGCCTGAAAAATTGATGACGACCAGTCCCAATTATTTAAAACAGAAATATGCGACAGCTTGGCTAATCCGAAAAAGTGGGAAGCAAATGAATGCTGATTATTGTAGTAATGGAGATTGTTCAACATCCACAACAATTGATTCAGTTCCTAACGCACTCTCTTACTTCTTGTATAGTAGTAGCAACTGTAAATCAAAGGATGATTATCTTGACGAAGAATGGAAATCTTTGATAAAACTTGACTTAAATAGATTTATGCCTGTTTATTACCGAGGATCTAGCAATAATGGAGGACACGCATTTGTGTGTGATGGATATAATAGTGATGACATGTTTCATTTTAATTGGGGCTGGAATGGCCATTGCAATGGTTTATGGCTAACACTTGACAATCTTATAACTGATAATGTGAATTTCACATCAAATCAAAAAGCTGTATTCAACATCAAACCATTAACTGAAGATGATTTCTGTGGTTATTCCATGCTTCTTGAACATTACTATATGGGTTACTACCTCTTTCATAACGGAAATAATAATCCTTATGAAATAACCCCATCTGTTTTCTTTTCATTGACCAGTGTGCATGATTCAACGGTATATCCTGCATCATGGAGAACCATCCCTTCTGGTGCCACGGCCGAATATGTTGCTCATGAAGAGGTAATTCTCCTGTCTGGATTCACTGCTGAATATGGCAGCGACTTCACCGCCAGGATAGAACCATGCGAGGCTTGTGAGGAAAGGATGGTGCAAATGGACATTTTTTTGGAAGGTGACACAAACTCGGACATAGACACGTCGGACTATAATCTGCGCATGCTGAAGTCGGGCGACACCTCTTTTGTTTTTAGGCCGTCAGCGCTTACAATGTTTCCCAACCCCTCAACACAAACAGTTACTTTACAAACTTCTGGTGACATTAACGACATACAAATATTTGACCAGTCAGGCCGTCCGGTATTTCGCTGGTATATTGAGTCGCGCTCTAACAATGAAATAACACTTAACATTGGGAACATTCCTGTCGGAGCATACATCCTGCGTGTTGTTGACAAAGACAGAAAGACAAATGTAGGACATTTTGTGAAAAAATGATTTGACAAGAAGGCAATATTGCCATGAGGCGGCAACCCTTTGAGGGCATTCAGGGCAGAGGCGGAACAAACATGTTGATTCCAGTCACATAATTCCGCCCTGCCTCCCGGATGCCCAAGGCGTGGAAAGATATTTTAACCAATTTAAACTATTGATGTCATGAAAAAAACACTATTAATAATGTTTGGCTTCTTTCTGGCACACTGTGCGGCAACTGGCCAAAATAGGGGATAACCAATATTATATAGCATCCGGAACAATCACATTTGACGGTGACAACCAAGCTGGATTCGGTTCGGAACTTGTTTTGCGAGCAGGGCAAGAAATCGTATTTAAAGACGGTTTTATGGCCGCATCTGGCTCCGAAGTGACAGCACAGATTGAGGAATGTGTTGACAATAGAGCCATCTCTAATCGTTCTGAATACATCCAAAGCACCAATGTAAATAGAATAATAATAAATGTTCCTATTGCAGAACCAACTCTTTATGACGTAAAAACTTATCCGAATCCGACATCAGATATCTTGTCAATTAGTATAAACAAAATTAATGATAAAACGGCTTCAATACAGTTATTAGATATCTTTGGTCGGGTGGTGCAGAATGTTGGGGAATGCACAAATACAGACATACATATTAACATATCCCATCTTCCATCTGGATGCTATTATGTTGTTACAACAATAGGTAAAGAAAAAGACTATAAATGTATTATAAAACAATGAAATTATGAAAAAAAAGGTTTTATTTTCAGTAGCACTGCTGCAATTTTTGTTTATTGGTTGTAAAGGAACTTATTGTCCCGGATTCCCTGACAACTTGACAATATATATGCCTTATGTCAAAAACGACGTAGTATCTTTTGTTGATAACGATTGTGATACTGTTTACATGACTGTTACCGGAAGGCGTAAGTACGGAGCAGAGTATATTGAATGGGGATGTAAATGTGAATGTCAATATCCTTTTTATAGTGTGAATTTATCATTTGAATGGAATCACGGCTTTTCTACTGAAACGGCATACTCGATAAGTGCTTATATCCATCATTTTAGAGAATATGCCACGGAGGATGAATTGGGATTTCATTTAAGCAAAGGAGATTATGAGTATACCCTGGGTGTTTATGATTCAGACGATTATGTATGTCAAAAGAACAATGATACCGTTTTATTCACTCTTTCCTCAGATTCCTGTTATTTCGACTCGCTTGTTGTTGTAAAGGGTATTGGACTTGCAAGTTTCAACACTTCCGACGGGCACAAGTATACATTGGTGGGTAAATAATAAAGCCATCTATTTCCCTATTGCGGAGGATTGCGATTCCGCCGCAATAGGAAAAACAAATCAATGAATTAAAACAGGAAAAACTATAGCAGCGCTTAGGCGACAACACTTTGAGGGCATTCAAGGCTGAAGCGGAACAAACATGTTGATTCTGGAGCAATTGGAACGCTATGTAAAGGAGAACAGACACTTGCCGGATGTTCCTACAGAGACAGAGGTGAAACAAGGCGGTGTGGATCTTGGTCAGATGAACGCCCTGTTGCTTCAGAAAGTCGAGGAATTGACACTCTATATCATTGACCTGCAGAAACAAATTGACGAATTGAAAAAAAA
>JAEEGL013512983.1_pt1 | contig 12157 bp, 13 predicted proteins | sample 9134231 | NCBI WGS metagenome assembly JAEEGL01 (sample SAMN16246548, study PRJNA631951) | gut metagenome | biome: gut microbiome; feature: rumen; material: fiber-attached | host: Bos | place: Iran: Karaj | collected 2018-10
CCGAGGAAGATTTGAAGAAGAAAGCCAAGAAGGTCGCTCCTGCAAATGCTCCTGCTGGTTTCCAACCTCAGAAGAAGGCGGCTCCCAAGAAGATAGCCAAGAAATCCACAGAAGAAGTGAAAGCGGAGCACAATCCCGACGAAGTGATTGGTATGCCTTGTCCCCTCTGCAAAGACGGCCACATTATTAAGGGACGCACTGCCTACGGTTGTTCCCGTTGGAAGGAAGGTTGCACCTACCGACTTCCTTTCGACCAAGCATGATGAAAAATTTCGAGAAACTCTATATTTTTTATTAACCCCTAAAAACACAAAACACATGAAGAAACTCTCTTTTGTAGCAGTACTTCTGCTGGTGGGCACCGCATGTTTTGCCCAGACAAAGAACTTGCCAAAACCGAACATGCAGCGTAAAACTCTCACCGTGATGGAAGCTTACCAACAACGGAAATCCGTGCGTGAGTACAGTACGAAACAACTCTCCGACCAAGACTTGAGCGACCTGCTTTGGGCGGCACAGGGAAAAAATCGTCCCGACGGACACATCACGGCACCTACCGCCATGAACAAGCAGGAAATCCGCCTGTATGTCTTCGACGGAAACGGTGCTTCTCTTTACGACCCTCAGAGTCATAGTCTTACAAAAGTGGCAGATGGTGACCACCGCGACATCGTGGCTGCTCGTCAGGACTTTGCCAAGACTGCTCCTGTCTGCCTTGTTATGGTGGCCGACATGGATAAGTTTGGCAGCAACAATCAACATGCCCAGTGGATGGTCGGTGTGGATGTCGGCATTGTCTGCGAGAACATCAACCTCTTCTGCTCTGCCGCTGGGCTTTGCACGGTTCCCCGTGGCACGATGGATCAGAAAGCCATCCAAAGTCTCTTAAAGCTCAACGAAAACCAAATTCCTGTTATTAACAATCCTGTGGGATACGTAAAGTAGTTTGTCTGGAGGCACAAAAGTGTTCGAAAAAGGCAAAAAGAACCGCATATAGCAGAAAAATGTACTTATCCCATTATTTTTGGGGGAAAAGTGCTCGCTTTTTAATGGAAAAGTCGTAACTTTGCCCCAAATTAAAAACTAAACAAAAGAATAAAATGGAAAGGAAAATCTATGAAGCACCCGAAACAGAGGTGTTTGTAATGGAATTGAGTCACATGGTGGCGCAATCATTAATAAGAAAAGTCGAATCTACGGGAGATGTGGATTTTGAATGGGGCGGTGGAAGTTCTTCTGTTTATGCCCGTTCCAAGGAACGTGGTGGTGACGACTTCGATTGGGACTTAGGTTTCTAAGTTCTATCCCATTTCTTTTAGATGACAGCGGGTATAAATATGTCGAAAAAAGGGAAAAAGATGTGAAAAAAATCGCTTTTTCACATCTTTTCCCTTTTTTTATTTTGTTATCTCCCCGAATTGTACTACCTTTGCAGTCGATTTCGAGAATCGGGAAGTAGCGCAGTTGGTTAGCGTACGCGTCTGGGGGGCGCGTGGTCGCCAGTTCGAGTCTGGTCTTCCCGACCAAGGGGTTACAAAAGGGGATTTTCTTTTGTAACCCTTTATTATGCAAATGGTTGAAAATACAGCTATTTGGCAAAATCTGCCCAAAAAGGCTTGCTAAAAAAAAGAAATTATGTGTCCACTTTTATCCAAAAGTGTCCATTTTTAGCCATTTCAGTGCATTTTACACTGCAAATACACTGCAAATGATTTTCTAACTTTTAGCAACAAACTAAAATGGCAACTATAAATTATTATCTTGACCATCGGTCAGTTAGGGCGGACGGTACTTCGCCCTTAAAGATTTCTATCAATTCAGCAAAGAAATCAACTCTTGTATCAACTGGTGTCTTTTTAGAGAAGAACCAATGGGATGTTAAATCAAAAATGGTGGTGAAACATCCAAAAAAGGTAATTCTGAACCAGTTTCTTCAAGGTCTCTTCTATAAAATAGAACAAGCCTGTTTTGATAAGCAATACCAGACCTGTCGAGCTTTGACAAATGCTCAAGTCAAAAGCATTGTCGCAAGTTTTTTTCAAGAAAACCCTAAAAGTGAAAACAGCATCGAATCTGTCTTTAATGAAATAATAAATGATGAAGGGAAAAAGCCAAGAACAAGAGAATTGTATTCAATTACTCTATCAAAGGTAAAAACCTTCATGGGGAAAGGATGGAAAAATGCACAATTTGAAGACATCACACCAGCGTGGCTGGAGAAGTTTGACAGATGGATGGCAATAAACTGTAAGTCATTCAATGGTCGAGCCATTCATCTGAGAAATCTTCGTACTGTAATGAATAAAGCAATAGACGAAGACATAACTAAATCCTATCCTTTCAGAAAATTCAAAATCAAGACCGAACCAACCCGAAAAAGAGCTTTGTCAGTAAAACAGCTACGTGTATTACACGAGTTTCCTTTGGAGGATTGGCAAAAGAAGTATGTTGACACATTCTTTCTCATGTTCTACTTGATGGGAATCAATGCCGTGGATTTACTCAACGCCAAACCTGAACAAGTCATAGACGGCAGATTGGAATACAAGAGAGCCAAAACTGGAACTCTCTATTCAATCAAATTAGAACCTGAAGCTTTGGAAATAATACATAGGTATAAAGGGAAAAAGCATTTGCTGAAGTTTTGCGATACTTCCAATTACAAGCATTTCATGAAGAGGATGAACATGTGTCTTGATTCTATCATCCCTGGATGTACTTCTTATTACGCAAGGCATTCTGTCGCATCCATTGCGGCTGAATTAGATGTGCCTCTTGATCTCATAGCGAGGATGCTTGGACATACAGACACTACTAGGAAAGTCACATTAGTCTATATTGACTATAACCAGAAAAAAGTTGATAAAGCCAATAGAAAAGTAATAGATTGGATGCTATACAAGAAAAACAATTAAACAAAATTATGTCTTAAAATCAATATTTACTCATTCCATGTCCTCCTGTGACACCATGGTGAGCTCTACCGAATGCCCCAGCTTGATACAGAAAGTGTTCTCTCTGTAGTGTCATATTTTCTGAAACACAGAGTATCACCAGATTTCATGAGTGATGTCTGATTTTGTCGAGCAAGTCTTTCTGACACACTCGACAATGGTACGGCATGCCCTACCACCATCGGACAATACTCATGAAATCTTTTTGATGATACACAGCTTGTTCCTAAAATATGGCACAGCCACCCTGCAATACCCGAACTTCCTCCTGTATCAAGCTATACCATTCAGAGTCACCTAATGACAGTCGCGGAGGTCAGCACCATTGACCCTTCAATGGGTAAAGTTCCATATCTTCGATTCTTTTCAGTCGAAAGTCCTCTCATTTCGTGGAAACAACCACCAACCCACCTTCATTGAACGCAGTAAGGATGCGTTTCTACCCTTGCCTTCACTCTTACAAAACAAAAAGAGTCTCGCCACTTTAGGGAACGTCGAAGGATTATACCGAAAGAGCGATTCCGCACATTCGTCATTGCGGCGAGCCTGATGTCAGACATAGGTCTGGCTTCTGGTTCGCGCATCATCCTTCGAGGTTCTCAAAAGTTATTGGTTGCGACACATCTTCTTTTGCTTAGTTTACAGCAAGATTCGAAACTATTGCATTCATACTGCTTTACGATGAAGCACTCCTCCCTCTGTTTCTACAAGATGAAAGGAAACTTTCAATCACAAGGGCTTCTACACGAAGCCTAAATGAATCCAGACAATTCCAATAGCTGCTTCAATAAAATATGAAACATGGCAAGGGAAGTCCTCATAAGATTCAATTCACTCGTCTCCTCATGGAGGAAACCGTTTCTTGAAACTAAAGAGGACTGCATGAAAATGACCCATACTTTCTTTTCTTCCCATCTCAATTGACATCCACTATTGCCTTCCTACGTCCGCTGCTCCGCGAGCATTGGACACGGAAGACCCGTTCCTGCTTTAGTGAGGTGGAGAAAACCGTATCAGTCATCCTTCTTTCATGCTGATTCCTTCTTGCCTGTCCATAAGCAGCAGTTTAATGTTGATAAATCTTATGACCATAAAATTCTTCCAACAACCTAAAGTTGGATGTCTTACCTCAACAGAACAGATCGAGTTATCATGGCTTTGCCTGTAAAGTGCTGCATCCCCTCATGAGTCAATACATGACCCAGATATTTTTCCGTACAACCAATCTCCGCTACCGACAAGCGACGGAAAACAGCACTCACGCTACCGAAATAATAATTCTTATGTCCATGTAGCAAATGCACATGGATAACCTTTACCATCTTTTTTTGATTCTCTTCCATATTTCGTGTAAAATCTTGACAAATATACGAAATAACTATTATATGGAATAATCTACAAGATAAAAGTTTCAAAATCTATACAAAATCACCCCTTTTTCTACGACTTTGCCACAAAGTGACAGGATAAACACCCTCCCACATGCAAATGAACGAATCGGTCATGATGTGTGCCTCCAATGGTCATCCGTTCTCCTATGCAGCTGGACAGTCTCGGCGCATCAGGGAATAGTGATGGCTTATGCTGAAAGAGCGATGCCGCACATTCAGCATTGGGAGTATAGCCAGTTTCACGGTATATCTCCCACCAGCAATCATTATTCGCAGATGCTTTTCGCCAAGACACTCTTGCTTTCTCTCCAAATGTGTGAGCATTTTCCAGCACTTTTACATCAGACTGATTCATACGTTTGCCTTTTCTACCCAAGTTCATCCGTCGTTCGTGAAATAAGGCTGTTTTCGGGTACCAAAAAGACTTTCAATGAAACTTTTCCTTGGATAGGGCAGGGAAGTGCTGAAGCATCTCTAACTCATGGGTCATTTCCAATGGATTCACCCATGAGTACTTTTTCCTCTTTGTTTCCCCTCCCATTCCATCCTCGTCATACGGCACGGTTGCTTTTAACCTTGCAAAGGTAGAGCACGTGAAACTGCCGTCCAAGTACCACCCGTAAAGGGTTATTCCATGACAAAAAATCCAGCAGCCTTCCGCTTTTTTCTTCCGCTGTCACAAAAAAGTGGTATTCCCAATTTTTTCTCAGAAATTCCTTGGAGCTTAGACAATTTCATGTGCTTCTGAATACCTGCAAGTTAAAAGCAACCCATGTGTCCGATGATCGATGAGTATAAAAAAATGTCGGGTAAACGGAAAAAGAATTTTAAGTTAAAAGACCCTGGAACCGAAGCTCGATAAAAATTATACCAACAGCGAACCACCGATGTACATATATAATAATTCTTACAGCGTAAAATAAATCGTATATGAATATGTATTTAATAGGAATGATTGGTAGTATTCTCACTAGTATCCTGCTCTCATCAATCGTCGCAGCCATCATCACGAAGGTGACAGAATGGCTCAAATGAATGTTTCACTACACATTATTATATATATGAAAGATTTTGATTTGTATAATTATGACCACTACATTGTCAGCTTCTCTGGAGGAAAGGACAGCACAGCCTTGTTACTCTTCCTCCTTGATAACGGTGTCTCAAAGGATAAAATAGAACTTTGGCATCAGGAGATAGATGGTCGTGGCCGAAGCCTCTTTGATTGGGAAGTAACGCCTGACTATTGCCGAAAATTAGGGGAAGCATTCAGTATCCCTGTTTACTTCCAGTGGAAGATTGGTGGATTCGAGCGCGAGATGACTCGCACGAACAGTCGCACGGCTCCGGTGTGCTTTGAACAGCCAGACGGTTCAATACGTCAGACTGGAGGTGACAGAGGAAAACCCTCTACACGTAACAAGTTTCCACAACCTTCACCAGACCTTCGTGTACGCTGGTGTAGCGCATACCTGAAAGTTGATGTATGTGCAACGGCACTTCGTCATCAGAAGAGATTTCAGAATCTCCGTACACTGGTTTTATCTGGTGAACGTGGGGAGGAAAGTAAACAGCGTGCAGGGTATGCCATCCTTGAACCTGACAGGGCAGATTTGAGAAATGGACGTAACCCCAGACATATAGACCGCTTCCGTCCCATCCGTGACTGGAAGGAACAGCAGATATGGGACTTACTGGAGAAATACCGTGTACGCCCTCATCCATGCTACTTCATGGGCTTCGGACGGTGCTCGTGTAAATTCTGTATATTCGGTAATTGCCATCAGTTTGCCTCTGCTGCATGTATAAGCCCCAATCAGGCGAATGACTTGATACAGTTCGAAAGGATTTTCGGATACACGATGAAACGTGATACTGACCTTGCTTCTCTAATCCGAAAGGGTGTCCCCTACGACTCCATAACAGAAGAACTGAGACAACTTGCCACATCATACGAATACACTGCACCTGTGTTTATCTCTGATAAAGAAACGTGGCAACTTCCTATAGGTGCCTTCCGTAAATGTAGTGGTCCTCTTTAAATTGGCTTGAATTTTCTTGATATGACACATTTTTTCCCGAAGTATTAAAAAGTGATAAATGACATGGTAAGATTAGTAAGAAACGAAAAGTTTAATAGTCTGGTAGGTGACGACCAGAATGAACTTGTAAAGGAGGCTATGACCTACGTCACAAGAAACAACGATTTTTGGTACAAGTCAATCATAGGCGACCTGGCCAAAGCATCAATGAGCGTAATATCTATTCACGCTTGCCCATTCCGCAACGCTGGAATAACAATCTACTACGACCCTATGGGTAAATTATCGGATGAAGATTTGACACTGCCATACAGGGAACTAAAGATAAAACATCCAGAGTTTCATTTTTAAACATCGTGCGAAGAGATAAAAACAGTAATAAATTGACTTAAACTTTCTTGTTATGGATACAATTACAATGCAAATGCTGAAACGCATGGAAGCTACTCATGGACATCGTTCAATGAACCATTCTTCTAAACGCCTCAAGGTATTCTATGGCTTCAGTAAAATCAATAAAATACAAAAACGTGAAGCCATAGCCGTATTCTTTGAAAATGAAGTTGGTGCAGGAGGCGAAACTCAACGCTCTCATAAAACACTCATCAAACTTATGAATGTCGTATGCGAACGATGGCAATCACCAGAGGAAGCATTGGATGCGGAAATGTATAATCGAGTTTTCACTGCTTATTACATTTTTCTTGATGATAAAAGAATTGGTGGCAGCCTTGAAAAGGCTCTCGCTTTCAACTTTAATGCCGACAAGAATCATGTCGGCGAGAAAGTAAGAAAAGAAATAAAAGAAAAACTAAGAATTTGGTTTATGGCTCACCGTCCAGATTACAAAGAACCTTGTAGTCAAATGGAACTCGATTTTCAAGAATAATAATCAATCATTTTAAAAAATATAATCATCGTATGAAAAACTCAATTACAATTCAATCATCAAAGAAAATTGAAAAAAGATTTTCAATTTTAACAGCAATGGTCAATAAAATTACCATGTTTTGTAGTGCATGGGTGGGTGAAATGGTTTCAATTCACGAAATAATGGGAGTAACAGCCATATGTTTGGCTCTCATTCTTTTCATCGTCAATAATTTTGTATGTTGTATCTTTGCTATTTTATTTCTCGTACTTGGAAGTGTCCAGTTGATGGCAGATAAATAAACGTCAATTGACATCGAAATGTCTCGGCAATAACGATTGAAGACAAAAATATCTCCAATCGCTGTTGCCGAGACTTTTTAGATTAAATAAAGTGATTATATGTGGAAATCCATATACTTTTGTGCAGTTTTATTCACACTTAATACCACAAATGTATGTTTAACATGAAAACAAGAAAAATCACGATGGTTATCATGGCTACTACCATGATAATCTGTGTAGGGTGTAACACACATCAGAAATCATTACACTTTGACAATCCGAAAGATGCAGTCAATGCTTGCGACAGATTCTGGAGAATAGTCTCTTCTCAAAGAGAGAATATTGACATCAAGACTGTAACAGATTTCACTTCTCAATGGATGGAATTACAGGATTCCACCTACAGTTGCTTCTACAGAGATTCTGCAGTAACAATAGATGATGAAATCGCACTCAAATTCTACATCATTTCTGATTCTGTTCGTAACAAGATAACAAGAATGGTCTTATCTCAACCCCGTTCGCTGAATGAAGCGGTTTACTATAAAATCAACACCATCTCCGAACGGAAGAAGGTCTTAAAATCGAAAGAATACCAGGAAGTGATGGCCTTTTACAATAAAATAGATCGAAATCCAATTATTTCGGTTGACGATGTAATTCCCAATTATATTAAATTACTACAAACAAAATCCATCAAACAAGAAAAGGATTTATTAGTTTTTTTGGAAGAAGAAGACAGATTATTTCGTTCCCTCTGCGCTCATCTCCCTGCCTTCACACAAGATAATCTAAAGATGATTACTGAAGGGACCGAAACTGTATTCAGAAATCTCAATGATGAAATGATTCATTCTGATAAAGAGAAATTGATAACAAGAATGAACTTCTATCTTGTATTTCGAACGAATCGAAGAATTTTACAAAATGCGGATGCTTGCAGACAGGATATTCAAAAGAAAGTCAAATTGAATCAGCAATTGACAGCAAACTATAAATGGATGTTGATACAACCATTTGTAACTCTTGATGAATATGCAATGGCTTACATGTCCGAAGAACAAGAACAGAAACTTCTTACACTGGCAGATGATATTGAAAATTGTATTATGAGACTTGACGGGAAGAAAAAGGAAGATACACAAAAACTAATTCAGGTGATGGTTGAATATATCCTAAATTCTCACGTTAAAATGATTATATAAAATAAAATACATATATAATATAATTGTAATATATATATATAGTAATACAGTAACATATAAATACCGCAATAAATAGATAAAATAATATAATAATAAAAATTAAATTATGAATACAGAAGATGTAATACAAAAAGTAAGTGAAGAAAGACTGGCTGTAGAGAATCTAAAAAAATTGACATACAATTTTGAGATTTTAACGCCAGGCCTTATCAGAGAATCCGTTTCAAGTTTGTATGAAAACTCACGTTATATCACTGCTACATTTCAGCTGGACAAGCAGCTGATGATAGAAGATATTACAGATAAATTATTCAGAAGACTTCACCTTCGAGTTCTTTTTTTGACTAAACTGAATAATGGTGAATATAGGTCTGTACTCTACTCTATGCCACACCAAGATGAAATGTATATTATTTACATTTTAAGCAAGCAGCATGGAATCGTTAACGAATTGGATGTTGCGTTCTACGACTCAATGGAAACAATGGAAGATGACATCTGGCGAACAAGAAATAACGCTCAAGGCGACATGCTCCAATGGGCGAATGATGTTAAAATAATTAAAGACTTTGGTTGATATGATATACCTTAAAATTGTTTTGGCGATACTGCTGTCAGCCATCCCACTTTTCTTTAATTTTTACATCCAGCCAAGAAGACAGGATGAGAAGTTCAGAAATTTTTCGACATTCATTTCTACACACATTCCATGGCTGAAATTGGCAAAAGACAAATTGCATCATCTGATGAACTGGCTCTACAATGGAATGAAGAGAAGCGACAACTTTCGTAAGTTCTTTATCTTCATCATGCTCTTTATCATGATGGCGTTTCAGTTTGTTGATTTAAGTGCAGCGCAAGATGCCAATTTGATTGTCGAAAACTATGTAGAATCTATGAAATATTCAGATGCTATCTATCATGTTGTTTCATGTTATGATATTCCTGGATATTTACTTACAACTAATATCCTCGAATCATTCATCACGTTCTTATTCTCAATACTTTTCTTGTGGTATAAATTTGCCGATTGGTTATTGGCAGAACTACATGAAAATTCTCATTTCTACATAGCTTTTGGACTGACGCTAATTGCATCAATGTTCATCGCCAGAACTTTCATATTTGCTGAAATTCTTTTTATGGTGATGATAGCAGCATACATTTATCCCAACAAAATACAATCAGCCGACCCTAAAGGTCGGAAGGGTATTCCATTTATAACTCGGTTAAAAAAAGCAGCATAATAATCAACATACAAATACCACACGATTTCATGTCGATTTTGTATGTTGATTATTACACATTTTTTTATTCAAAACAAACCAAATATGCAAATAAATAATCATTCCTTCTTGGAATCTCAGCCACCAATTCAGGACGATATACAAACAAAGCCTTTAAGGTTTATAACAGATTATTCTTTGTGGAATATCCTATTCCCTAGACAGTCACAAATCCTGACGGCTTCCACCAAAAAGCTCACTAGAGCTGAAGCGTTCGTTGACCTCATCAACCGACAACGTCTGGCCATTATTACCAATGATGATAATTTCCTCCAAATTACCGCCGTGGCTTTGAGCAAGGCATGGGGATGGGACAGGACTACCGTCAAGAAATTTATCCTCGCCTTGCAAAAGATAAATGCTATTTCTTGCCTTCCCAACGTTAACGGTAAAACTGTCATACGAATAAACAATATTTTAGGTGAAAAACATTCTTTGCAGACGATAAACGAGGTTCCAATACAGCCTCATTGCGACAGCTCTGCTTACGCAAATAAATAACCAGAAACATTCGTTAATCCTCAACCCCCACCGCCAATCTCGCCAAGCAGTGCTTGCACCAAACCATGCGATTTTGGCAGTGAGGGTGTAGCCTAATACGCAGTTTGGGTCGAGAACTCCCCTAAACAGCAAACCAGACCGCACTTAAAATGAGCAAGCTCAGCGGTCGATATTAGGCTCAGGGCACACCCTAAGAACCCTCAAAAATAGAACCAATATGGAAAAAAAACAGAAACAAGTGTGCGACATCAGGGCAGGAAAAGGCATGAGTATCGCACAGAGTAATGAACACCTTCGAGTGGGTCAAGAAAGCGCTTATCTGAAAAATTTATCAGGCACGTTTGACCCAACCCGTGAAAAACTGAACTTCGAAATAGGTCGAGGTGGTGTTATCCAACCTTTGAACAAAGGGCTATCCATTACACGTCGAATTAGAGACAATCTAAAAGAACGTGGAATCAAAGATCCAAATGAAGGACTTTCTGAAAGTGACCCGAAGAGAAGAAGAACCATTGCCAATATCATCCTACAAGGCTCTCAGTTAACTATGCGGAAACTTGCTTTCGGGGAGCAGGATGTTAATTGGGAAAAAGGATCTGATAATTCCCATATCACCAGGTGCCCAGAAATCGAACAATGGGCCACCGATATGTACAACTTCGTTGCACGTAAATATGGTGAGGAAAACATTGCTGCATTTGTGGTACACCTCGATGAGACAAATCCACATATACATTGCACACTTCTTCCAATCACCACCCAAAATAAATTTTCATGGAATTTTTTCCTTGGCGGAAATAAAGAGGAAGGCTCAAAAAAATATAAAGAACTACATGATGAACTAGCTGCCATCAACAAACGATGGGGACTTGAACGAGGGGAACCCGTACAACTTACAGGTACTAAGCACAAGTCCTATAACCAATGGCTGGATGAAGTCATTAAGGGTAAAGAAACTACCATCAATACTCTCAATATGGGAATCAAGCAAGCTGAAACAAGATTGAAGGGTCTGGCGAAAATGCTGTCGAATTTAGAGACGAAAAAGAGTGAGACAGAGATACAGATTGCTATGTTGGAAGAAAAGATGAGAAAGGGTGAGATAAAACATGAGGACATTACAGAACAAATCCGTACTCTTAAAGCTCAGGTGAAAGACTGTGAAGAAAAAATTGAAGACAAGAAAACCAAACTGAAAACAGCGGAAAATCAACTCGAAAAACTGCTTGACCGCAAAGCTGAAGTCGAAGACGAAATCATGTCTATGCAACAACAAATCAACAGGGATTTGCCCACTCTTCACATGAAAACCGTGAAGGAGATGGATGCAACATTGTGGAGAGTCACTGCTGAAGAAGCTAAGGAAATGGCAGAAAAAATTCCTGCATTCTATGATACACTTTCCCCTACACAACGAGAAGAATTTAACAATATTTTTGATAATTCATTTTTTGAAATCATGGCTGAGAAAGCTAATGAAACTTCTGCAGTGGCTGCAGCACTCTTCCTCGGCTATGTTGACCAAGCTGTCAATTTCGCACAAGCACATGGAGGCGGAGGAGGTGGAGGCTCAAACGCATCATTGAAGAGAAAAGAGGATGAGGACGACCTCGCCTGGAGAAG
>JAEEGL013987722.1_pt1 | contig 12157 bp, 10 predicted proteins | sample 9134231 | NCBI WGS metagenome assembly JAEEGL01 (sample SAMN16246548, study PRJNA631951) | gut metagenome | biome: gut microbiome; feature: rumen; material: fiber-attached | host: Bos | place: Iran: Karaj | collected 2018-10
ACAGAAGCAGCCAATGCCGTGTTAACGTTACCGCAGCCAAAATCAAGACAATAGGAATTAAAACTGTCGCCAATTGAACTTGTCCAGTAGTTACCAGTTATGTTAACATGATCAACGGTAGAACCGAGACGAGATCCGCATGTGGGGAGAAAGACCGCACCATTTGCCTCCATTTGTGTCCATTCGTCAAGCGTGTAGTAGTTTCCATACCATCCACTGGTTTGTGGGAAAAATTCTAAGTTTTCAGGTTGTACCCAGTTGTCGGGTAATAAAATCAATCCAAATGAGGATTCAATACATCCTCTTGCGTATAATTCATCGCATTGCGGACGCCCAGTCAACAAATAATCCCATTCCTTAGATGTAAGTGTGCGCCAGAGATTTGCCTTATTTCCACCATTCGAGATTTTATTATACACACCCCAGTCTGACTTTGTTCCTGCAATATCTTTTTCTATTGAATATCCGTCTTTGTTTCCGTAAGGATATACGTTCTTGTAGCCGCTCGTCCCCCATCCGAACAAATCAATCCATCCATTATAGGATTTGGAAATATTTGCGTTGTCTTCTCCGATTATGTCATACTGATGCTCCGCAAAACGCCATACGTTGCTACTTGCATTGTATTGTAAATTTGCTTGAGAAAAATAGACTTGTTTTCCTTTGGCAACAGTAAATACTCCACTCGTAAGAACACCTTCGGTCGGTAGTTCCCCGCCGCCTGTTTTAACATCCATTTTTTCGCACGCCGAGCACAATGTTATTGTGACGAATGCAAGCAAAACATTACCCCAAAAACGATTCATATTCTTTTGAATTATAAATAACAAATATACAAATTCTGCAAAACTATGTTTGATGATTATTCTAAAATACCACGAAGAGTTTTCATCTGTTGCACTGTCATTTGACCTTGAGCGGATATGTGTTCTAAGGAAACGGCGGCAAACGAGAACGGGCTTCCCAAGCAGAGATTAGCTATTCTGGTAATTTTTCCTTCGGCGCCCATTGCCAAGGCAACTATGTTGGAATAATCGGCGTATAACGAAAGAACTCGTGCCGAATCGGCTTTTGTTTGTGCCATTGTGGCAATTTTTGCTATGTCAGCGCCTTGCGCAAAGCAATCGTCAACAATTGTTTTCAATTCTTGTGAAGATGGCGTTTTTTCGTAGTTATGATATGAAATGATGCTCTTGCAATTATGTGCTTTGGCAAAAGCCATCACTTGCTTTTTGAACGTTTCCGGGGATTCTATTTCAACGTCAACATAGGTCGCGCCAGCCTCAATAGCCGCTTTTAAGAGAGCCGTCCGCTGTTCGTCGTCGCAATAATCAGGGCGGCACGTCGCGATAGTTGGTTTTTGTATGTGCGAAAATACTTCGATGGTTGTTTGCAAATTCAATCCGCACAAATCAATTCGGATTTCTGCCATTTCCGAGGAATTGGCGATGTCCACAATCAGAGGGATTGACTTTTCTATGACACTAACACAAATCACCGATATATTTTGCTAATTCCACGTATGAGACTTTTTCCACGCAACAAGAGCCTATACCTGTAAGATATACAAAGTGAACGCTGTCGCCATCGCGTTTTTTGTCACATTTCATCACGGTAAGTAACTCTTCTGGACCGACTTCGCAGCTGGTTGGTAAACCAAGATTCTGCAAAAGTGTAATCAAGCGGTCGCAATCTTTTTGTGCCATTTTGCCTTTCAAAACAGATAATTTCGCGGCATACACCATGCCCACGCTCACAGCGTAACCATGGGGCATTTTGGTGATTTTTTCTATTGCGTGACCAAACGTGTGGCCGAAGTTGAATATCCGTCGGGCTCCCGACTCCCGAACGTCGTTGCTCACCACATTTGATTTTATCACAATCGACTCATATACAAATGTTTCCAGTACCTCAAGCGAGTAATTCTGTAAATCTGCCACGTGGTTTTCTATATATGAGAACAATTGTTCATTGGCAATTGCGCCGTGTTTCACCACTTCGCCCATTCCGCTCAACAATTCTGATTGTGGTAGCGATTTCAGTATATTCAGTTCGCAAATCACAAATTTCGGCAAGTTGAATGTGCCAATCATATTTTTATAGCCGCGGAAGTTTACACCGTTTTTCCCTCCGACACTTGCATCGACTTGACTCAGCAATGTGGTTGACACAAAACCAAATTCAATACCACGCATAAAAATAGTTGCGATAAAGCCACTCATGTCGCACACAATACCTCCGCCAATTCCAAGGATGAACGAGGTTCGGTCGAATTCGTGCGCTATTAGTTGTTCAAACACCACATCGAGCGATTGCAAACTCTTATTTGCTTCGCCACGTGGAATTTCTATCACAACGTCGGCTTTGGGGAACTGTTCGCCATACAACGAATGGATTACCGGGTCGGTAATTATGGCGATTTTTCGATTTTGTGGCAAATACTTCGTAACGTTTGCAAGCGTTTCGCCTACAAATATCTTCGATTCGCCTATGGAACTTTTTATCTCAAGTTGCTTCATTGCGCTGAACTAAAAGCTCGACAAATATATAAAAAAGACTGATGCTCGGTGATAAAAACCGAGATTTGATTTCACAAACAGCCAATAAAACAAAAAAAAGTCCCCACAGACGAACCTTCTGCAGGGACTCCCTCATAAAAAGGACGACACAAAATTATTTTAAAATTTGAAACGAACGCCTAAAGAAACGTGTAAAACCGTGGTCCGATAATAGTCGGAATCTTTGATTGCTCCTTCTACTAATTCAAAAGCAGGCGATGTGATTGGTAATGAAAGTCCAATTTTGGGAACAAAACTCACGTGTTCACCTCCAACTCTACAAAACGCCATCGGTTCCAAATGAACCATAGAAAACTTTTTATCAAATGACTTTCCATAATCATCGGTCCAGTCAAGATTATGAAGCGATGAGGCCAACCGCATCGACAACCCCCATTCAAACTTCTTAACCTTCTGTCCAAAATCAACTTGTGCGAAAGCTAAGCCATATCTATTGCGATACGATTTTTCCTCAGCTGTTCCATATCCCGCGCCCGCAAATGCCTCTAATTTATACGAGTCGCTTTGTAGTAGGTTATAGCGACCTACCGCGGCTTCAAGATACTTGTGGGCGTACCGTCCATAAACGGAAATGTCGGTGTACTTCGCACGGGAAGAGTCTTTGTGGGTAAATATATCGTTGTAGTCCGTTATGTTTCCGAACGACATATTTCCGTTAAGCACTACCGCATACTTGTCGGAACAAGCATAACCCAGCGAGGCGTACGCGCTATTGGTGCTGACCGACAATTCCACTTGTGTTTCACCTTTCTCCTCAAACAAAGGAGCATTCGCCATCTGCGGAATGTACATTGATGAACATCCGCTTAAAAGGAACGGCAAGAGATACAGAACTTTTTTCATAATCACTTCTTTTTATTGTTTAAAAATTTGTTTAGTTTCCACGTTTCCATTTCCTTGTACAACACGTACCACATACGTTCCTACAGGAAGTTGACTGCAATCAATTTCCGTATTTTTATGGAATGTTTGCGACAAAACTTTTTTCCCGCTCACATCGTAAAAAGCTATTGTGTTGTTTGTTTTGTTCGATGAAACATATAATCTGTCATCTACTGGATTTGGATACAGAATCACTGGCTCTGAATAGTCCACAACCAAGGATACAAAATCGTTTTCCGTAGGTTCAGCTTCATCTGAGCCGTAAGATTCAAGATCGTATGATTTCACATAATTTGCGTTGGATTCGTCACAATAGTTGAAGTTGCCGATTTTTGCGGAAAACTGCGCGCCATGGTGGATTTTTGTTCCCGATTTCAGTACTATTTTTTCGCTTGCCAACACCGAAGTTTGGGAGCCAGATTCCATAACCACCTCGCCATCGTTGTATTGCACATCGTCAACACTATTTCCGATATATACACTGCCACGGGCTTCAGCCGCTTTTCTGTGACCTTGTTTCATAGTTTCATTCTCTACATATATCGTTTCAGGAGCTGCCTCCTGCAACATCATGTTTGTCATCTCCTCTGTAAAAACGCCAATTTTGTTGTCATCGTATATATGATCGAGATTTTTATTTTCAACATACAGCACATCGAATAAAGAAACGTCTGATGCTGAGGTTTTTACATATAAATTATTCGACATACGGCGAAACGCATTTTGTTGGTTCAAGTACGTTTTTATGTTGAGGGAAGGATTTGTAATATGTTCCAGTCCCAGCGAACTGTATGTAGGAATGAAATTATCGGTTTTTGAATTATAGTCGATTTCACCTAAGAATTCAATCAAATCAATATAGTCGATGCCCCATAACGAGCCGTTGTTTCTAAAATCCTTCAGGTTGTGCAAATTTCTGATGCTTCCCGGAGCGTTATCAATCGGCATAGTGTTGTTCACATATTCATTTCGTGAAGCAAGGCTTTTTCCCGATGTGCAGTGGGTGGAATTCAAAATGCGGATGCAAGTTCTGTAATTCACCGACTCGCTATACACAAGGCTATTGGTGTTGTTAGGAACGGCATATACCGAAAACTCCCACGACAAGTGAGGAACAGGCACAACATCGGGGACAAAATACGACAATTTGGGATCTTTACGCATCAACTGTGTTCCGGCAGAAAAACCTTGTCCCGTACCGTTGCCACTTCCCATTGAAATGGCGATGGTTCTGCATTCCTGTGGGAAATTTCCCATACGTTCCAGACTTGACAAAAACGTGTTTCGCATCGCTGATGCTTGAGCTGTTTTTCCCGATGTGGCTGTATGATGGTACAATAACATTTCTTTTGCCGCATCGCTGTTAAGCATAGTGTCTTCGGCATTTTTCAAGGCCGCCAGCACTTCGAGCAAATCGCTGTTCAAGTATTTTACCATATATTGGATTCCTAACGGGACATTTGCGCCTTCTTGTGGTGAATCAACCGAAATGAAAAGTTTCGTTTGATGGTCGATTTCGTAATATTCCATATAAGTAAGCGCATAGCGTACGACCAGCCCTCCCATGCTCGCGCCGGCAATAATCAATTCATTGTCCGACGTCTTTTCGGCATTTATTTTTTGAATAAAATCGACCAAATTTTTTGCATTGGGAATTATGGATTCCGTGCTGTTTTTCGAACGATACAGAATAATGTCATAGCCTTCGTTGCGCAGTTTGTCAAGAAATCCGTTTTTGTTTGATATGCGGTATAAATTCACTTTATTTCCGTCGTCAACCAATCGGTTGTTATCCATTGGGTCGAAGCCGGAAACAATCAAGCATGGCTTTCTTATAGTTCCGTCGCTGTTGCATCTGCCATACACCGCATATTCCGCTTCAATGGAATTCGACACGAAACTTGTCGGACCTAAATCGGGCTCCATGCCAAAAGAGTATCCTTTCAGCAATGTTTCCGAAGTAATATCGTTCACATACAGCACGCTTGTGCTATAAAACGTTTTTCCCGACGCATGTATCCGTGTTTTGATAACCTTTTCTCCGCCAGCAGTATATGTCACCAACATCGATGTCCCAACACCGATAGAAACAAACCCTTGCCCGTCGTCGAAGTCAATTTCTATGCTTTGGATGGTGTTGGATTTATTACCGACAACGCTTAGTTCTGGAATCGAAAACGTATATGTGCCAACCTCCACTTGTTCTGCAAATGGAGAAACTGCGCAACAGATTTTTTCGTCAAGCACTTGTGTATTCCACGATGAAGCGTCAATGACCTTGCCGCGAACGGTATCAAGTACAATCTGATGGTTGGAAACAGCTTCCGGTTTTATTTGATTGTATGCAAACAGCAGAACTCCAACGGGAATTGCGTTGGGACATGCAGCTTCGGCGCGTTCCACAATGTTTTGGTTACAATCAATAGTACTATAGTCGATGTGAGCAAAGCAAAATTGCCGATACAGCTTTTCCCATGTTGTAAACGAACTTGTGTCACACGATTTTGAGCCATCGAATTTCCCCGTGTTTACATTCGGGATAGCCTTTTCTATCAGCAATCCCGTGGTAATTTTATTCGACGGAATTTCCGCATATACGTCGGAAACTATCGTCTTATATCGCTCCACAACGGCATCGGATTGGGCCACAATTCGAACCGCGCAGGACAAAATCAAACTGATGATAATTACAATTTTTTTCATACTTTCTTGTACATTGTTTATTTCACATCAGATGATTGTAGTTCTCGTATTTGATTCTGTAAATCAATCATATACAAAGTCATTTCCTCAATTTTCTGTAATAAAATTGAATTCATTTCTGCCAAGTTCACATGCTGTCCTTCCATACTGCTTGCATCAGGGACATTAGGAAGATGTTTGTGCTCTTTCACGAATGCGTCAACTTCGTCAAGAGATTTCAATTCGTACTCGTCGGCGAACACGTAATCAGGCCATTTGTTGCCATTTACAGTGGCAAGCACTTCGATTTCTTCCGCATAGATTTTTTTTGCATTCACAACGCCGTTGCCAAATACCGTAAACGCCGTTCTTTTATTTGTGGCATCATACACTGAGAATGCTTTTGTTTTTTCCGTTCCATTTACCGAAAATCCTGTTTTTGTGCCAGTTAGACCTTTGATTGAAATAGTGGTATAACCAGTCAACGGCATAGGAATATTTTCTGTTCCAAGAAATACTGTGCTTGGTGTCCATTGCAACGCAATTTTCTCAATATGAGGTCCATTTACTGCGGAAAGATTGTTTCGCTGGCGGATTCCCAACGCGCCGCCGTTCCAGCCATACAATACGGGTCCATCGGTGTCCATATCGGCAAATAGGCGCTTTTGTGGAGCTGGCACGTTTGTGTTGTCGGAAATGCCGTAATAGCCAAGGCCAGAATGAGGGTCGCAGGCATCACGGAAATAAATGTCGTTATTGTACAGCGCAAAAGGTGTATTGCACGAACGTAATTGATTTATATTCACAAAGTTGCCGCCTTGTCCGCTTACTATGCCTGCATTTCCGCTCGCATTCGGTGGCGTTGTGCCATCGGCTCCATTGTTTTGTTGTGCCAACGAAATCGGGAAATAGTCTGACGCATACGGATTCGGGCACGACTCCATTGACGATGATGCACAGTCAAGGCACAACCATCCCCAACCGCTTGCAGCCGCTTCTGATGGAGCAGGAGAGCTTGGCCACATTTCTTGTAACAACTGATAGTGTTTTCCTCCATACTGCACGGTAAGGTTCTTGCCTTCCTCAAGCACATAATGGAATGGTATCCACACGCTGTCGTAGTCGCTTGAAACACGCCACAGCCATGCATTGTTCGCATCGTACGGCGTTGATGGTGTATAATGCGACGAGGATTGCTCGTTCATATACACAATAGGGACTTGCACCCCGTTGATGGTGATATCCACCACATCTCCCTGTTTGTAATCTGTTGAAGGGTCATACGTGTCGGCAAAAACCGAGTTGCACGTAGTTACACACACTAATGCTCCCGCGAGCATTCTAAAGAAACTTTTTTTCTTCATGGTACTTATTATTTAATGGTTTATACTAATTTCTGGCTTTTTGTTTAGTTTGTTGTTTGATTTTGTTTGTTTCTTGTCGCAAAATTACCCATTTCTTTATTTTGACCGTTATTTTTCTTTTCTTTATCCATAACCAAATCATACTAAATAGAACCAAATCATACTTTCATTGAACTTTTGGATAAAATGCGTTCTCAATATGCTCAATTGTATATGACCCATTTCGGGCGATAATCGAAATTATGTCGAAACGGACATCGCAATCTAACTTGTTCCTTCGTACATAATAATTTGCCGCTGACAAGAGCAGTTTCTGCTTTTGCTTATTGACTGCGTCCGCTGGATTTATAAAGGTTGTCGTACGTGTTTTCACTTCAACGAAAATCACCATCGAATCCTTCCGGGCGATAATATCGACTTCCTTGTGCGAACAACGCCAATTGGTTTCCAGCACGGTATATCCGTTTTCCTCGAGAAAACCTTGTGCGGTACGTTCGCCCCACGACCCTACTTGTTTTGTGTCTTGAAATTCCATAGCATTTTGCGACTCAATAACGCTGCAAATGTAGATGCTTGACCCACCTCTGTCAAGAGGAAAATAACAAAGCAAATTGCGCTATTACGCACTATTTCAAGCTAATTGGAATTTTTGTCGCGGAAAAGATTCTTAAATTAGGCGAAAGCGGGAAAAATGATTTTTCTGTGACGACATACAATCTGTTTTCAAAACATTACTAAAATTTTCCTACTTTTGTAAAAAATTGAAATATGAAAAAATTTATTGTTTTTGTATTAGGAACGTTTATGGGAATTGGCGCATTGGCGCAGCGTCCCACGGCAACGTTGGAACAAGTTAAGGAACTGATAGCTGGGAAATCGTTGATTGTTGTGTTCGACGAAAATCCTATGAATAATTATAATGCGGAAATCCGCAAGGCTGTTGAGAAAAACTGGACGTTGACCACGTTCCGCTTTATGCATCTGGGCGATTTGGACAGTACAAAACTCCAAAATCCCAATAATGCGTTTCTCGCACCTGTGACTATGTCGTTCGGCGAAGACAAGGATTCGGTGAAATATACATTCTTGAGTTTGTTGATTGGTGGTCAGTATGAAACCATCAACGATTTGCCCGAAGTGTGCACGTTTCCACTTTGCTACGAAGGCAGCGACGAAGACGAAATGACGTATAAATTGCCGGCAATTGTTGCTTTCTTCAACAAGCATGTGCAAAATATTGTGGATAATCCTGCATTGCTGAAGGATAAGAAATATACGACTTACACCAAACAAAAACGGAGCATTGCCGATAAAAACATTTACTTGCTGAAGTCAGAACAAACGCCGTCGTTCGACGAAGCTTCGGAAATCTCGGCGGTAAATCCTGTGGCAAAGGTTACTATTATTGAAGACTATACACAACTCGAAAAAATTATCCGTCGAAAGGAACCAAACGCAATGTTTCTCCACGTGGTTGGCTGGACCGATGCTGAAATGGTTCAAAGTGGCGAAATGATTCCTGGCAGATGTTACAAAGTATTAATGGATGTGGAGGGCAATCTTTACTATTTCGCATTCCACAAAATGAAAGGTGATGCTTCGGAAGAGTTGAACGGTATGCAGGCGAGCGATTGGAAAGCGTTGGCTACCTATTCAAAATAATGCGTAATGAGAAATGCTCAATGCGCAGTTAAAATTTGTGTAGGAGCAAACTGTCAATCATTTTCACGTAAAAATCCATTGTATATGCGCCATTGGCGTATTGGAGGGATTCTTCATCGCAAAACATTACTGTGGGAATCGAACGAATTTGGAAAAACTCCGACAGTTCGCGGGCATAGTCAACATTGATTTTGTAAAAATCAACTTTTCCGGCATACACTTCCGCCAATGTATCGAAGTAGGGTGCGATTGCTTTGCATGGACGGCACCATTCGGCATAGAAATCGACCACGCAGGGCTTCCCTCCTTTGAAATCCCATTGCGTGGGGCTTTCAAGATAATTGAACACAACTTCCCTATATTGTTGTTCCGACAATGATTCAACGATAGGCTTTTTTACAACCGATTGTGTTTCAACGTGCTGTTTGGTCTGTGCGTTTTTGTTTCCGCACGCCGCCACAACCAATGCACACAATACAAATAAAAAGTGTTGTTTCATACCATACAGATTTTTGTCAAAAATACGTTAAAAAGTACGAATGGCAAGATTTTTTTCTATCTTTGGAAATATGAATCGGATAAATCTTGAAATAACGGGGCTTACGTGCAGTCCGACATCGAAAGATGCCTACATTCTCGTTTTGAGCGAAAAAGACGGGAACCGTAGGTTACCTATTTTTATTGGCACACACGAGGCATCGGCTATTGCCCTGAAATTGGAGCAACTCACATCGCCGCGTCCGCTTACGCACGATTTGTTTAAGATTGTTGCCGATGAATTGAAATTTTCCATTACGAATGTGTTTATCTACAAACTTGAAGATGGCGTGTTTTATGCGCAAATAACTGTAAACCAAGGTGATGAGGTGCATGTTATTGACTGTCGTACTTCGGACGCTGTGGCGCTGGCAACTCGTTTTGATTGTGCGATACAAACTACCGAAGATATTTTGGAACGTGCAAGTGTATCTGTTGATTCCCAAGACATTACACAGTATGAAGATGAGAATCCCATTTCCGAGGAAGAGCTGGAAAACGAAGAAAAACGGTTAGAATTCATTTTCGACAGCGTTCAGGAATTGGAAGAAAAGCTTTCGCAAGCCATTGAAAAGGAAGATTTCGAAACAGCATCACTTATTCGTGACGAACTTCGTTCACGAGAATCGAATATTTAGTTAGGAATTAGGAGATAGGAGTTAGGAATTATGGGTTATGAATTATTGGTTATGGGTTATGTAGGGGTGGCTGAGCTTGTCGAAGCCACAATCACCGATGGCGTTCGTTTCGACAGGCTCAACGACCGCATTTCGACAAACTCAACGACCGCCGTCATGTCGAACGAAGCGGAGCGGAGTGAGACATCTCATCAAAAAAGAAAAATAAATTTTGTTTAATTAAATACGTATAAAAATGAAGAAATTAGTTTTAACATTGACTTTGGCGATTGCGGCGTTGTTGTCGTTCGCCCAGATTCCGCAAACATTCAGTTACCAAGGCGTGGTGCGGGACGCGGAAAACAAGATTGTGGCTGAAAAGGCGATTACGGTAAGCGTGCAGATTTTGCAGGGAACCGACGAAGGTGCGGAGGTTTACGCTGAAACTCACGAAGTTACCACCAACGCAAACGGTTTGATGACCTTTGAATTGGGAAGCAAGAATGCTGAGGATTTTGCAAAAATAGACTGGAGTAACGCTCCTTATTTTGTAAAAACCGTTGCTGAATTCGATGGCAAGCAGATTTCGGGCGTAACGCCGCTGTTGGCTGTGCCGTATGCGCTCTATGCCGCAAAAGCAGGAAACGCCGATGTTGATTTAAGCGCATACGCTACAAAAGAAGAAATTCCAAGCACGGATGGTTTTGCAACGAAAGAAGAATTGAATGCCTTGAACATTCCAAGCGTGGAAGGATTGGCAAGCGAAAGTTATGTGAATGAGAAAGTTGCGGCAATAGATTTAAGCAATTATTATTTGAAATCCGATGTTGACGCTTTGTTTGCCGAATTGACCGAAAAAGTCGCAAAACTTGATAAACAATTGAATCCGCCTGTGTTTTCCGTTTCTGAAACAAAAAAAGTTTATTTCTCGCAAGGAAATTTGCAATACCAAGCCAGCACAGGCACGTGGCGATTTGCGGAAAACCAGTACGACATAATTGGCCGTGATAATGCCAATATTTCAAGTTCTTATAGTGGTTGGATAGATTTATTTGGTTGGGGGACAAGTGGTTATAACGATAAATTCCCATATATGACCAGCACAGGTACCGACTACGGAGACGGCTCAAACGACATTGCAGGAACGAACTACGACTGGGGCGTGAACAACGCAATCAGCAATGGTGGCAACCAAGCAGGCTTGTGGCGCACACTCACAAGAACCGAATGGAAGTATCTAATCCAAACCAGAACCAACGCATCAAGCAAGTACGGTGTTGCTAAAGTTAATAATGTGAACGGATTAGTTTTGTTACCTGATGATTGGAAATTGCCAAACGGTGTAACATTCACAAGCGGTACTGCAAATAATAGCGGTAATGCATATTACGAAACTGTGAATAAATATTCCGCTACAGAATGGGCGAAAATGGAAGCAAACGGTGCGGTATTTCTTCCTGCTGCGGGCCGCCGTGGCGGGACGGATGTGTACGACGTTGGTTCCTTCGGCTTCTATTGGTCGAGTTCGGCTTACGGCATCGACAGAGCGTACTGTCCGTACTTCGGCCGCAGCTACGTGGACACGGACTACGGCAGCCGCGACAACGGGCGGTCTGTTCGTCTTGTCCAAGATGCGGAGTAGTTAGGAAGTAGGATTTAGGAGATAGGAAAGGCTGCCGAGAGGTGGCCTTTTTTAATGCACAATTCACAATGCATAATGCACAATGAAAAATGCGTAATGCTTAATGCGAAATGCGCAATTATCAATTCTCAATTTTAAATCCAACTGGTTTCCGTTCGGCAAATTCTTTTCGTATGGTGTTTTCGGCTTGCA
>JAEEGL014202650.1_pt1 | contig 12157 bp, 8 predicted proteins | sample 9134231 | NCBI WGS metagenome assembly JAEEGL01 (sample SAMN16246548, study PRJNA631951) | gut metagenome | biome: gut microbiome; feature: rumen; material: fiber-attached | host: Bos | place: Iran: Karaj | collected 2018-10
ACCCGGACACCACCGCGGCTGTCCTTTCTTAAAATCGTTTGCAGTATAACTCATTGTTTTACCTTTTTACTTGTTTACCTTTTTACTTCTTCAAGATATCCTCGAATGCATTCACTAACTCCTCAACGACGAAGGGCTGACCCTTGACCTGATTGAACTGGAAGGGGACGAAGTTGTCGACCTTCATGCGCAGGTAGGCGGCGAGCTGACCCATGTTCTGCTCGGCCACAACGACCTTCTTGTACTTCGTCAGCACCTCGCTGGTGTTCTTGGGCAGCGGATTCAGGTACTTGAACTGCGCCTGAGCCACCTTGTAGCCCTTGGCACGAAGCTCGTCCATAGCCGAGTGCAGGTGACCATAGGTAGAACCGAAGCCCACAACGAGCAGGTCGGCATCGTCCTTGTCGCCGATGACCTCCAGGTCGGGAACCTGGATATTGGCAATCTTCTGCTGACGCAGGCGAGTCATCAGATCGTGGTTCTCGGGATTGGTAGAGATGGCACCAGTCTCAGAGTCCTTCTCCAGACCACCCAGAATGTGGGTGAAGCCCTCACGACCGGGAACAGCCCAGTAGCGGGTACCGTTCTCGGCACGCATATAGGGAGTCCACTTGCCCTTCAGTTCCTCAGGAACGTAGGGAGGATTGATGGTATCGAGCTTGGCGACCTCAGGCAGACGGAAGGCACCCGAGCCGTTGGCAATATAGGCATCGGTGAGCAGCACGACAGGAGTCATGTGCTCGAGGGCTATCTTACAAGCCTGGTAGGCAGCATCGAAGCAGTCGGCAGGACTGGTAGCAGCCAGCACCGGCATGGGGCTCTCGCCGTTACGGCCGAAGAGTGCCTGGAGCAGGTCGGTCTGTTCCGACTTGGTGGGCAGACCCGTGGCAGGACCGCCACGCTGCACGTCGAGCACCACGAGGGGCAGTTCCATGATGACAGCAAGGTTCATGGCCTCCGACTTCAGGCAGATGCCAGGGCCAGAGGTAGAGGTGACGGCCAGGGCACCGGCGAACGAAGCTCCGAGGGCTGAGGCACATCCCGAGATCTCATCCTCGCACTGGACTGTGGTCACACCGAGTGACTTGTGCTTCGACAGCTCATGCAGCACGTCGGTAGCAGGAGTGATGGGGTAAGAACCCAAGTAGAGCTTCAGGCCAGCCTTCTCGGCAGCTGCAATGAAGCCATAGGCTGTAGCCTTGTTACCCGTGATGTCCATATAGCGTCCAGGCACCTTGTTCTTGGTTTCAATACGACGCACGTTGACAGCACTTGAGTGGGTGTTGTGTCCGTAGTCGTAGCCAGCCTGTACCACCTTGATATTGTTCTCGGCAACGGCAGGCTTCTTGGCAAACTTCTCCTTCAGGAAGTTGGCCACCAGCGACAGGTCGCGGTCGAAGAGCCAGCACACCAGACCCAGGGCAAACATGTTACGTGACTTCAGAATGGCCTTGTTGTCCATGCCTGTGTCAGCCAGACAGTCCTTTACCATCTGTGTCAGCGGACACTGGATGACGCGATCGGAGTCGATACCCATCTCGCCCAGATAATCCTCCGACTGGAACTGTGCCTTCTCCAGGTCCTTGGGACCGAAGGAGTCAGTGTCAATGATGATGGTGGCATCGGGCTTGGCGTAGCGATACTGCGTCTTCAGGGCGGCAGCGTTCATGGCCACCAGCACGTCGCACTTGTCGCCAGGAGTATAGACCTGACCAGCACCGATGTGTACCTGGAATCCGGAGACACCCGTCAGCGAGCCTTGCGGGGCGCGGATGTCGGCAGGATAGTCGGGGAATGTTGAGATACCATTACCTACGGTAGCTGATACCGTAGAAAAGATGTTTCCGGCCAGCTGCATGCCGTCGCCGGAATCACCAGAGAACCGGACAACTACCTGTTCGAGTTCTTGAATGTCTAATTGTTCAGCCATAATATATTTATTATATACCTTAATATATCTTATCGTTACGGCGTGCAAAATTAAGGAATTACAAGCAAAAAGCCAAAGGAATTACGATAAAAATGCAGTTATGCGCCTAATTCCGGCTCGTAGCTGCATTTTTATTCACAATCCCCAACGGAACTGGTACGTCAGGTGTGGTTAGTATTCGAACGACGAACCGCCGAGGAACTCGCGCAACAGCGACGTGGGCGGAATCTGTGCCTCGGGAATAGGCTTGATGTACTTGAGGAACTTCCTAAGGCGGTAAGCCTCAGCATGTTCCACACAGTTCTCGGGTACCTGCTCCAACAGGGGCTCTGCCTGTTGCTTGATGACAGCGAGTTCGAAGAGCATGGCCGAGTTGAACATGGCATCAGCATTCTCCTGATAGGGGAATATCCAGCGATTCTCACCCTTGCGCACGCTGGGCCAACGACGTATGGTCTCCTGAGCCGACACGCCACGATACTTGTAGTCGCGGATGATGCGACGCAGCAGGCGGTTGTCGGTGGTTGGGATGTAGTTGTGGTTATCCAACAGAATGGTAGTGAGGGCCGACGCGTAGATGCGGAACTTCTGGCTGTCGGGAATCTCGGCGGTCAACTCGGGGTTCAGGGCATGGATGCCCTCGACCACCAATATCTCGTTGCCCTTCAACTGCAGGTGCCTGCCACTCCACTCGCTCTTGCCCTGCTGGAAGTTGTAACGGGGCAGCTCCACCTCCTCACCACGGAACAGAGCGTTCAGCTGCTGGTTGAGCAGGGGAATATTCAGGGCGTGGAGGTGCTCAAAGTCGTAGTCGCCACTCTCGTCGAGGGGGGTCTGGTCGCGGTCCTGGAAATAGTCGTCCAACGAGATGCCTATGGGCTTCAGCCCGTTGACGGCCAGCTGGACGCTGATGCGCTTGCAGGTAGTCGTCTTACCACTGGACGAAGGACCTGCAATGAGCACCATTCTGATGCCGGGCCGATGGGCTATCTCGTCGGCTATCTGGGCTATCTTCTTCTCCTGCAGGGCCTCGCTGATTTGTATCAGTTCGTTGGTATGTCCCTCACGGATGGCTCTGTTGAGGTCGCCCACGGTACGCATACCTAAGATGCCCTGCCAACGGTGGTGCTCCTTGAAGATTTCGAACATCTTGTCCTGTCGGACGAAGGCTCCAAGCTTGGAGGGGTCCTGCTGCGAGGGGATGCGCAACAACAGACCGTCGAAGTAGTATTCCACGCCGAACAGATAGAGCTGGCCTGTCGAGGTGAGCAAAGAACCGTAGTAGTAGTCCAGATAGCCGTCGATGTCGTAGTAGGTCGTATAGAGCGAGCCAGCCCCCTGGAGCAGCTTCACCTTTGAGAAGGAGCGGGACTCCGTAAACATGCGGATGGCCTCCTCCGTGGTGGTCTCGTGACGGTGGATGGGCACATTGGCAGCGATAATCTCCTGCATCCGCTGGCGCACGGCATTGACGTCGTCGGGTGTCACAGGACGGTCCAGGCGCAGGTCTACATAGTAGCCGTTGCTGACGGGGATGTCGATGACCACCGTACAGTCGGGCCACAGGTCGTGGGCAGCCTTGTTCAGCACGAAAAACAGGGTGCGCGTATAGGCTCGCATGGCTGAAGGGTCGTAGAGGCTGAGGAACTCCACTTCCTTCTGCTTATACACGCGGTAGTGCATTCCCTCAACTTTGTTGTTCACACGTGCAGAAATGGGGCCGTACTCTATCTGGAGTCCGATCTGCGCATAGACTTCCTCGAGTGTCGAGCCGGTAGGTACGTCATACATTTCGCCATTGTTGCGACAATGTATCTTGACTGTCTGTTCCATAGTAATGAGTGTCTTTAGATTGTTGATAGTGTTGCAAAAGTACGAAGAAAAGACGAAAGCACAAAGAGAAAAGTGAAAGAAAAATGATTTTTCCTTTTGCTTTTCACATGTTTTTTATTATCTTTGCCACCGAATTCGTTTAAAAGATATCTTTTATGCTGGTAATATTCAAACTTCTCGGCTCGCTGGCGCTTCTGATGTTCGGTATGAAAACCATGAGTGAAGCACTGCAAAAAATGGCGGGTCCCCAGTTGCGACATGTGTTAGGAGCAATGACTACCAACCGGTTTACAGGTATGCTGACAGGTACGCTGGTAACAGCTTCAGTCCAGTCCTCTACTGCTACGACCGTCATGACGGTCTCGTTTGTCAATGCGGGACTATTGACGCTGGCTCAGGCCATCTCAGTCATCATGGGTGCCAACATCGGCACCACGCTGACGGCATGGATTATGTCAGCAGGTATGTCGTTCGACGTCAGCAGCCTGTCGTATCCGGCTTTCTTCATTGGCATCATACTCATCTACCAGAAGCGATACCGCTACATCGGCGACTTCCTGTTCGGTATTGCCTTCCTGATATTCGCATTGGCTGTCCTGCGCCAGACAGGACAGGACATGCACCTGGGAGAGAACCAGATGGTGTTGAACTTCTTCGCCTCGTTTGACCCCAACTCGTTCCTGACCACGCTCATCTTCCTGCTGTTAGGAGGCATCCTGACCTTCTGCGTGCAGTCATCGGCAGCAGTCATGGCCATCACCATGATACTCTGTTCAAGCGGTGCACTGCCCATCTATCAGGGTATCGCACTTGTGATGGGTGAGAACATTGGAACCACCGTCACCTCCAACCTGGCGGCGATGTCGGCCAACACCCAGGCCCGCCGTGCCGCTCTGGCCCACATGTTCTTCAACGTCTTCGGTGTCTTCTGGATACTGTTTATCTTCCGTCCGTTCATCGACATGGTTTGCGGATGGGTAGGCTATGACGTAGACATGACCAAAGAGGCCGCAGGCGCCACAGCCTTCCTGGCCAATGCCGCCAAGCTGAGCTTCGTGCTGGCTGCCTTCCACACGACATTCAACGTGGCTAACACGTTCATCCTGATATGGTTTATCCCCCAGATTGAAAAGTTCGTCTGCTGGGTCATCAAGCCCAAGAAGGTGGACGAAGAAGAGGACTTCCGCCTGCACTTCATTACGGCTGGCTTCATGAAGACCCCGGAGCTCTCGGTGCTGGAGGCACAAAAGGAGATTCAGTCGTTCTCGGAACGTATGCAACGCATGTTCGGTATGGTACGCGAACTGCTGACCCTCTCGTCCAGTTCGAGCAACAAGAACGACAACAAGGCCGGTGACTTCAACAAACTGTTTACCCGCATTGAGAAATACGAGGGTATCTCGGACAACATGGAGCTGGAAATTGCCAAGTATCTGGACTCCGTCAGCGATGCCCACCTGTCTGATGACACCAAGGCCAAAATTCGTGCCATGCTTCGTGAGATTTCGGAGTTGGAGAGTATTGGCGATGCCTGCTACAACATGGCACGCACCATCTCTCGCAAATATAACGGCAAGGAAGACCACTTCACCGACAGACAATACGACCATCTGCACCAGATGATGGAGCTGACCAATCAGTCGCTGTCGCAGATGAACCGGCTGATGGGCGGCCGCAAGGAGTCTTTTGACGTCAACCGTACGTTCAACATCGAGCACGAAATCAACAACTATCGCAACCAGCTGAAGTCGCAGAACATCAACGACATCAACAACCACCAGTACACCTACGCCGTGGGTACCATCTACATGGACCTCATCAACGAGTGCGAAAAGCTGGGTGACTACGTGGTCAACGTCGTTGAGGCCCGTATGGGCATGCGCCAGAAAGAAGCCTAAGAGCGAGAAATATCCCTTATCCCTAAAAATAATAAGGTAAGAATAGCGTCAATTAGGAAATTTTTAAGTAATTTTGCGCCAGGAAACAAATTTATATTAATCAATATGAGTAAAAGACTACTATTCATGGTCATGATGTTAACCTCGGTGTTGACACTCATGGCTCAGGTTACCACCTCTGCCCTCAGCGGAAAGGTAACGATGGCAGACACCAAGGAAGAAGTGATTGGCGCCACCATTCAGGCAATCCATGAACCTTCAGGTACGAAGTATGCTGCCGTAACCAACTCAAACGGACGTTTCACAATCCAAGGTATGCGTAATGGCGGACCTTACAGTGTCGCCATCAGCTACATCGGCTATGAAACGAAGACTTTCCGTAACATCGTACTCGAACTGGGTGAGACCTATAACCTCAATGCATTGCTCTCTGAGGATGCGAACGAACTTACCGAGGTCGTTGTCAGCGGAAAAGCCTCGAAGTTTGCTGCTGAAAAGACAGGTGCTTCTACCAATATCAACCAGCGTACCATCCAAGAACTGCCTACCATCAACCGCTCCATCGGCGACCTGGCTAAGTTGTCGCCATACTACGGAGGCTCGAACAGCTTCGGCGGTATGAACGGAAAGATGTCGAATTTCACGCTTGACGGTGCCAACCTGAACAACAACTTCGGACTGAACTCCAGCCTACCCGGCGGTGGCAACCCTATCTCGATGGATGCCATTGACGAGGTACAGATGGTGGTTGCTCCATTCGATGTTCGCCAGTCCAACTTCATTGGCGGTGGTATCAACGCTGTGACCAAGTCGGGTACAAACACCTTCAAAGGTACGGCCTACTTCTACTACACCAACGAGGACATGCACGGTAACCGCGTAGACGGTGTCCAGAACTCGGAGCCCAACCCGGGTGAGGAAAAGGTGTATGGCTTCACACTCGGCGGTCCCATCATCAAGGACAAGCTCTTCTTCTTCGCCAACTACGAGCGCACGAACACGGAGAACATTCCGACCTACTGGCACCCGGACCTGACGGGTGGAGGTGCTGACAACAAGACCTATACCTCGCGTACGACACTCGAGGACATGCAGATGATCTCCCAGTTCGTCAAGAACAAATACGGTTACGACACCGGTTCACCGACAGACTATCCCGGCGACATCGTCAACAACAAATATTTGGCGCGTCTGGACTGGAACATCAACCAGAACCACCACCTTGCCGTACGCTTCAATCATACCAACAACTCGAGGTGGACACCCCCCAGTGCTACATCGCGCGACGTCGGTGGACTGTCTGCTGCCTGCGTAGGTATCAGTTCTATGGCCTTTGCCAACTCGTTCTACAACCAGGAGAATAAGGTTACCACCTTCTCGGGCGACCTGAACAGCCGCTTCGGACAGAATATCAGCAACCAGCTGTTGGTTACCTATTCAAATATTGACGACCCGCGCAGCTCCGACTCGCAGATATTCCCCATGGTAGATATCATGAAGGACGGAGACCCCTACATGACGTTAGGCTATGAGATCTTCACCTATAACAACCGCGTACAGAACAAGATCCTGACCATCAACGACAACTTTACCTACTATATGGGTAACCATAAACTGACGGCAGGTTTCAGCTTTGAGCACCAGAAGGCCCTGAACAACTACATGCGTCAGGGAACAGGCTACTACCGTTATGCCTCCATGGAGGACTTCATGGATGGTGCTGCTCCCATTGGCGTAGCTCTGACAACGGGTAACAACGGTGAAGAGAACCCGTCCTCACAGGTTGTATTCAACCAGATTGGACTCTACGTGCAAGACGACTGGAACATCACTGAGAAATTCAAGATCAACTATGGTATCCGCTTCGACAATCTGATCTTCCAGAATGAAGGAGCAGTCCGTAACGACGAACTCTATGCTGTTGACTTCGGTGGTCGCCACGTTGATACAGGCCTATGGCCGAAGAGCAATTGGCAGATTTCACCCCGTGTAGGATTCGTCTGGGATGCCTTAGGCGACAAGTCGCTGAAGGTCCGTGGAGGTACGGGACTCTTTGCTGGTCGTATGCCCCTCGTATTCTTCACCAACATGCCCGGACAATCAGGCATGATGCAGACGACCTATGTCACCAAGGATGCCACAGCACTCTCACAGTTCACTGGCGGCATGAAGACCAACGTACGTGACATGGAGACTATCCTGAAGAACTACGCTCAAGGAATGGCCTACTATGCCGGCGTTGACCCCGACTTCAAGATGCCACAGGTATGGAAGACTTCCATTGGCATCGACTATCAGGTGCCCGTATCTTTCCCCCTGACACTGACGGGTGAGTTTACCTACACCAAGAACATCAATGCCGTTCACCTTGACAACTACAACATGAAGTCGCCCGATGACACATGGAGACATATCACTGGTGCTGACAACCGTCTCATCTACCCCGCAGCCAGCGAATACCAGTACACCAGCAAGGGTACCTACGTGCTGACCAACAACCACAAGGGTCACGGATGGACTGCCAGCCTGCAGTTGCAGGCAGAGCCCATCAAGAACCTCTTCGTCTCTGCTGCATATACGCACACAGTCAACAGGGAAGTTACCGCACTCCCTGGCTCCAATGCGCAGTCTGCATGGCAATACATGCACACCGTCAACGGACCTAATGCCGTTGAAGTACGTAACTCAGGGTTTGTTACTCCAGACCGCGTGATTGCCAACATCAGCTACAAATACGGCAAAGACCACTTCTCGCTGTTCTATAGCGGCTATTCGCCCTCGGGCTACAGCTATACCTACAGCAACGACATCAACGGCGACGGACTGTCCTATGACCTGATGTACATTCCACGCGACGACTCTGAAATCAAATTCGTCAGCGATGACGACCGCATTGCTTTCTGGAACTTTGTCGAGCAGGATGACTATCTGAAGAACCACAAGGGCGAGTATGCTGACCTTTATGGTGCACGTGCTCCCTGGGTACACACCTTCGATTTCAAGTGGGCTCACGACTTCGATCTGAAGATTGGCAATACCAGCCACAAATTGCAGCTGATTGCCAACATCGAGAATATCGGTAACCTGCTCAAATCATCGTGGGGCGTTGCCAAGATTATTCCTGGCCAGAGCAACAACATGTTCAAGATTCTGAGCGTCACCAATGCCAAGGAGGTGAAAGAAGGTGCACAGCCTATCTTCCGCATGAATACCGACCTGAAAACGGCATGGGACTACAACCATAGCTACGGCCAGTGCTGGCGACTGCAGCTCGGTGTGAAGTACTACTTCAACTAACAGTTATTTGAGATTATGAAGAAAGCAACACTGATTATCATCATGGCCTTGGTTGGTCTGGCAGTTTCTGCCCAGACCAACGAGGCTACTTTCAAATACGGCTATCTGAGTTACGAGGCAGCACTGGAGACCATGCCGGAATATGGACAGATGCAGGCCGACATGGCTCTACTGAGATCTCAGTACGAGGATGAGCAAAAACGCGTAGAGGACGACTTTAACAAGAAGTACGAAGAATTCCTCGACGGTCAGGCATCATACCCAAGGACCATTCTCCAGAAGCGCCAAAGCGAACTTCAGGAGATACTTGACAAGAACATTGCCTTCAAGAAGGAGAGCGAGAAACTGCTTAGCCGCGCTCAGTATGACGCCATAGCGCCCTTGAAGCAGAAACTGGACGAAATACTGAGAAAGATTGGCGAGGAGCGTGGCTTTGCCTTTATCCTGAATACGGATAACAACAATGCCCCCTGGTTGAACCCTGCCATGGGTGTAGACATCACTGAGGCTGTCAAGGCCTTACTCAAATAATTACAGATAAAAGTATGCTACCCAGCGCTCCTGGTCCCATAGGCATCTTCGACAGCGGATATGGCGGACTGACCATTCTGCACGGCATACGGCACCTGTTGCCACAGTACGATTATCTATACCTTGGCGATAATGCACGTACGCCCTATGGAACACGTTCATTTGAGGTAGTGTACGAATTTACCCGCCAGGCGGTCATCCGATTATTTGAATTGGGTTGCCACTTGGTGGTTTTAGGTTGTAACACAGCTTCTGCCAAAGCCCTGCGCTCCATCCAGCAGAACGACCTGCCACAATTGGATCCCAATCGGCGCGTTTTGGGCGTGATACGTCCTACGGCAGAAGTGATAGGCTCGCTGACGCACAGCCGTCACGTAGGAATCTTCGCAACCGAAGGAACCATCAAGAGCGAGTCGTACAATCTGGAAATCCATAAGCTTTTTCCAGACATACAGGTGTCCGGTGTAGCCTGCCCTTTCTGGGTTCCGCTGGTAGAATATAACGAGGCTGACTCCCCTGGCGCAGACTACTTTGTAAAGAAGCGTGTAGACCAGCTGATGCGGATGGACCCTGAAATTGACACCATCATCTTAGGCTGCACCCACTACCCCATCCTACTGCCTAAGATTCATAAATACATTCCTCGCGGTGTCCGCATCGTCTCGCAGGGAGAATACGTGGCAGACAGCCTGAAAAGCTACTTTGAACGCCACCCGGAGATAGAGCAGCACTGCACAAAGAACGGACAGGTGCATTACCTGACCACGGAAAACCCGGAAAAGTTCAAGGAGTCGGCTCAGCTGTTCTTGCATGAGCCAGTAGAGGTAGAGAATATCACTTTAGGATAAAAGTCGGCGCGAGAAGTACCGAACAGGGTACCACACGGCCAGAAAGCCTACGAGCAGCACCGTCACAAAGATGATGACGATGTCCATAGGGTGTACACTGACAGGATAAGCATCGACAATGAAAGACCCCTCACTGCTACCCAGGCGTACCAAGCCGTATTGCTGCTGTATCCAGCAAAGCAACAACCCGATGGCTATGCCTATGACAGCCCCAATGGCACTAATCATACGCCCTTCGAAAAGGAAAATACGCGTGATCTGATGATCAGAAGCACCCAGATTACGCAAGGTCACTACGTCGTCTTTCTTGTCAATAATGAGCATGGAGAGGGAGCCGATGATGTTGAAACAAGCAATCACCAGAATAAACGTCAGGAAGATATAGGCAATGAGCTTTTCTATCTTCATGATACGGAAGGTGTCGTCCTGTTGCTCGTAGCGGTCACTAATCAGGAACTTTCCTTGTGCCAACTCCTGCATCTGAGACTTTACTGCATCAAAGTCACTGCCCGGCTTCAGGCGTATCTCAAGCGATGACACCATGCCATCTTGCCCCAAAAGGCGACGGGTGAAATGAATGGAGGTCAGTATATAGTTCTTGTCGTACTTACCTTGTTTCAACAAAAACACGACACCTGGCGAGAACAATTCATCCTCTACGAATCCGTCTGCAGGATTAGCCATGTCAAGCTGACCTTCACGCTTGGGTGCATATATCTTCAAAGGTTGGTCGTATGTATAACCCATTCCCAGCAGATAGGCAACTCCCAATCCAGGGATGCCATAGTTCATGTCAGCAGCATGCAACTCAAACTTGCCATCGCCCTCCAAAATCTCACGGATATGGGTCAGACTGTCGAAATTGTCTTCCACACCTTTCACCTTGACCATCAACTGACGGTCCTGATAGACAGCCAATGCCTGGTCTTCCAAGCACTCTGTTGCCACTTCCACCTGAGGAAGCCGACGTATCTTAGTCAGCACAGGGTCGTCAGCTGGGAAGGTCTTACCTTTCAGGGAAGTAATCTTCAACTGGGGGTCCATCTGGGTGAACAGCGAAGCCACCATATCATGAAATCCGTTGAACACACTCAACGTCACCACCAGTGCCATCGAGGCTACTGCAACACCTACTACAGAGATGCCGCTAATCACATTGATGGCATGGGTCGACTTCTTCGAAAAGAGGTAGCGCCGGGCTATGTAAAACGGGAAATTCATTTTATTTCTTCAACAATTCATCAATACGCTCCATATAGTCGAGAGAATCGTCTATGAAGAAGCGCAATTCAGGAATGATACGCAACTGATAGCGGACACGAGTACCCAACTCATAACGTATCTGCTTCTCATTCTTTGTAATGTTCTTAATCAGCTCTTCACCTTTATCAGAAGGGAAGATGCTGAGATAGGCCGTACAAATACTGAGGTCAGGACTGATCTTGACCCGGGTAACGCTGACCATGACTCCATGTAAGGAGCGCGTCTGCTCCTGAAAGATAATACTCAGTTCCTTCTGAAGCAGACGCGCTATTTTGTTTTGTCTTGTCTCTTGCATTACTTATTTCTTGCCGTCTACTTCGAGAAGTTCAATTTTGAAGATCAGCATAGAGAAAGGCTTGATGTCAGCACCCTGCTGGCGCTCACCATAAGCAAGTTCCTGAGGAATATACACCTCCCAGATTGATCCTGCGGGCATGTGTACCAATGCATCAGTCCAACCCTTGATAACCTGGTTTGCACGGAAGTCAGTAGGCTGACCACGCTTGTAAGAGCTGTCAAAGACAGTGCCGTCCATCGTCTTACCCTCGTAGTGTACC
>JAEEGL015380175.1_pt1 | contig 12157 bp, 12 predicted proteins | sample 9134231 | NCBI WGS metagenome assembly JAEEGL01 (sample SAMN16246548, study PRJNA631951) | gut metagenome | biome: gut microbiome; feature: rumen; material: fiber-attached | host: Bos | place: Iran: Karaj | collected 2018-10
ACTGCGGTCAGTGTCGATCATGATACCGCGCTTCTTATAAGCAAAGCCCTCGAATACTCCGAGGGATCCGACGGATCTTTTGATATATCGATCGCACCGGTATCCGCTTTATGGGATTTTCATGACAATCCCCGCGTCCCTTCCGAAGATGAGATAAGATCCGCTTTGGGCTATGTCGATCATACAAAACTATCCGTCGACATCTCCAAAGATACCGTAACCGTCCCTCGCGGTATGGCTCTCGATCCGGGCGGTATCGCAAAAGGATATATTGCCGACAGAGTAGGCGAATATCTTCTTTCCAATTCGATAACGGGCGCTATTATAAATATGGGCGGGGATATCAAAGTCATCGGTACCAGACCCGATAAGACCCCGTTCAAAATAGGGATCAACGATCCGTTCAACGAAGGGAACGTACTGCTCTCCCTTTCCGTATCGGATAAAGCCGTTGCAACAAGCGGTATATACGAACGCTGCTTTGTCGCTAACGGAAGATCATATCACCACATTCTCGATACCGCAACAGGTTATCCTGCCGATACCGATATAGAATCCGTTACCGTAATAACGGACAGTGCAACCTCAGCCGACAGTCTGTGCACTCTTGCTATACTTTACGGTTCGCAAAAGGCCCTGCACTTACTCGAGGATACAAAAGATACCGAAGCTGTAATACTTCTTACCGACAACACGCTTCTTCAGACATCGGGGGCCGGCAGATACATCAGACAGTGATTATCTTCTTCGGACATTTCTCGGCGCACTCTCCGCATCTCGTACATTTATCGTAATCTATATGAGCCACGTTATCCTCAACCGTTACTGCACCGAACTGACATGTTTTGACGCATATGCCGCATCCGACACATCCGGCCTTACATGCCTTCATCGTGATATTACCTTTATCTTTTGACGAGCATGCCACTCTTACATTTGCATCATAAGGTACAAGTTCTATCAGGCCCATCGGACATACTTTGACGCATTGACCGCAGGAGCCGCATTTTTCGGGATCGATCACGGCAACACCGTCGAGTATCTTTATCGCATCATTGTCACAGACATTCATACAGCTTCCGTAACCCAGACACCCGAAATTGCATGTCTTGGGTCCCTTTCCGGGAACTACAGCCGCACTCTTACAGTCTTTGGGGCCTGTGTATTCATAGTCCTCGGTCGCCACATCACATGTTCCGTTACACTTTACAAAAGCGACTTTTCTGACAAATTCTCCGGCATCGACCCCCATGATGGCCGCTATCTCATCGGCAACACTCTTCCCGCCGACGGGGCATCCCGAAACAGAAGCCTCACCCTTTACTATCGCCGCCGCAAGACCGGAACATCCGGGATAGCCGCAACCTCCGCAGTTATTTCCGGGAAGCGCCGCCAATACAGCTTCTTCGCGCTTATCTACCTTAACGGCAAACCGTTTGGCAAATATACTTAAGAATATGCTTATTATCAGTCCGCAACCGGCTACGACCGAAACGGATATAAGTATGCTTTGAAGATCCATACAATGTCTCCTTTATCACTTGAGTCCGGAAAAACCGAAAAATGCGATCGCCATAAGGCAGGCAGTCAAAAGCACTATCGGCATTCCGCGAAACGGCTTCGGAATATCGTTATACTCCATCTTTTCACGAAGTCCGGCAAGTATCACTATCGCAACAAGAAAGCCGGTAGCCGTCGCGAAGCCGTTTACAACGCCTTCAAGGATCGTGTAATCCTTCTGGACATTTGTCAGGGCAACTCCGAGTACGGCACAGTTTGTCGTGATCAGAGGAAGATATACTCCAAGCGCCTTGTAAAGTCCCTTTACCTTTTTCTTCAAGAACATCTCAACGAACTGGACGAGTGCCGCTATCACGAGAATGAACACTATTGTCTGAAGATAAGTTATATCAAAAGGTACAAGAAGGAACTTATATATCACACCGGCAACAGCGGATGCGAGCGTTATGACGAACACGACTGCTCCGCCCATTCCGGCTGCGGTATTGATCTTTTTCGATACACCAAGGAAAGGACATATTCCGAGGAACTGCGATAAAACAACATTATTGATAAATGCCGAACCAACGGCGATCATAATAAGCTTACCTATCATCTTCCGACCTCCGTTTCGATCCTCTTACCCGCACAGTTTGAGTTGGGGCATCCTCTGCACAGTTTGTCACAGTCTCCCGTAAGGCCCGTATCTTTTCCCTTTATCATCTTGATCCTGTTCATAAGTGCCACAAGGAAAGCAAGAACAAGGAAGGCTCCGGGAGCAAGAATGAATATCGTCAAAGGCTCATAGGACTCAGGAAGTATGGCCATATCAAAAACAGTGCCGTTTCCGATTATTTCCCTGACAACACCTATACATGTAAGTCCTAGTGTAAAACCGAGTCCCATACCAAGTCCGTCAAAAGCAGACAGGATCATGTTATTCTTGGATGCGAAGCTTTCCGCACGGCCGAGTATGATACAGTTTACGACTATGAGCGGAATATAGAGCCCGAGTGAATCATAAAGCGTCGGGATATATGCTTTTAACAAAAGTTCCGTTATCGTTACGAAACTTGCGATAACAACAATGAATGCAGGTATCCTGACTCCGTCGGGAATGACTTTTCGCAGCATCGAAATGATGATGTTTGACATTATAAGAACGGCCGTGGTCGTCAGGCCCATGCCGACGCCGTTTATTGCTGATGTAGTGACCGCAAGTGTCGGGCACATACCAAGCATCAGCACAAATGTCGGGTTTTCTTTTATAAGTCCGTTAAAGAGACGTTCAAAACACTTTTTCATTCTGTTACACCTCCCAAAGACTGGAAATATACGATCCCGGCATTTACCGCATTCGTAACGGCCTTTGTCGTGATCGTGGCGCCGCTTATGGCGTCTATCTCAAAATCCGACTTGGCACCCGTCTTTGTGTATGCGAACTGTTTTACGGCTTTGTCCTTAAACTGGTCTTTGAACGCGGATTCTTTTGCCTTCATTCCAAGGCCGGCCGTCTCAGATATCTTGAGGATCTCGATACCTTTAAGTGTACCCTGCGAGTCCATGCCCATCGAGATCGCAATATCTCCGCCGTATCCTTCATGAGTCGTAACATTGATCACATATCCTATGATCTGTCCCGAAGCATCGGCAGCACTTACAGCCGAATCGATGTCAACGCCTTCGATACCGGCTGCTGCGATCACAGAAGCGGGATCTGATGAGGGTTCGATAGGATCCGAAAAAGATGTTGCCTCAGGCATGACTTTCCTGTATGCTTCAAGTCTTTGTTCGTTCTCCATGGCTGCGATCGGTTCTTTTGTAATATCGTAAACATATCCGAGACCGAAGCCGGCAACAAGCGTTATAAGGGTAAGGCACAGAACGTTTTTGACTGCACTGTTCATCAGATCTCACCTCCCTTTCCGAAACACTTGGGAACGGTTATCTTCTCGATCAGGGGTACGAGAAGATTGCTGATGATTATCGCATAGCTGACACCTTCGGCCGAAGATGCGAACATCCGGAAAAGGCCTGTTAAAAGCCCACATGATATACCAAAGAGCACACGACCTATCTTAGTTATGGGACTGGTCACATAATCGGTGGCCATATAGAAAGCTCCCAGCATCAGCCCGCCACCGCAGAGCTCGGCTGCGATATATGTCGGATCCCAGCCTTTTCCTGAAAACAGCCCGATAAATATAACGAACGATACAAGATATGCACACGGTATCCTGAAATCGATGACATTGGTCAGTATAAGGAATATCGCACCTGCAAGAAGGGCGACGGTGCTGACCTCTCCTATCGTTCCCGGAATACGGCCGATAAACATATCAAACAGATTGACCGATCCGCCTTCTTTTATAGTCTGAAGAGGTGTAGCGCCTGTTATACCGTCATATGAAAAGCTCGTCATCCTGGCGGTAAAGCAGATCACAAGAAAGCATCTGCCCGCAAGAGCAGGATTCATAAAGTTCTGGCCCAGACCTCCGAACAGCATTTTGACAACAAGTATCGCAAATACACTGCCGATCACTCCCATCCACCATGTTGCATCGGGCGGAAGATTAAGTGCGAGCAGAAGTCCCGTTACAACGGCGCTCAGATCACCTATCGTTGAAGGTTTTTTCATGAGCTTTTCATATACGAATTCGCAAACGACACATGTAGCAATACATACAGCCACAAGGAGTGCCGCATTAAAACCGAACTGCCATATACCGAATACACTTGACGGCATCAGACCGATTATGACAAGGAACATTATCGTTGATGTCGACATCCTGCTTCTTACATGCGGTGAAGCGGATACATTTACATACTCACTCATACTCTACCCCTATTTCTTCTTTCTGTTCGCAAGGCATGTCTGGCGCATCATTCTGATCTCCTGCGTGAGATGACGCTTTGCGGGACATATGTAACTGCAGCACCCGCATTCCACACATTCAAGGCCGTTAAGCTGCGTGAACTTTTCTTCATCATAATGCTCTGCAATATCGGCAAGTTTTGACGGAAGGAGTCTTGAAGGACACGCTTCAACACACCGTCCGCAGTTGATGCATGCGCCGGCAGGACTTTCCGATACCGGATCTTTTAAGAATGCGGTGATCGCCGATGATGATTTGGTAACGGGTACATGCGTATCAAAAAGTGCAAAACCCATCATCGGGCCGCCTGATATGATCTTGCCCGGAGGAGATTTAAATCCTCCAGCTGCCTCTATAAGGTCGTTATAACATGTACCTGTATAGACCCTGTAGTTTTGCGGATACCTGACGGCATCACCGGACACGGTAACGATCCTCTCCATAAGAGGCCTCCCCTCGATGACCGCATGATATATCGCAACTATCGTATCCACATTATTGACTATGCATCCTGCATCGGCAGGAAGCATTGTTGAATTGATAGCCCTCTGTGTCGTGGCATAAATAAGCTGTCTTTCCGAACCCTGAGGATACTTTGTCTTTAACACTTTGACACTGATCCTCGGCTCGTCTATGCAAAGATCCTTTAAGATCCTTATGCAGTCCGGCTTGTTATCCTCTACAGCAAGTATTCCTTTTGCATGCTCAAACAGGCAAAGGATTATCTTCAGTCCTGCCACAAGTTTCTCGGGCTCTTCAATCATCCTTCTGTAGTCGGATGTAAGATACGGCTCACACTCGGCACAATTGGCTATAACATAATGTATCTTGGAAGGATTCTTAGGCGAAAGCTTTACATGTGTGGGGAATCCCGCTCCACCCATACCAATGATACCGGCTTCCTTTATAACCTCAATAACCTCTTCCTTTGTCATCTCCGCTATCGGCTTGACAGGGAGCGGCGGAGCCTCTTCGTATGTATCATCGTTTTCTATGACAATCGAAGGGGTCATTACACCCTGCACGTTTCTTCTGTTCTCGATCGCTTTGACTGTTCCGGAAACAGAGGAATATACAGGCGCCGAAACAAATCCCCCCGCCTCCGCTATCTTGCTTCCGCGAAGAACGCGCTGTCCAACGGTCACTATAGGTACTGCAGGTGCGCCTATATGTTGGGAAAGCGGATATACAAGCTCGGGACTGGATGGTAAAAGGTCAATGATCTTTTTGTCCTTTGTCAGATCCTTTCCCTCATATGTATGAATACCGCCTTTGAATGTAAGATGCGACATATGATCTATTCTCCTTGGATCGGTGATAAAAAACATCATTAATTATACAATATTTTGTATGCAAGGACAATTGATATCACAAAAATTATCTGTACAGTTCCTACCCCATTTATTATAATTATCGTGTCTTTTTGTTTGGAGAAAAACGATGCAGATCATAGACAAAATGTACGGCGGATATAAGCCGTTATATCCGATAGAATCGTTCTGTCCGGTTGAAAATGCCCTGTTTATCGATATAGAGACGACCGGTCTGAAAAAAGAAACAACATCACTGTATCTGATCGGCTGCGGCTACTACACTGACGAAGGCTTTATGACAAAGCTGTTTTTTGCCGACTCATCCAAAGAAGAGATTGACATCCTTAAGGAGTTCGCCTCCTTTATCCGTTCCTTTACACATCTTTTCCATTTTAACGGAAACAAATTCGATATCCCGTATCTTGAATACAAGGCAAAGATACACAACATGGATGATCTGTTCGATCACGCCAGGTCAATAGATGTATATAAGCTCTGCGCACCGCTTCGTTATCTTCTCTTTCCCGGATCGATGCGTCAGAAAGCCATAGAAGCATTTCTTGAGATAGACCGCGATGATATGTTTAACGGCGGTGAGCTGATCGAGGTGTACAAAAACTACGAATCGCATCATAACGACGCCGACCTGTCTCTCCTTATAACGCACAACAGGGAAGATGTACTCGGAATGCATCTGATCATGCCGATACTTTATTATCTCGATCTTAAAAATGCCGATCTTATTTTTTGCGGCGATCATGTTAATACATATAAAGACTACAACGGGAACGAGTGTGAAGAGCTTATACTCGACTACGAAGCCGGACTTAGTATCCCCAGATCCTTTACCGCCAAAACTGAGAGCATGTATATAAAAGTATGTGCCGATACCGGAAAGATCACCATACGTCTGCCGATATATACGGGCGATATGAAACTGTTCTTTGAAAACTACAGGGATTACTGTTATATCCCCGATGAGGACCGGGCAATACCGAAAGCGATAGCATGTTCTCTTCCGAAAGACAGATACAAAAAAGCCACAAAGGAAACGTGTTATCAAAACGTGTCGGGTAAGTTCGTCAAACAGCCCGGAGACCTGTTCGGACCTGTTTTAAAGACTTCATATAAAGACAAAAAGAAATACTTCAGATATCCTGACAGCTTCAAAAAAGAAGCGGCCGATGAATTCGGCCGCAGTCTTATTAACGTATTCTTCACGATGAAAAGAAGATGATCATTTAAGAAGTTCATCCTTCTTCTCGTAGTAGAAAGAATTTCTTCTTTCAAAACCGTACTTGCGATGGTTCATTATCTGCTCGGTGCTTCCTATAAAGAAGATACCTCCGTCACAAAGGCTCTCACCGTATTTCATGAATATTTCATCCTTTGCTTCCTCGGTAAAGTAAATAAGGACGTTTCTGCAGATGATGAAATGATATCCCTTCTGATAAGGATCCTTGAGCAGATTATGTTCTTTGAACTCAACCCTTGATTTGATCTCATTACTTATCTGATAGGAATTACCGACCTTAGTAAAGTACTTCTCACGAAAATCCTTAGGAACTCCCGCAAGTGACTTTTCCGCATATATACCTGTCTTTGCAGCGGCAAGTATCTGCTTGTCGATATCGGTCGCATGTATCTTGATCTGGTTGAGAGGTATATGTCTGGAAAGTGCCATAACAAGTGAATACGGTTCATCACCCGTTGAGCATGCCGCACTCCATATCTTAAGGTTCTTACCGAACTTGGTTATGAGTTCGGGAATAAAAACCTTATCCATAAGCTCCCACTGATCGGGATTTCTGTAAAACTCGGAAACATTTATTGTAAGATAACTTACAAACTCTTCAAAAAGCTCTTTATCGGAACGAAGTGCACTGACAAAATCCTCGTATCCTTTGATCTTATGCTTATCTATCAGAGTATTGATCCTTCTCTTCATCTGAGCTTCCTTATATGCGGAAAGATCGATACTCGTCATCTTAAGAACGGCAGCTTTGAACTTTTCGTAATCCATTGTAGGCAAAAATCATTCCTCCTCGGCAGCGTTGTCGCTTGCAGCGGCTTCCTGTGCCTTCTCTTCGGAATCTGTTGCAACAGATTCAGCCTCTTCGGGCTCATCCGGAAGCAGTGCCTTCATGGACAGTGAGATCTTCTTGTTATCAAGATCAAAATCTACTATCTTCGCCGTTACTTCCTGTCCTACGGAAAGAATGTTTGAAGGCTTGTCTACATGATCCCTTGAGATCTGGGATACATGAAGGAGTGCATCTATTCCTTCTTCAAGCTCGATGAATGCACCGAAATCGGTCATTCTTGCAACCTTACCTGTTACTTCCTTACCTACCGCAAATTTGGTGTCTGCATCAACCCACGGATTCTCATCATCGAACTTACGTGAAAGAGCGATCTTGTTACCATTGATCTCTTTGACAAATACTCTGACTTCCTGACCGGGCTTATATACCTTACGGGGATTCTCAACTCTTCCCCAGCTCATTTCGGATATATGCAGAAGTCCGTCTGCTCCGCCGAGATCAATGAATACACCGAAATCGGTAACGTTCTTTACAACACCGTTTATAACATCACCGACTTTAAGATGCTCGAAAAGCTCTTTCTGAAGCTTCTCTCTCTCAGCCATGAGAAGCTGCTTGCGATCACCGATGATACGACGTTTTCTCGGATTGAACTCGGTGATAACAAATTCGATCTCCTGTCCGAGATACTTGGAGAGGTCTTTCTCGTAACCGTCGGAAACAAGACTTGCGGGAATAAATACTCTTGATTCTTCAACAAGAACACTTAAACCGCCGTCAAGTACCTGAACGACTTCAGCCTTGAGAACTTCTTTGTTCTCAAATGCTTCTTCGATCCTCTTATTGCCTTTGTCAAAAGCAACACGCTTGTATGACAGAAGAACCTGTCCGTCACCGTCGTTGACTTTGATAACCTTTGTATCCATCTTGTCACCGACATTGACAACAGTAGTAAGGTCTATATTGGGTGTGTTTGAATACTCATTACGGGTTACTATACCGTCAGCCTTGTAGCCGATGTTGAGTATGATCTCTTCAGGCTTAACCGCGATAACAGTTCCTTCAACTACCTCTCCATTGTGTATTGTTTTGCAAGATTCTTCTAACATTTGTTCAAAAGTTAATTCTGACATAATTTTGAACCTCCTCGATAATATTTTTTGGGGTTGAAGCCCCTGCAGTAATGCCTACACTCCGGAGTGATCCTAAAGGGTCGTTTTCAAGGTCATCCTTGGTCTGTACAAATTTAGTACACTTACATTCATGACTGCATATTTCGTAAAGCTTTTGTGTGTTGGAGCTCTTGCTGTCTCCTATCACAATCATCATATCAACGCCGGAGGCTATCTTTCTTGCTTCTTCCTGCCTCTCGCTCGTAGCATTACAGATTGTATTCACAACGTTAACATTGTACCCTTTTTTACGCAAGATTTCAACTAATTCTTTAAATTTGCCCAGTCTGAAAGTTGTCTGTGAAACAACTGTAATCTCTTTATTATCCGGAGCCGAAAAACTCTCGGCTTCTTCTTCGTTTTCAATGATCATTGCCGGATTATCGGGAGAACACCATCCGATTATCCCGCATACCTCGGGATGATCCCGGTTTCCGATCACAACGATCTTTTTACCGTTTGCACTGTCAGTCTCGACAATATGATGTATCTTCTTAACGAACGGACATGTCGCATCAACAACTTTAAGTGCCGAATCTTCCAAAACGGATGCCGTATGCTTTGACACACCGTGGGATCTTATTATGATCGTTCCGCCGGAAAGCTCCTTTATGCATTCAAGGTCATCGATAACTTCAACGCCACGTTCTTCAAGGTCACTTATAACCTGTGCATTATGGATTATAGGGCCGAAAGTATATATCTTCCCGCCCTTTTCGACTTCCGAATAGACCGTATCAACGGCTCTTTTTACACCGAAACAAAATCCGGCCGTTTTGGCAACGATTATCTCCATTAAAGTTTCCCTTTTGCCTCGGCAAGAATGGCATCCCTGACCTCTTCAATCGTCATATATGAGCTGTCTATGAGCGTTGCATCATCAGCCTGTTTAAGAGGCGAATGCTGCCTTGTCATGTCGCGATGATCACGCTCGATTATATCGGCTTCGATCTTTTCAAGATCGCACTCCTGCCCTTTTTCTTTAAGTTCATCGTATCTTCTCCTGGCTCGTACTTGACTTGAAGCCGTAAGATAGATCTTGCATGGACTGTCGGGAAGAACAACAGTACCTATATCCCTTCCGTCCATGACCACATCTTTTTCGGCTGCGAGCTTTTGCTGGAGCGATACAAGCTTTTCGCGCACTTTGGGGTTGACGCTTGACATCGATGCCATATTACCGACTTCCTCGGTACGAAGATGATCGTTAACATCCTCGCCCATAAGTAAAACAACCTGCTTGCCGTCCTTAAATGTTATTGATATATCCGCATCTTCACATGCTTTTTCAATGCCGGCTGTATCCTCCCTGTCAATACCTTTCCTCAGGAGATACAACGCCATTGCGCGGTACATAGCTCCCGTATCGACATAAATGAACCCAAGCGCCTTTGCTACAAGCTTTGCTATCGTACTCTTTCCGGCTCCCGCAGGGCCATCGATCGCTATACTTTTACCCATAGTTATCCTCCTATCTGCAAATACCGGCTAAATGCCCTGTTGACCAGGCGATCTGAAGATTAAAGCCGCCGGTAAGTGCATCCGTGTCTATCATTTCCCCGGCAAAATACAGGCCTTTTATGACCCTGCTCTCCATCGTAGAAGGATTAATGCCGGATACACTTACACCGCCTCTTGTGATGATCGCCTCATCAAAACCGCGGTTTTTGTATACCTTTACCTCAAAACTCTTTAATACTTTAATAAGCCGCTGTCTTTCATTTTTTGAAATAACATTGACTTTCTTATCGGGATCTATCCCGGACTTTTCGATAACTGCCGTTATTATTTTGTTTGGTAACAGTTTCCCGAGCGAATTGGCAAATATCCTGTTCTTATTCTCCTCGAAATCGCGTAATATCCTTTTATCAAGTTCTTCATGTGAAAGCGCCGGTTTAAGATCGATCAAAACCGTTATCCCGCCTTCATAGTCTTTTTCTTTGATAAATGATGATGCCGACAATATAAGCGGTCCCGACAGTCCGAAATGTGTAAACAGCATTTCTCCGAATCCGCTGTACAGTTCCTTGTTATTCTTTTTGACCGATATACTTACATTTTTAAGTGCAAGACCCTGCATGTTTGTTATCGGTTTATCTTTGCATTCAAAAGGAACGAGCGACGGTTCGCACTTTACTGTTTTGATCCCGAGCTCTTCTATCATCGAAAAGGCGGAGCCGTCAGAACCGGTAAGCGGATATGACATGCCTCCGGTTGCCATTATGAGTGCATCGGCCTTTATCTCTTTTTTTGTTTTCCCATTCTTTACAATAACGCCCGATATCGAATGGTCTTCTTCGTCAGTGATAATCTTAACTGCTTTTGTATTAAGCAAGACACTGACGCCGGATCTTTCCATTTTTTTCTTTAATACACCTATCACGTCGGATGAATGATCACTTTTGGGAAACACCCTGCCGCCCCGCTCTGTCTTGGTCACAAGACCGTTTTCATTGAAAAATGATTCGAGTGCGTGATTGTCGAAATCATAAAATGCGCTGTATAAAAACTTACGGTTTGTCACAATATTGTCAAAAAGCTCTTCCACAGGGCATGAATTGGTCAGATTGCATCTGCCTTTTCCCGTCAGGAACAGCTTTTTTCCGAGCTTTTCATTTTGTTCAATAAGCGTAACAGCATTATTGTTTTGGGCCGCAACGATCGCTGCCATCATGCCGGCGGGACCGCCGCCAACAACACAAACATTCATGTTTTAAAAGAATCCCTCTATAGTCTCTTTGAGAGTGGGAAGTATCTCTTCCTGCGTAAGATCAAGCTCACCGCAGATAGCCATGCAGGCCATGCCATGCATGAAGATGAACACCTTCATAAATATGTCACCGGCCTTGTTCATATCAAGATTCTTGATACGGCGGAGCTGCTTGATGACAAATCCGTTCTGTGCACCGTTTATAAGATCATACATTGTATTATTGTCATCATGCGGTGTAAGGAATAACAGTTTAAACAGATTAAGCTCTTTACGTGCAAAAGATATATAACACAGACCAAGGTCCACAAAAGGCGTATCATCCTTCTGTTCGAATTCAAGACAGAACTCCTCATAATAAGCTTTTGCTTTTACAAAAACTTCATTTGACAGTTCTTCCATATTCGTATAAACCCGGAAAATAGGCTGAGTGCTGCATGAGATGTGTGCCGCAAGCTTTCTTGCCGTGAGCATTTCGATCCCCTGTGTTCTTACAAGATCAAATGCGCCGTCTAAAATCATCTGCTTGGAAATCTGTTCT
>JAEEGL016314237.1_pt1 | contig 12157 bp, 8 predicted proteins | sample 9134231 | NCBI WGS metagenome assembly JAEEGL01 (sample SAMN16246548, study PRJNA631951) | gut metagenome | biome: gut microbiome; feature: rumen; material: fiber-attached | host: Bos | place: Iran: Karaj | collected 2018-10
ACAAAATGCGCACTGGCGCTTATCGGGGCCTTGATCGTGGTCGTCTGCGTCTGCGTGGGGGTCACGATGAACCTCACGACGCTTTATGACGAGAATTTCGATCATATGGGGCTGCGTACCTTCTGCATGTTCACGGTCAACTCCAATATCATTGCGGCCGTTGCGATGGCGCTCTGCCTGCCGTACACCATCGACGGCCTTCGCACCAACAACTATCATCTGCCGAACTGGATCGTGGACCTCATCTACACCTGTGTCACGGCGGTAGCGCTCACGTTCCTGATCTCGCTCTTCGTCCTCTCGCCTGTAAAAGGCTTTGTGCTCATCTTCACGGGGTCAAGGTTCTTTCTGCACGGCGTATGCCCGGTCCTTGCGATCCTTGTCTTCTGCTTTTTCATCACGGATCACCGGATCAGGATCAGGGAGTCGTTCTATGCCCTTATCCCTGTCGTGCTCTATGCCGCGGTCTATACATATATGGTGCTGATCCGCGGTGCGGACAACGGCGGCTGGGAAGACTTCTACGAGTTCTTTACAAGGCTGCCGGTGTGGGTGCCACTCGTCTTTATCCTGCCGCTCACCTACGGCATCGCGACTGGGCTGCGCCTGCTGCACAACAAAAGCTACGACAGAAGGAGGACGCATGAGGCGGAAGCCTACCGGAAGGCATATGAAGGCGCAGACGTGCGTGAAGTCGTAAGGGAGATGGCTGTCGAGCAGAGCAGGCGTTACAGGATCGCGGATATCGTCACGCCGGTGCGCGTCATCCAGCGCATCATAGAAACGAGCGGGGCGGACGCCACGCTCGAGGAATGCTGCCTGCTCTACGAGCAGACGTATCTGGATAATATGAACTGAAGCCCTTTGCGGCCGCGCTACCAGACGATCGGGGCGCGGCCGTTTTTCTTTAAAAACTCATTGCACTGCAGAAAGTGTCCGCAGCCGAAAAAGCCCCGGTAGGCAGAGAGCGGGCTCGGATGGACCGTCTCAAGCACAAGATGCCTGGGATTTTGGATCAAGGCTTTTTTAGCGCGCGCATTGGAGCCCCAGAGAAGGAAGACCGTCGGGTCTTCTTTTTCATTGACAAGTTCGATGACACGGTCCGTCAGCTGCTCCCAGCCTCTTCCCCGGTGGGAATTTGCCTGATGGGCGCGTACGGTCAGCACGGTATTGAGCAGCAGCACGCCCTGCTCGGCCCAGCGGACGAGGTAGCCGTCCTTTGGAATGGGCGTGCCGAATTCGTCATGGATCTCCTGATAGATGTTGACGAGCGAGGGCGGGATCTCGACGCCCGGCTTTACCGAGAAGCACATGCCGTGGGCCTGTCCGGGCTCGTGGTAGGGGTCCTGGCCGAGGATGACGACTTTGACGTCCCGCCAGGCAGTGGTCTTTAGGGCGTTGAAGATGTCGTACATGCTCGGGTAGATGACCCGTGACGAGTATTCCGCCTTTAAAAACTCGCGCAGTTTCAGGTAATAATCCTTCTGGAATTCGTCCTTTAATAATTCATCCCAGTCGTTGCCGATATGGACCATAGTATCCTCATTTCTTTCCGTGGTACTGGTAGTAGCAGGTCTCGATGCGCCCGTTGTAGAGCTTGCGGCGCCGGTCGGCAGGACGGCCGAACTTCTTTTCGAACGTTTTGTCCGCCGTGATCAGGAAGAGCGACCAGTCCGGATTCTTTTTGAAGAAACCAGCCAGTTCACGGTAGATGCGGTCCAGCTGCTGCTGTTCTCCGATGCGCATGCCGTAAGGAGGGTTGCAGATGACGATGCCGCGGTCTTCCATGCCGCGTTCAAACGCGGAAAAGGGCGCGGCTTCGAATGAGATGCAGTCGTCCACACCGGCTTCCTGCGCGTTGGCTTTCGCCGCTGCGACAGCCCTTTTGTCGATATCCGAAGCTGCGATGCGCACATCGGCACTGTAGTCGATTGCGGCGTATGCTGCTTTGCGCGCTTCCTGCCACACTTCTTTGGGGATGAAGGGCCAGTTTTCCGCCGCGAAGCTCCGTGAGAGCCCGGGGGCGATGTTGCGGGCGATGAGTGCCGCTTCTATGGGGATGGTGCCCGAACCGCAGAAGGGGTCTGCCATGAAGCGTCCGGCTTTAAAGAACGAGAGCTGCACCATGGCGGCAGCGAGCGTCTCCTTGATGGGCGCTGCGACGTCCTTTACGCGGTAGCCGCGTTTATGCAGACCGTCTCCGCTGGCGTCGAGCAGCAGGGTGCAGATATCTTTCTGGAACATGAAGCGCACGGTGAAGACCGCGCCGCTTTCCGGGATGACGTCGGTGTGAAAGGCTTTCATCAGGCGATTGACGATGGCCTTCTTGATCGTGGCCTGACAGGCCGGCACACTGTGCAGTTTCGATCTGACCGAGGTCCCGACGACGATGAAGCGGCCGTCACAGGGCAGGTAGTCTTCCCAGGCGACGCGCTCAGAAGCGCGTATGAGATCGATGAACTCCTCAGCCCTGAACTCGGCAAGTTTCAGGTAGACCCGGTCCGCGCAGCGAAGCCACAGGTTTGCACGCGCAACGGCAGTCTCATCGCCGCGGAATTCCACGCGTCCGTCCGCGGAGGCGGTTACTTCATAGCCCAGCGCCTCTATCTCTCTTTTTACGACAGCCTCCAGCCCGAAGCTGGCGGTGGCAAGCAGTATCATGTCTTTCATGATACGATTATAGCATAAGGAGCGCCTCCTTAGTCCGCTTTTGTCTTTATGCCTTCGGCAGCCTGATAAACCAACCGAAACGCCTTCGGAAATTGCCTAAAACACTTGAAACTCAAAGCTTAAATGCTTATAATTTTTAGGTATTTACCATGGGACAGATTGTTCACCTCGCACGTTAAAACAGTATTAATAGTAATGTATATATAATAATTAAGGAGGAACCCCTTATGCCACTCGTTACCACGAAAGAGATGTTCGAAAAGGCCTATAACGGAGGCTATGCCATCGGGGCATTCAACGTCAACAACATGGAGATCGTCCAGGGCATCACCGAAGCTGCCAAGGATCTCAGCGCCCAGCTCATCCTGCAGGTCTCAAAGGGTGCCCGCGCCTATGCCAACCACACCTACCTGATCAAGCTCGTTGAGGCCGCTGTGATCGAGACAGGTCTTCCGATCTGCCTCCATCTTGATCACGGTGACAGTTTTGAGCTCTGCAAGTCCTGCATCGACGGCGGTTTCACCTCCGTTATGATCGATAAGAGCGGTGAGAGCTTCGAAGAGAACATCCGCATCACCAAGCAGGTCGTCGATTACGCGCATGACCACGGCGTAGTCGTAGAGGCCGAGCTCGGCACGCTGGCCGGCGTCGAGGACGAGGTCAACGTCTCCGCAGAGGATTCTTCCTATACAAGGGCTGAAGACGTCCAGGAGTTCGTCGAAAGAACGGGCTGCGATTCGCTCGCCATCGCCATCGGCACTTCCCACGGCGCCTATAAGTTCACCGCTGCGCAGTGCACCAGAGATGAGAACGGCAACCTCGTACCGCCGCCTCTTCGTTTCGACATCCTCGAGGATGTTTCCAAGAGACTTCCGGGCTTCCCGATCGTTCTCCACGGTTCTTCTTCCGTACCTCAGGAATTCGTTAAGATGGTTAACGAGTACGGCGGAAATATGCCTGACGCAGTTGGTATCCCTGAAGAGCAGCTCCGTAAGGCAGCTACACTCGCAGTCTGCAAGATCAACATCGACTCTGATATCCGTCTTGCTATGACAGGTAACATCCGTAAGTATTTCGCTGAGCATCCCGATCACTTCGATCCCCGCCAGTACCTCAAGCCCGCTCGTCAGGCTGTTAAGGACATGGTTGCTCACAAGATCAAGTATGTTCTCGGTTCAGACGGCAAGGCCTGATCCTGAATCAGACATTTTAAGTTACTGAATCCAAAGCGGGGTGTCTCACAGAAGGTGAGATGCCCCGTTTTTATCTGCCTCATTTTCGACCGGTAAACTGTAATGCTATATAATAGCGTTTGTCGGAGGAATACTTTTTAATGCGCGAAAAGCTTACAGCAGCGATCCTTGTCCTGGCCGGTGTCCTGTCACTGGTTTCATGTAACATGCCCTGGAACACGGAGCCGCGGACCACGGATGATGCCGTAGAAACGGTTACTGTCACGGTGGATGACGGATCACGTTCCTATTCAGAGGAAAAGGTCTACGAGAATATCGATAAGATCGCCGATGACCTTGCGGACTGCAACTATGATGATCTCTGCAGCCGCTGCGTAAGCACCCCTTACGGACTCGGCAGTCTTATGCCTGTCGTTGAGGAAGAAGAGGACGATGATGATGACAGCTACAAAGTTACCGATAACATGCTGCTCATAAAGAACATGATCGCCTCCACGATCACTTACGAGATCGATGAGACGAGCTTCAAGGCCAAAATGCTGGAAAAGAAATACTCGGTCGACGTTACTTTCTCCTACAAGGATTATTCAAAGATCGTCAGAATGAGGGATAAGTTCCTCGGAGCCGCTGATTTCAACACCCTTATGGCAGAGATGGATGACCGGATCAGCCAGACTGTCACGCTTGAATTCGTCAAGAAGGACAAGCATTACCTCCTCGTGAATCCCGAAGATCTGGAAAGCCTCTATACCTACGATATTCCGGAGCTCGAGTTCATGAAAGATCATTTCGATATGATCGAGGACAGCTACATGACAGGCCCGGGGTGGGATCCTTATACAGAGAGCTATTACGATACCAACACCTTCGAGTTCGTTATCGACCTGGACGCTTACGCGAGCAATTATATGTGGAGATACCGCTATCTCATTTCCGAGGAGACCGAGCCTGAATGGACAAGGATATATCTGTCAGATACCATTGTTGACAAGTATCCCACGGGCATCCATCTGACTTATACGCAGGAGGAGAATTTCAGCACCGGTTTTTACTGCTTTATTATCTACGATGTCCAGTCCGGGGAGATCTACGGCTGGGAATTCAATGTTTACAATACCGAAGATATAATTCCTCCTGCTCCGACTCAGTGGTCGGAATGGACGTTCTTTACGGAGGAGACCGGAGAGACCGAAGAGCCGGACTGACCTTATCTTTCAGGGACCGGCTGTCCGGAGGCGACCCATTTTCTTTCGATCTTCTTAAAGATGAACTTTGCGATCACCATGCCGGCGATGCCCGCGGCCATCCATGCGAGCGGGTCTGACGCGACGGCAATATAGTAGTTGTGCACGCTGATCGAATAGAAAGACGTGATCATCCTCGCGCCGAGTTCGACAAAGCCCAGTATCATCGCGATACTCGCAAAACCAACGGACTGGATCGTGTGCCTGTATATGAAGATCATGGCCAGGAAGAAATAGCAGACCGCGCACTCTATTATGTAAGGCATTGCCCACGGGATATATATCGAGACATCTACCTCGGTGTCGAAAAATACCCACAGAATATGGGGAACGGCGAGAACCGCTACGACTCCGGCAATAACTGAATAGACGATATAAAGCTTCAGCGCGGCCTTAACGCCGTCACGGATCCTCTTCATGTCACGCGCTCCGTAGTTCTGTCCCGCATACGCGGCCATAGTCTGGCCCACCGAGAACATGCCCATGGTGATTATGCCCTGGAACTTGCTTGCCGCGGTGATGGCGGTGACGGCTACCGAATCAAAGTAGTTAAACGCGCTCTGCATTATTACCGTGCCGGAAGCCGTGATGCCGTACTGTATAGCCATGGGGATGCCCAGACGGAGCTGCTGCCTGATTATCTCGGGATCGATCTTCCAGTCTTCTTTTGAAGGGCGGAGCACAGGCATTTTCGTATAGATATAGATGATGCACGGTATGACCGCCAGTCCCTGGGCGATGACGGTCGCGAATGCCGCGCCGAAGGTTCCCATATTGAACTTTATGATGAATAGCAGATCGAGGCCGATGTTCGTCGCGGCCGAGCACAGAAGGAATATCAGCGGCATCTTGCTGTTGCCGACCGCCCTCATGAGCGATGCGCAGTAGTTGTACATGATCACGCATACGATCCCCGAGCAGATGGTCGAGATATATGTATATGCGTATTCGAAAATATCATCCGGGGTGTTCATTAGCCTTAAAAGGGGGCGCATGAATACAAGTCCCGTGATCGTGATGAGTGCTGCGATGATAAGCGACAGATATAAGCCGTTTGTGACGGAAGCCTTTACGCCTTTTGAATCAGCGGCGCCGTACTTCTGGCTTGTAACGATCGAGAAGCCCGACACCATGCCGTTTGATGTTCCGAACATAAGAAACATGATCGTGCCCGTGGAGCCGACGGCTGCCAGCGCGAGCGGATCGACGAATCTTCCCACGATGACGGTATCCACAATGTTATAGAGCTGCTGAGCGACATTTCCCAGGAGCAGCGTCATCGTGAACTTGAATATGATTGACATCGGGGAACCCTTTGTCATATCGGTGTCGGTGCGTTTCGGTGCCATCTTGTCCTTCATTATTTTGAATAACGCAGATTATATGACTGAAACCTTAAAATTCCTATCATAAACTTTGCAAATATATCCGGTTTTCATGGGCCAAACTCTTAAATAAATTTAATGTTTACGGCTTGTTTACATAAGAGAACATTTGAAAGCAAGAAAAACAAAATAAATACAAGTAAAATAAAATCGGGTGTTTCCGAAATGCTGTATATTCAGCATGTCCGCTTTTCGCGAATTGCCGCAAAGCAAGAATAACAGGAGCCGGAGGTTCTTTTGATGAATGAGATAACCCTTAACTGGAACGAATATATTGAGACTGCGGTGGAGACAGCCGCCGAAGGCATAGTAATGCTCGGGAACAGGGACAATGTCCTGCCTTTGAAGAAGGGCACACGCGCCGCGCTTTTCGGAAGGATGCAGACTCATTACTACAAATCCGGCACAGGCTCAGGCGGAATGGTCAATGTAAACCATGTAACGGATATCAGAGAAGGTCTTAATGATTGCCCTGACATCACTCTTGATGCAGAGCTCATGGACATATACGACAAATGGGATGCTGAAAATCCCATTGATACAGGGCTCGGCTGGGGCAAGGAGGCATGGTCTCAGACCGAGATGCCTGTATCGGAAGAACTGGCAAAGACTCTGGCATCACGCAATGACGTTGCGGTGATCATCATCGCGAGGACTGCAGGTGAGGACCGCGACAATTCAGCCGAGAAGGGCGCTTATTTCCTCAGCGACAGCGAGGAGGGCATGCTTGCCAATGTAACTCAGGCATTTGAAAAGACCATCGTTCTTTTGAATGTCGGCAACATTATCGATATGTCTTTCGTTACCAAATACGACATCAAGGGCGTCCTCTATGTATGGCAGGCCGGCATGATCGGAGGCGTCAGTGTCGCAAGAGTGCTTTCCGGTAAGGTCAACCCCTCGGGATGCCTTCCTGACACGATCGCGAAGTCCCTTGATGATTACGCTTCCACCGCGAATTTCTGCAAGGATCTGCATGAGGACATCTATCAGGAGGATATCTTCGTCGGCTACAGATACTTCTCGACATTCGCGAATGACACGGTTCTGTACCCCTTCGGCGCAGGACTTTCCTATACGGATTTTGAGTTCTGTGATTCCTCGTTCGGGTTCGAAAATGATACCGTTACGGTAAGCGTTACCGTTAAAAATACCGGCAGTCTTGCAGGAAAGAAGGCCGTCATGCTCTATTGCAAGGCGCCTGACGGGCTGCTCTCCAAGCCTTCAAGAGTCCTTGTCGGATTTGCGAAGACGGGCAATATCCCCGCGGGCGATGAGGAGCGCGTTACCATAACCGCGCCGGTAAGAAGATTCGCGTCCTTTGATGACGACGGCAGGACAGGGCTTGGAACAACCGGTTTTGTGCTTGAGAAAGGCACATATGAATTCTTCCTCGGAAGTGATTTTATCTCTGCGAAAGAGGCCGGATCCTTCGAACTTTCCGATGGCAGGATGCTTGAGGAACTCGGCACCGCGCTTGCCCCGACAAAGGCTTTCAAGCGTCTTACGGCAATTCCCAACGGCGACGGCACATATTCCAAGGGCGAAGAGGACACCCCTCTTGCCACTGTAAATTATCTTGAATCACGCATGGAGCGTGTAGGTCCCGAGATCCCACAGACGGGCGATAAGGGCATCAAGCTTGCAGATGTAAAGCACGGCAGAAACACGATGGAGGAGTTCGTTGCCCAGCTTACCGACGAGGACCTGTCCCTCATCATAAGAGGAGAGGGAATGGGCAGCCCCAAGGTCACGATCGGTACCGCAGCCGCTTTCGGAGGCGTCACAAAGGAGCTCAAAGCCATGGGCATACCTACGCTTTGCTGTACTGACGGTCCTTCGGGAATGAGACTTGATTCGGGCAAAAAGGCTTTCTCGCTTCCCAACGGCACATGTCTCGCTTCAACATTCAACGTTGATCTCGTCGAAAAGCTTTACACATATCTCGGCGTTGAGATGCTCTCAAATAAGATCGACGCGCTTCTGGGCCCCGGCATCAACATTCACAGACATCCGCTGAACGGCCGCAACTTCGAGTATTTCTCTGAAGATCCGCTCCTTACGGGCCTCATGGCCGTCGCGCAGGTAAAGGCTCTCGAGAAGTCCGGCGTCACTCCGGTCATCAAGCACTTCTGCGCAAATAACCGCGAGACACACAGACGTGAGATGAGCTCCACGCTTTCATCCCGCGCGCTTCGCGAGATCTATCTTCCTGCCTTTGAGATCGCTGTCAAAGAAGGCGGCGCGAGATGCATCATGACAAGCTACAACCGCATCAATGACATCTACAGCGCCAACCATTACGACCAGAACACCATGATCCTCCGCGAGCAGTGGGGCTTTAAGGGCCTTGTAATGACCGACTGGTGGGCATACATCAACAAGGAAGTCACACTGGCTGAGAAATATAATCTCGAGGATCATTCCGTCATGGCTAGATCCCAGAACGACGTTTACATGGTCTGCACCAGCGTAGAGAAAGAAAATCTCCTGGAGACCGATACTTACAAGGAACTGACCGAGGGCGACGGCTCTAACATCACGCGCGCAGAGCTCCAGCGCAACGCTGTCAACATCCTGAACTTTGCCATGAACACTCCCGCAATGGACAGGGTCGAGGGAAATGAGGTCACTATCAACCATATCGACAGTCCTTTCAGCGATGACGATGTCGAAGTCGATACCGATGTATTTTATTCAATGGTTGATGAGGTTGAGATCGAGTGTAAGACCAAGACCTCGAGAGGCAAGGATTTTGTTTTCGGGATCACATGCGAGAAGCAGGGCTATTACGGGCTCGAGTTTACCGGTTATTCCAACCTGGGCGAGCTTGCCCAGATCCCCATGACGGTCTATATCACGAGCATTCCGTGCGCCGTCATCACATGGAACGGCACGAACGGCGAGCTTGTCACCAAGAGCTGCGAGTGCATGATGTATGCGAAAAACTGCGTCTTCCGCGCCCATTTCGCGTCCGGCGGCGTATCGATCAAAACCCTCAAGGTAAAGTATTTAAGATCTCTGGATGAACCCGCTGAGGAATAACAACATTTATAAACAAAGTTATTTGTATTAAAATAAGGTCGGCTCTGAGCAGCCGACCTTAAACGTTTTAGGGGATATATGAGAAGAGACTACTTTACATGCGTATTCTTGGGACTGATCGCGGGAGCGTTGACTTTCGTATGTTTTAAGCCGCTCTATTTTACCTGGGACACGATAATCCCCAGGGATTTTTCTCTTTTTGAACTCATAGCCAGTATCCTCTATGCGCTGTTCTTTGTCATTTTTCTGCCTGCCTTTGCCGCGTTCAAAAAGAAGGAATGGATCAACTGGGGTCTTGCTGCATACGGCCTCATGATATATTTCCCGCTGTGGTTCTATCCCGCGCAGGAGCTCATAAAGGGCGAACAGGCAAGCATGCTCCACATTCTGGGCGCGCTTTGCTTAAGAACTATATACTCCGTTATGCAGGCTCCTTTCGCAGCGCTTTCTGTCTATATAGGAAACGAAGCCGCTTCCATGGTCGTTTACTGGATCCTTCCGGTCTCGGTCATCTGGCCCGTAATATTCAGGATCCTCCGCTTTTACAGAAGAGCATATCTTTCCGAACAGCTTAACCCCATGACTCCGGACCAGGCAGCTCCCGCTCCCTCAAAGGCGCCCGAAAAGCCCGAGAAGCCCGAAGTCCTCGGAACTGTCATAAGCGCACCCGTAACTGCGCAGACACCCGCTGACATTACCCGCAAGAACCAGCCCTCCGGCAAGACGGAAGAGGTCAAAGGAACTCCGGCAGGTGAGACTCCTGAAAAGCCCGAAAAGCTTGACGCAAAAGAAGGCCGCGCTCCAAAGCGCGTCGGAGTAAGGGCTCCCGTAAGACCGGTTCATGTAGGTGTCGAAGCACCGAAGAAGGAAAAGGTCGAAGCCCTCGGATCCGGACCTTCGAAGGAAGCGCCTGAAACAGATAAAGTCATTTATATGGGCTCGCCGAAGCCCAAGGCTGACGAAGCGATCCCCATGCCGCCTCCCAGGCCCGAACCGGGGAAACCCATCCATCTCGGAGCGCCTTCAACAGACGGCGGTAAAGAGTGATATCTGTTATCCTGAGCCGTAAACAGTCTTTAGGTTGAAAACAGACCGTTCACCCTGTAAAATGTATCAGTCAGATAATAGGATGGAGATTCAGATCAATGGCAAAGAATAATAAATTCTGGAAAACTTATCTTGCCGTGAGCGACGATAAGAAACATGCCGCCCAGACCGGACAGGATCCTCTCGAAGAGGGTCTGAAGGATCTGACCTGGTTTGAAAGCTCCAAGCGCGCAGTCCAGAGAGGTCTCCACAAGACATACGAGACATTCGGCGAGGAAGTCGGCAACTCGCTTACCGCCGGCGTTCCCGCGCTCTATCTTTTGGGACTCCTTCCTTTCGCAGCCATCAATTCCTATATCAGTGTTTCCGCAACGGATGCCACACCGGCGCATGTTGTTATGTCAGTTATTGCGATTTCCGCATTCATAGTGACATTGTTCCTGGCTCTTCTCATGTCCACGATATATCATCTCATGAAGCACGGAACTCCTCATAAGAGAGTAATGAACAAGGTCAACAGAAGCGTTGCCTACTTTGCGATACTCGGCGCGTATACGCCTATATGCATCAATATCTTAAGCCCTATCTCGGGAGCCGTTCTCTGGGCCCTTGAAGCCGCAATGGCGATCGCAGGCGTTCTCGTTACCGCGCTCGCATACCACACCAAAGTAGGTAAGTCTTTTACTTACTTTATCTATGCAGCCATGGGCTGGGCGATCATCTTCAGGATCGTTGAGTTCTACAGAAATACAACTCCTGTATGTTTCTGGCTCCTTCTGTCAGGCGCGATCGTTTACACGATAGGAATCTTTTTCGCGCCCTCCAAGAGAAGATTCAAATTCTCACACATGGTATGGCACTTCTTTGTACTCGCAGGCGTAGTGCTCCACGTATTGGGATTTGTATATTTCTTCCAGTATTAATACCTATATAAAGAACAACTGCGGTCCGCTTTTCTTAGGGAAGGCGGACATTTTATTTCCTTTAAATGCCGTCTATAGCTGCGTTTGAGACGTTTTAGGCATGTGAAATTGTGGAAAAATATTAAACCCGCACAACCGGGGATATTCCGAATTATTCAAATATACAAATCGGACCTGCGCGGATACGATTTTTCTTGACCGGGGGACCCCATATTGTAAAATATCTTTAGTAAATACATGGCATCCCCGTGCTGCGAGCCAAGCAGCGTGGGGTTTTTTAAAGGAAACAGGAGGATAAGGAAATGCCGGGAATTTTTACGAATTTAACAGGTCCTATGATTGCAGCAGCAATAATCGCAGTGGTAGTAATCATTATCATTATCTGCAGCTATGTAAAGGCACCGCCGGACAAAGCATACATCATCTCAGGTCTTCGTAAGAACCCTAAGATCTTAATCGGTAGAGCAGGCCTCAAGATGCCCTTCTTCGAGAGAAAAGACGAACTGCTCATCAAGCAGATCTCTATCGACATCAAGACAGACGGTTATGTACCTACAGCAGACTTCATCGGTGTTAACATCGACGCAGTCGCAAAGGTAAGAGTAATGAGCGAAGGTGAAGGCGTTAAGCTCGCCATGAAGAACTTCCTC
>JAEEGL011072158.1_pt1 | contig 12156 bp, 14 predicted proteins | sample 9134231 | NCBI WGS metagenome assembly JAEEGL01 (sample SAMN16246548, study PRJNA631951) | gut metagenome | biome: gut microbiome; feature: rumen; material: fiber-attached | host: Bos | place: Iran: Karaj | collected 2018-10
CACTGGGGAAGTTATTGCGAGAGTGCGCCAGTCACGTCGGAGTCAGTTTTTACTCGAAATAAAACCAACGAACCTGGAGATACGGAATTAAGCGCTTTTATGTCGGCATCTTTCCTGGCCTGGCTGGATGACGCTTACGGCTTTGAACAGGTCAGCTGCTTCTGCTTCGGACAGAAAAGCTTTACGGAGGCCTTCGGAACAGACTATCAGAGCGCATTTGACGCATGGAGTGCCTGGATCGAACAGACATATCCTCTCAAATAAAGTATCGCCAGGATAATGCAATTGATCAATAAGATTAAGAAGTACATACCCGGAATAATAATACTGGATACACTGCTGTTTGTTGTTTTGCTGGCAGCAGCGCGGTTTGCACTGCACCTGTTTGGGCTGACCTTCCGTAAGTGGTTTGCCATTATATGCCTGCTTGCCATTACAACCGGGATTATTGCCGGAATTCTGCAGCTGCTTCTGAAGATCAGGAAAAGATCTATCAGGATCCTGACAGTGACTGTCTATGTCATCATAACAATTGCGGTAATGTTGATGACTTATCCGATCGCGATCTTTGCAATTGCAGGTGAGGAGCATGTAGTCGAGAGGAAAGAGGGGAAGTATGTAGCTTATGTTGACGGATTTCTCCATACCTACGTTTACTACTATGAATATAAGAATTTCCTTATCTGCGGCGAGACCAAGCGGATAGAAGAAGACTATGGAAAAGGCGGCTTTGATCCTATCGGGAACCCGTATGGTTATGAGTATACGGCCGTATCGACGACATATTATGATGAGGAAGGGAATATCGTATCTGCTGAAACTGCAGATCAATAGCAGAAACTGGCGATGCCAGTTCATTTAGTTAAGATTTCATGGCAGCTCAATAAAACGATGCAAATACAGAGGCGCATATGACAGTCATCAGACCGCAGACAACGATCGCGAGGCTGCTCATGGCGCCTTCTGTTTCACCTATTTCCATCGCCTTTGTGGTTCCGATGGCATGAGAACTCGTACCGATCGCGAGACCTTTCGCCACCGGATCAGTGATCGACAGAAGTTTGCACAGCGGTACAGCAATTACGTTGCCGAGGATGCCGGTGACGATGATCACCGCCGTCGTGATCGTGACATATCCGCCGAGCTCTTCGCTCACACCCATACCGATCGCAGTTGTGATAGATTTGGGTAATAGTGTCACATATTCCTGATGGGAAAGGCTAAAGAGCACGGACAGGAGCAGAATGCAGACTGCGCTCATCAATGTACCGGCGAGCACACTGGCCAGAATTGCCAGGTAGTGTTTCTTCAGCTTATCGATCTGAAGGTACAGAGGAATTGCCAGACTCACTGTGGCGGGGGTCAGCAGATAGCTCAAATATCTGGCGCTGCTGTAGTAGCTCTCATATTCGATATGAAAACAGCGCAGGGAAAGCATGACCAGTATGATGGCGATGAGCAGCGGATTGCAGATCCCCCAGCCAAAACGCTTTTTAATGCGGACTCCGATAAAATAGTATAGGATACTGATCACTACGCCAAAGGTGACTGAAGATTGTACCATTTCATTCATATGCAGATCTCCATGCATCAGTCTTTCTTTTTTCTGATCATTTTCTGAGCGATAAGACCGGTTACAGCCATTACCAGCACAGTGGAAATGACTATGATAAACAGCACAGGGATCAGGATCGGCTGCAGGATATCCCATGTTATCAGCAGGCCGACGGCAGCCGGGATAAACATAAGAGGCATGATCTCGATAAGAAATTCGCCGGTGCCGCGGACAGCTTCCAGCGGGATGATATGCAGTGTCAGCAGCAGAAACAGAATGACCATTCCATAGATGCTGGCCGGTATAGGCAGAGGAAGCAGAAAGTGCAGGATCTCTCCAACACAGGTGATGCCGAGAATGATGCAGAATTGCTTTATGTATTTCATGGTATGAGTCACTCCGCGGTATGATACAGCCATCAGGTTTAATACTTCTGCTTACTATTAGCAAAGAAAGCTAAGGCATGTCAAGGGCGCTGCACGGCTTTTGATTACTATTAGCATGTGCGCGGTTTCAGTACAGAAGAAAGATTGGTCTCATAGCAGCTTCTAATTGAGCGAACAGGCCGAGATACGCTGTCTTTCCCTGGTATTACTGGGTTTTTAGCTGCTCAGATCTTCGGAACGCCAGGGAATACTGGCACATACCTGTCGAAAAAAACAGACTGATAATGTACAATCACAGGTGCGAAGGGGGTGACATCAACACTATGCAGAAGAAATGGTATCGTCTGGATACGGCAGCACTTATTTTCCCGGCGATCGCAAGCAGAGACTGGAGCAACGTGTTCCGTGTGTCCGCAACACTGAATGAGGCGGTCGACCCGGAGGTTCTCCAGCAGGCGGCGGATGATATGAGAAGCCGGTTCCCTTCTTTCTTCGTGACACTTCGAAAAGGTTTTTTCTGGTATTACCTGGAGGAAAGTCATCTCCCCGTGAAAGTGCAGAGCGATTTTGCTTACCCGCTGACATTCATGAGCCAGCGGGAGCTTCGCCGCAACTGTCTGCGCATCCTGTATTATCAGAACCGCATCGCGGTGGAATGCTTCCATTCTCTTGCGGACGGGAGAGGCGGAAGCATATTTCTTTGTAATCTTGTAGCGCATTATCTGGAGTTGAAGTACAGGATCGAGATCCCGAAGGAGGGACTGATCACCGACCTTAAGGCGAAGCCGTCCCCGGAAGAACTGGAAGACAGCTTCTTAAAAAACGCTGCGCCGGTCGCCTCCGGAAGAAAAGAAGAACACTCTTACCGGCTTCGCGGCACGAGAGAACCTTCCGGATTCAGGACACTGACGACAGGCATTGTCGATACGAAAGCGCTATTGGATGCGGCGCACCGCTATCAGGTGACTGTGACTGCGTTTCTGACTGCGGCCATGGTTGAAAGCGTCATCGGGATCCAGAATGACCGCCTCCCGAAGAAACGCCAGCGTGCTGTCAAGATCACGATCCCGGTCGATCTGAGACGCTTATACGGCAGCAGGACACTCCGGAACTTTTCGCTGGTTTTGAATGTCGGCGTCGATCCCCGTTATGGCGACTATAGTTTTGAGGAACTTGCCAAATCGATCTATCATCAGCTCTGCACCATGGCAACGAAGCAGAACATGGCGGGAATGATCGCCGCGAACGTGATCCCGCAGAAAAACGCCGCGATCCGTTTGACACCGGTCGTCATTAAAAACCCGATAATGAACGCGATCTACCGCCGCGTCGGGGAAGGCGGAGGGAGTCTTTGTATTTCCAACATTACCGGGCTTCCGCTGCCAGAGATCATGAATACATACATCACCCGGATGGAGTTCATCATCGGCCCGCAGCGCAGCTATCCCAATAATTGCTCCGTGCTCAGTTACGGCGGAAAAACATATATCAATATGATCCGGAACATCCGTGAGTCCGAACTGGAACGGCGTTTCTTCTCGCGGCTGGTGGAACTGGGTATTCCCGTTGAGATCGAATGTAACAGGAGGAATGAATCATGTATTGTGTAAAATGCGGTGTTAAGCTGCAGGACGGCGTTGAAAGCTGTCCTCTTTGCCAGACGCCTGTATGGAACCCGGAACAGCCGCAGAAAGAGCATGGTTATCCCGACCAGTATCCGCATCCGCAAAAAGAATCGACACTTCCGTTTGCCGTCGCCATGACGGTCGTCTCGGTGATCGCGATCGGTGTGATCCTGGCGGTTTGTCTGAAACTGTACGGAAAACTGAATTGGGGCGGTTATGTGGTCGGCGGTATTTTGTGGTTCTATGTTGTCGCGATCCTGCCGTGCTGGTTCAGGCACCCTCCGGTCGAAGTCTTTATTCCGGTCGGTCATGCGGCCTCCGCGCTGCTTGCTTTATTCATATGCCTGAAAACGGGCGGCCGCTGGTTTTGGAGCTTTGCGTTTCCGGTGGCTATCATCAGCTGTCTTCTTCTGACCGCGGTGGCCTGCCTTCTGAAATATTTAAGGCAAGGCTGGCTGTTCATTTTCGGCGGGTTTCTTCTGGGGCTCGGCGTCTTTACGGTCCTCATCGAATTCTTTATGCACATCACCTTCGGCACCCGGATGTTCCTTTGGAGCCTCTATTCGTTGATCGGATTTGCCATCGTCGGCGGATTCCTTTTGCTCGCCGGTGTGATCCCCGGACTTCGAAAAACGCTGGAGAAAAACTTTTTCATTTGACCGCCGGACTAAGAGAATATGCTGAAGTATCCTTTTACAATCGAAAAACGCCGCATACAGGTGGGAAAGCACAGCATCAGCCTGCTGATCATGCGGTCAAGGTCGCATACCGGGCAAAAAGCGCCGGGGATCCTCTGGATCCATGGCGGCGGGTACCAGTCCGGTTCTGCCAAAACCATTCTTGTGACGCGGGCACGGTCTCTGGTCGTTCGATACGGGGCTGTGATCGTAGCGCCTGACTACCGTCTTTCCAAAAAACACCCATATCCGGCAGCACTTCACGACTGCTATACGGCGCTGAAATACTTGAAAGAGCATGCGGAAGAGCTCGGGATCCGTTCAGATCAGATCATGGTCGGAGGCGAGAGCGCGGGCGGCGGGATGACGGCAGCGCTGTGTATGCTGGCTCATGACCGGGGAGACGTCAACATAGCTTTTCAGATGCCGCTCTATCCGATGCTGGACGATCGTGATACGGCTTCCTCGGCAGACAACCATGCGCCGAACTGGAACACCAGGCGGAATCATAAAGCCTGGAAGCGGTATTTACGGGATGCGTACGGTACGGATATGGTGTCGGAATACGCGGCACCTGCACGCCGGAAAGATCTGAGCGGCCTGCCGCCATGTTATACTTTTATTGGTGATATCGAACCGTTTTATCAGGAAACGATCGATTATGTCCGGCACTTGAAAGAGGCAGGCGTGGAAGCATACTGCGACGTGTACCCGGGCTGGTTTCATGCGTATGACCTGTTTTTCCCTGCAAAGAAGATCGTCCGGGAAGCGATCGGACGGTTTGAAGAACAGTATTGCTATGCCGCAGAACATTATTTCGCACCGCAGCAGAAAAAGCCCGGGGAAAAGGGAATGTGAACCTGTGATACTGCCTGCGTTTGGAACGAGAAACTGAGGCCTGATGAGGCCTCTTTTTTTGGCCGTGAATTTGATGACCATATCGACTTTATTCTTTGACTACGATCGGCGCGGCCGGCGGAACGTTTTCTTTCGTGCGGTTCCGCTTTTGCAATAAGTATAAGAGTCGTATTATAGGAGCAGAATCGACAGTTGGCTGCCGGGAAAAAGCAGATCCCCGGACAGGGAGGGCAGGTCATATGTTCTGGCTTGGATACGGACTGGTATTCATTCTGTTTGCCATTGTCCTGGAACTGAATAAAAACACGGTCCCCGGGTGGATCGTCTTCATTGCTGTGATGATCATCTACGCCCTTCTTCACAGACGCGTACTCCGTGAATATCCCTGGTATAAAAGAGGAGCCTGCTGGTTCGTGCTGTTTGCCGTATTGGCATGTATCCTTATCTTTACCTGGCCGCCGGTCAGGGCAGTGCCGGCGGTAAAGGAAAAAACACCGGACATAACGGAAGCGGTCATGACGGACCGGGGAGCCGTGCAGGGCGTATTTACGAAGGATCATGCCGTGGAGGTGTTTGCCGGCATTCCTTACGCGAAACCGCCTGTCGGAGAACTCCGGTGGAAAAAGCCGCTAAGACCCGATCCCTGGGAAGGGACGCTTTTGTGTGATGCATTTGCGCCTATGTCCATGCAGTCGGTCAGTCCTCCCATCATGAATTCTCTTACACAGATCGTCGGGTATCATGATTATAAGATTTCCTTATCGGATAACTACAGGGAGCCTGCCAGCGAAGACAGTCTGTACCTGAATATCTGGAAACCTGCGGGAACGGTAAAAGACCTGCCGGTACTGGTCTATATCCACGGAGGCTCCCTCCAGACCGGACAGCCATGGTACGGCGATTACAGCGGTGAACAGTTCGCCCGCGACGGTGTCGTGACCGTCAATATGGGATACCGGCTCGGTGTTTTCGGTTTCTTTGCCGATGAGGAGCTGATGAGCGAAGAAGGGACGAGCGGAAACTATGGGCTTCTTGATCAGATCATGGCGCTGGAATGGGTCAGGGATAACATCGCAGCCTTCGGCGGCGATCCCGGGAACGTTACCATCATCGGGGAGTCAGCCGGCGCGGTCTGTGTAGACGCGCTGTGTGTATCGCCGCTTGCCCGCGGTCTGTTTAAAAGAGCGATCCTGGAGAGCAGTACTCTGGCCTCGGAAGCACCGCCGCATTCCTTCCGTCGGTTTGACGAGGCGCTGAGCTCCGGCAGGAAACTGAAGGAAAAATACGGATGTACCTCCGTGGAAGAACTGCGTGCCCTGCCGGCTGAACGGATCGTAAGCGAGATGAATACGCAGCACCATGTCACGATCGACGGGTATGTCCTGCCTGACACCCCTTATCAGCTTCGTATGCAGGGAGTCCATAACGAAGAAGCCCTGCTTCACGGATATAATGCCAGGGAGAGCGGACCGTTTATCATTTTCAGCCACGCAAAACTAAAAGATTACGAGAGCAGGATCCGCGGATACTTTGGTGAATATGCTGACGAGGTCCTGGCCCTCTATCCTGCAGCGACTGATAAAGAGGCAGATGAACAATGGGCGCAGATATACGGAGCGGTATTTTTCAATTACTCCCATTATTGCCTCAACAGACTGGCTGTGCAGGAAAAGATCCCCGTCTGGGAATACTATTTCAGCAAAGAAAACGGACGGCTCAGCAGCTGGCACAGCGGAGAGATGATCTATACGTTCGGAAATATCCCGGAGGACTCAAAGCTCTTTGACAGTGCGGACCGGGAATTGATGGAACAGATGCACGGCTGCTGGGTCAGCTTTGCCGTGTGCGGAGATCCGGAAGCGACGTCCGGGATCTCCTTCCCGCAGAACACGGATTCCGAATATCTCATGCAGTTCGGAGATACAACGGGGCTGATCAGGGAGCCTTACCTTGAGCTGTACGGTATTCTTGATAAGATGGCACAGAAAAGACTTAACGGCGATGACTGAAATGAAGGGTGATTGATCCTTGACCGATAAAGCCTGTAACAATGAAGAGTTGTCACCGATCCTGTTCTACTATTTCAACATGACCGTAACATCTGCAACATCATGGAACTTGATGAAAACACAGCGATCCCGATGCGGTCCATGTTGATGTTTTATTTTCTGCAGACCATATTGACCAATCTGAATTTAAGAAAGAGCATGAAGGTGCTGGAGCATCTTCTGGATCTGATCGGCGGCAGGGACTTCCTGGAAAGATCAAGACTGGCTGACTATGACGGGATCGACCGGTTCAGCCGGAAGGAATGCCGGTATCTGCTCGCTTTTACCGAGAACCTGCGGGATCTGCCAGAGGACGACTATGTGGTCAGCTTCGCGAATTTCTCTGCGGAAGAAACGGACCAAAGGCCACATTTCATGGCGGATTATGTATCCGTGGCAAAGAATGTACCTGAGGAAAAACAGCAGGATTGTCTGGATCTGATGAAACTCATGGTGGATGAGCAGTTTCTTTGGGACGTATGCACGCTGGACGGCCGGCTCCAGTATCTGCTCACGGCAAACAGGCAGGTATTTCGCCGCCTATCCAAATCCGACCCTGTCTACGCACATCTTTTCGGACTGCTGGAATCGGATAAGAACAGTGTGCTCCGCTACGGAAAGCGTTTCTATGAAGATTTCTACCGGCAGGGCGACATACTCCTCCAGTTCCTGTGGGAGAGAGCAGGATGGAGACCCTGACCGGGCAGCCGCTGGTCTGACTGGTTTACCTTTAGAAGAAACAAAACAATATTTATACCGGGTAGGGAATGGAAATGGATATTGAAAGGATCAGGAAGGATCTGCTGGATAATTTGAAGGGCGCTTATTTTATCGAAGGATACGGCGGAGCGATAATGGAGGCTCATGATATTGAGAATGTGTCTCCGGATGAGATCATTGAACTGGCGGCAGAACAGGGCCTGGATCCGAACAAGTATAGGCGGCAGTCATGAATGGTATGATCTTCAGAAAAGCCTGCAAAAGTGAAGAAGAAGCGATAGCGGCGCTTTACCGGTCAGTGATCGGATCGCCGTTCTGTACCTGGGATGAATCATACCCGGGGGAAGAGGAGGTCCGGGAGGACCTTTTAGCGGGATCGCTTTATGTCCTGGTCCGGGATGAGGAACTGATCGGCGCGATCTCTGTTGTCCCGGAGAATGAACTGGATGCTTTAGACTGCTGGCAGGTCAGGGAAAACGCCCGTGAGTTTGCAAGGGTAGTCATCAAGCCTGAATATCAGCAAAAAGGGCTGTCCGGCCATCTGGTCGAAGGGATCATACAGGAGATTCAAAAGCGGCAGGCCGATGCCATACATATTGCCGTCGCGAAAGAGAATATCCCGGCACAGAAACTCTATGCAAAAGAGGGCTTCGTGATCTGCGGGGAAGCCGACTTGTACGGACACAGCTTTTTCCTGTGTGAGAGAGCATTATTATGAAACGAGTTATTTATCTGATAGCCGGCACGGTGTTTCTGATCCTGGGGATCATAGGTCTTGCACTGCCTGTGATCCCGCAGATCCCGTTCCTTATCCTTGCAGCCTTTTTCATGTCCAAAGGTTCTGAGCGGGTCCATAAATGGGTATCCGGCCTTCCGGTATACAAAAAGTTCTTTCCTGAGAAACAAGAGGATCCGTCTGCCCGGAAGGAGACGGATCCTCAAAATGATGATCTGAAATAAGAACTTAGAAGGAAATGAAAATGTCAAAAAAAAGTCATTTCGCTTTCCATTTTAGGCAAAATATCGTTTGTGTTTTGTACTGTGACAAAATACAATCATAATACTGCGAGCGTTTTTACTTATTACGGGGAGGCATGCATGAATAAACGATCTGTTGCTGTTGATATGACTACGGGCAATCCGATGCGTCTTCTGATCATGTTCGCGCTGCCGATGATGCTTTCCAGCGTTTTCCAGCAGTTCTACAATATCGTGGATATGCTGGTCGTCGGGAATAATATCGGTTCATCGGCTCTGGCCGCGATCTCAACGTCCACACCGGTCGCGAACCTTTTCCTGGCAGCGGCAATGGGCATCAGCGTAGGCGGCGCGGTCGTCATCAGCCAGTATTTCGGAGCCCGCCAGATCGGCAATGCCAGGACTACGATCAATACGCTGCTGACATTCTCCGTCGCGGCAGGCATTATCCTGATGATCGTCGGGATACTGCTGAGCCGGCCGGTGCTTCACCTGATGAACTGTCCGGAGGAGATCCTGCCGTCGGCGGAAACATATTTAAGGATATATTTTCTGGGTACGGTCTTCCTGTTCCTGTACAATGCCCTGAATTCCAGTTACAACGCACTGGGAAATTCCATGACGCCGCTGTATTTCCTGATCTTCAGTTCGCTTTTGAATGTCGCGCTGGATCTTCTGTTCGTCATTGCGTTCCGGTGGGGTGTAGCCGGCGCCGCCACGGCGACCGTGATCTCACAGGCTGCCGCCGCCACCTTAAGTTTCTTCAACATGAGGAGGAAGCTGGCGCTGCTTAAAGTGCCGGATGAGATCCCGGTGGATCCGAAAACGGGCGAGCCGCTGGACGGACCGGTAAAGATGTTCGATGCGGAGGTGCTCAGGACGACGATGAAGATCGCGCTGCCAAACGCTGTTCAGCAGATCGTGATCTCCTTCAGCCTGGTCATCATCCAGAGCGCGATCAATGTGTTCGGCCCTGCTGTAATGGCAGGCATCTCCGCGGCGGCCAGGGTGGATTCACTGGCGACCATGCCTCTTATGACACTGGGCAACAGCTTTGGCACTTATGCCGGACAGAATATCGGCGCGGGACGGATCGACCGCATCAAAAGCGGGATGCGCAGCGCGGTCATCATGATCGTCGGTGTCGGAGCGGTCCTCTTTGTGGTCCTTCAGCTTTTCGCGGCAAAACTGATCGGGATCTTCGTGGACCATGGAGATCCGAACTTTACCGAGATGGTCTCGATCGGAACGCAGTATGTCCGGGTCATTGCATGTTTCGCGATCATTTTCGGTATTTTCATGCTGCTGATGGCGATGCTCAGGGGGGCGGGGGATATGTGGTTCTTCCTGTGCGCCAATATGATGAATTTCGCCATCCGTGTCGTGATGGCGGTGGTGCTTTCGCCTGTCTACGGCCCGAAGATGATATGGTGGGGTACTGCCATCGGCTGGACAACGGCGACTATTATTGCCGGGATACGGTATCTGAGCGGCAAGTGGAAGGATAAAGCCGTCGTGCATGTGCGGCAGGCTGCGGAAGAAGCGGATTAAGGGATCATAATTCAAAAAGATAAACAGGCAGCGTCAGCTGCCTGTTTTTTAAACTGCCGGTAAATTTTAAACCGTCTCTTCCGGATCTGTTCTCTCCGGATGCTCGTTCGGCCTTATCATCAGGTTTTCCGCGATCTTACTGGTCTTAGAGGTCTTTAATGTGATATAGCCGATGACGGAGAAGACGACGGCTCCGATCAGATTGACCAGAAGGTCCTTCATCGAATCCAGGAGCCCGATGTCCAGGTATCCTCCGCTGACCGTCCAGGTATCGCCGCCTCCTGTCCGGATAACGGTCTCGACGATGTCCTTCAGGCGGATGAGGGCTCCGGCCTGCTGCGGGTCCAGCGTTACGGAAGAAAACTTCTGTACGATGAAATCCTTCTGCATATCCATCCCGAAGAAGAGGTCCATGCCGCATTCAAAGAATTCCCAGATGACACCGATCGTCATGGAAAAACAGAAAGCAACGACAGTCAGATAGAAGGGCGACAGATTGAAATTCTTGCTCCGCGGTTCAGCAGGTAAATAAGCGAAAAGCCGACAGCCGCAAACAAAAAGCCGTTTATCGTATGGAGCATGGTATCCCAGCCCGGGATCCGTACGTAGTAATGATTGACTTCGCCGAGTATCTCCGCCGCGAAGATAAAGGCAAAGATGATCGCCTGGAAGACGGCGGGGATCTTAAGATCCATCTTGTCCTGCAGAAATGCCGGGAGCAGGAAAAGGAGGAGGACCAGGATACAGGTGGCGACGCTTTCATAATTGCCTGTAATAAGGCAGCGGACAGCCGTCAGGACGACCATTATCCGCAGCAGGATATAAAAGGTGTAGGTCGCCTTGTTTTCACGGTAACTGTTGATAAGAGATTTTACGTAATTGCCGAGCTTTTTCATATGCAGCACCTTTCATCTGATTTCGGTTGCGGTTTGCGGTTGCAGTATCACATCAGCGGTGCAATGAACTTCATAACGGCTCCCAGTGCTTTATAGCCTATCTTTTCCTTCCGTATGCTCTCTTCCGTGACCTTACGGCACTTTGTCAGTGTCTCCTGGAAATCTTTCTCAATGTCCGCAATGCAGTCGGTCCTGTACATGTATGTCGCGCATTCGAAATGGTGGTACAGGCTGCGGTAATCCATGTTGATCGTACCGACGACCGCTCTTTCATCATCGCAGGTGACGACCTTCGCGTGTACGAAGCCAGGTTCATATATATAGATCTCTACGCCTGCCTGCGTCAGTTCATGGAAATGGGATTTGGCCAGCGAGTAGGCGACAACTTTATCCGGGATGCCGGGCAGGATGAGCTTGATGTCGATACCGCGCTCCGCCGCGTATTTCAGGGATGCCTCCAGTTCCCCGTCCAGGATCAGGTACGGCGTCATGATATGAACATATTCGCCTGCCCGGTTCAGGATATCCATATATACAGTCTCCCCGACTTTATCGTTGTCCAGAGGACAGTCACCGTAAGGAATGACATAGCCGCTGCTGTGTTCGGGAATGTATCCGGTATCGGTAAGGAAAGGATCATAAACAGGCTTTTTCTCAGTAATATTCCACATCTGCAGGAAAAGCAGAGTGAAGGACCTGACAGCGTCGCCCCTGAGCATGACGGCCGTGTCCTTCCAGTGTCCGAAACGTTCAATACGGTTGATGTATTCGTCAGCCAGGTTGACGCCGCCGTTAAAGGCGACTTTCCCGTCGATCACCAGGATCTTGCGGTGATCCCTGTAGTTGTAATGGGAGGACAGGA
>JAEEGL011708411.1_pt1 | contig 12156 bp, 8 predicted proteins | sample 9134231 | NCBI WGS metagenome assembly JAEEGL01 (sample SAMN16246548, study PRJNA631951) | gut metagenome | biome: gut microbiome; feature: rumen; material: fiber-attached | host: Bos | place: Iran: Karaj | collected 2018-10
AGTGTGGATGAAGGAAGGCGAAGATGCCCCTTGGGTAAATAAAATAGGTGTGCTGCTGGCTGGCTTTGTCGGCGCAGTGGCCTACACCTTCACCGAATCGTTCTGGTTCAACGCCGTGGAAGGCGAAGTGTACGCCATGTCATCGTTCTTCACCGCAGTTACTTTCTGGGCCATCCTGAAATGGGAGCAAGTAGCCGACGACCCGAAGAGTTTCCGATGGTTTATCTTCATCGCTTTCCTTGTCGGTCTGTCCATTGGTGTCCACCTGCTCAACTTGTTGTGCGTGCCCGCCATTGTGTATGTGGTTTATTTCAAGAAATGGAAAAAGACTTCGGTTGGAGGCTTCGTGCTGGCTGGCGTGGTTTCATTAGTGCTGCTGTGGTTCCTCAATATGTTCCTCGTGCCGCAAATCATCAACTTGGCTGGCAAGACAGAGCTGTTTTTCGTGAATACGCTCGGCGCACCGTTCAACCTCGGCTCCATCGTGTATTTTGCCGTTATCATCGGCCTCATCATCTGGGGACTTTGGTACACGGCCAAACGCGGCAAGGTGATTTGGAACACCGCCATCCTCGCCTTCATGTTCATCTTGATTGGCTATTCTTCTTTCTTTATGCTGATTATCCGCGCCAACACCAACCCGCCCATCAACGAGAACGAGCCCAAGGAAGCCCTTTCGATGCTTTCTTATATCAACCGCGACCAATATGGTAGTTGGCCTTTGCTTTACGGCCCTTACTACAACGCACCCATTACCGACTTGAAAGATGGTACCCCAATATATGTCAAGGACAAGGAGTTAGGTCGTTATGTCATCACCGACGACAATAAACGTAGCGTTCCAGAGTATCCCCGTGAGATGAAGACACTCTTCCCTCGTATGTGGAGCACTCAAAGAGGCACACACTCTGAGATGTATGAAAGCTACCGCAAAAACGCTAATGGTGCCATTGTGGGCGAGACCCTTCATTTCAGAAATTTACGCGGACAGGAAGTTACCGTAAGCAAGCCCACATTCGGACAAAATCTGAAGTTCTTCATCAACTACCAGTGCAATTGGATGTATTGGCGTTACTTTATGTGGAATTTCGTGGGTCGTCAAAACGACATTGAAAGCCAAGGCGAACTCAATCACGGCAACTGGCTCAGCGGCATCAGCTTCATCGACAATGCGCGACTCGGAGACCAGGACAACATCCCTGCCTGCTTGCAAAACCCAGGACGAACCACCTATTATTTCCTTCCCCTCATCCTCGGTCTTATCGGCCTTTTCTGGCTGCTCAAGAACGACTTGAAGCAGAGCTGGATCATCTTCTTGCTCTTCTTTATGACGGGTTTAGCCATCATTATCTACCTGAACCAAACGCCTCAACAACCTCGTGAACGTGACTACAGCTATGCCGGCTCGTTTTATGCCTTCGCCATCTGGATTGGCTTTGGCGTCATCGCCATCGTTGACTGGATTAACAAGTTAACCAAAAAAAGCAGTTTGATTACCACCATAGCTGTCGGATTGGCCTGCTTCCTTGCTGTGCCTTGCGTTTTGGCCTCCAATGGCTGGGAAGAACACAACCGTTCGGGCAAGACCTCTGCCCGCGATTGGGCAAAGAACTATCTAGCGCAACTGCCACCTAATGCCGTCATTTTCACCAGAGGCGACAACGACACCTTCCCATTGTGGTACGTGCAGGAGGTGGAGGGCTTCCGTACTGATGTGCGTGTATGCAACTATATGCTTTCGAGTGGTTATTGGTATGTTCACCAGATGGGTCGCAAAGTTTACAACTCTGAGAAGCTTCCACTCACTTTAAGTCAGAAAGAATATGACAACGGCATCAATGAGTCAATGATTGTCGAGGAGGAAGATTACTTCAAGGGCAAGCAGGTGGAGTTAAAGCAAGTCATCGACTTCATCCACAATCCCAAGGCAGTGAGGCGCTATGCGGGTGGTTCCTATAAATATGTGCCCTGCCGCAAGGTGAAACTCACTGTTGATAAAGAAGCTTGCATCCGCAATGGCATCGTACCCGAGAGTATGCAAGACCGAATTGTCGATGAAATCACTTGGGAAATCAAAGACGATTACATCTACAAAAACGCCCTTATGCTGTTGGATTTCTTTGCCACCAACAATTGGGAACGTCCTGTGTATTTCACCTCGTTCAGCGATATGTCGAAGGTGCTCGGCATCGATAAATACCTTCACATGGAAGGCTTGGCCTATCGTTTCATCCCCGTTGAAGCCGAAGATTATGTCAAAGCCTATCGGGGTGGCGTTAACCGTGATGGCAGCTTTGACCTCTTGGTCACTAAGGCCAACGAAGGCATCACCAACTGGGGCAGCCTGAACCAAGAAGGTGTGGTGCCCGACCGCGAGAGTGTACGCAATATGAGTTATGCCCAACTGGCTTACTCACGCTTGGCACAGAGTTTGGTCAACCACGGCCAATTCGACTCCGCTGTCATCGTGATGGATAAGTATCAAGAGTTCTTCCCCAACGAGAAATTCCCAGCCGAAATCCACACCTATCAGTTCCCCGAGATGTACTATATCTCAGGTGCCACCGAAAAAGGCGATGTCTATTTGACGAACCTGGTGAACAACTTCTGTGACAAAATAAGGTACTATGGCAATATGAAGCCCAAATTCAGAGACTACTATGAGGACGAAATTGGCGAAGGTATGAGCTTGCTCAAGCACTTCAGCGATGTGGCCAAGAAATATGAGCGCACCGAACTTGCGCAACAGATTTCCGACCAAATGACACAATTCCTTTCCTTGTACTATATGGAATAAGGCTTTGCCTATGCCTTAAAAGAAAACCAGCGTTCGAGCTATTCGGACGCTGGTTTTTTTGGATTTTGTTTTCTAAAATTCAGCCTTGGTTTTCCACCTTTTTCCGCTGCACAAAACTCCAAATAATCATTGCAATGCCAATAACGACAAAAGGAATGCTAAGCCATTGTCCCATATCGAAAGTCATGTTGCGCTCGAATTCGACTTGGACGTTTTTCAGGAACTCGATGAAGATGCGTGAGCCGAAGATGATGACGAGGAAGGTGCCGAACATCAGTCCAGGCTGTTTGATGCCAAGGTCATGCTTGTAGTACATCCACAAGAGGATACTCATCGCCACCAGACAGAAAAAAGCCTCATAAAGTCCCGTTGGATGGCAGGGCAGCCACTCACTCGACGGACAAGGTGCATCCCAAGCATTGCAAGCCGTGTAGTTGTCAACAGTGCCGCAGAACTGTTCCGAACCACGCAAAAAGACGAAACCCCACGGTAGTGAAGTCGGAGTGCCGTAAATCTCATGGTTCATTACATTGCCCACACGAATCAATGCTCCGACGAAGCACACCGCCACCACAACGCGGTCGAGAATCCAGATATAGTTGATATGTTGAAGGTTGTCTTTCTCCTTTTTCGATTTGTTATAACCGCGCACATAAAACCACAATCCAATCAAGATACCAATGGCACCACCATGGCTGGCAAGACCGCCTTCCCATACTGCCAGCATCTTCAATGGATGCGATAGATAATAGTCAGGCTCATAAAACAAGCAATGACCGAGACGAGCTCCCACAACAGTGAAAATCAGCATATAAATCAACAATTTATCTAACGATTCGTCTGTCATCTTTTCTTTTCGATAGATACGTCTCATAATGAAATAACCGATGAGGAAACCCAAGGTCCATAAGAGGCCGTACCAACGAATCTGCAAGGACCCCAAGTGAATCAAGACAGGGTCGACGTTCCAAGTGATATAGTTTAGCAACATGATTTTGAAATTTGGCGCAAATGTAGGAATATTTGTTGATTGTTGACCGTTTAATTGTCAAGTAAATGGGGATAATTAGTTCACATATTCTGACAATGACTTGTGACAACGACCATAGTAGCTCATTTCGAAGTGAAAGCGTTTATAGCCAATGGTCATAAGACATTCTGCTAATACGAAAACAATTTATGCCCAATTAATGGTTGTAGTGGCTTAAGGATGAAAAATCAAATTCTCTGGATCTCTGCACCCAAAGCATTCAGCCTTTTGTCTATATACTGATAGCCACGTTCAATTTGGTCACTGTTGTCGATGATGCTAGTGCCTTCAGCGGAAAGTGCGGCAATGAGCAGGGCAACACCAGCGCGGATGTCGGGTGAGGCCATACGGATGCCGCGAAGCGCATGGGCTTTGTCGAGACCGATGACATTGGCACGGTGTGGGTCGCAAAGGATGATTTGAGCTCCCATATCGATGAGCTTGTCGACAAAAAACAGACGACTTTCAAACATCTTCTGGTGGATGAGCACGGTGCCTTTGGCCTGGGTAGCCACCACAAGCACAATGCTGATGAGGTCAGGCGTGAAGCCAGGCCAGGGGGCATCTGCAATGGTAAGGATGCTTCCGTCCATAAAAGTCTGCACCTCATAGTGTTCTTGGGCAGGGATGAAAATGTCGTCACCACGATAGTGCATTTGTATTCCCAGTTTGCTGAATACGTCAGGGATGATGCCCAATTGTTTGACACCCGCATTTTTGATGGAAATTTCGCTGCCGGTCATTGCGGCCATACCGATGAAACTGCCTACCTCAATCATATCGGCCAAAAGGGTGTGGTCAGTGCCGTGCAAACTGCTTACCCCATTGATGGTCAATAGATTGGAACCAACACCTTTGATATCGGCACCCATATTGTTGAGCATGGTGCAGAGTTGCACAAGATACGGCTCGCAAGCGGCATTGAAAATGGTGGTGGTGCCTTGAGCCATTACAGCAGCCATAACAATGTTGGCCGTACCGGTAACTGAGGCCTCATCAAGTAGCATATAACAGCCTTTTAGCCCGCCTTTTTGGACTCCTACCTTATAGGTGTCAAAATCAAAGATGGCACCAAGTTTCTGTAAGCCTATGACATGGGTGTCTAAACGACGGCGACCAATCTTGTCGCCACCTGGTTTAGGCATATAGGCCTTACCGAAACGGGCAATCATCGGGCCAGTCATCATTACACTGCCTCTAAGTTTCGATGCAGTGCTTTGGTATGCATCTTTGTCAAAATAGCTAAAGTTGATGGATTTGGCTTGTAGAATAATGTCGTGTCTTGTGGGACGCTCAATGCTAACACCCATACCTTCCAAAAGGGCAATCAGATTGTTGATGTCCAATATGTCAGGTAGGTTGTGGATGGAGACTTTCTCATCAGTAAGCAGACACGCACAAAGAATTTGCATAGCCTCGTTCTTTGCGCCCTGTGGGGTAATTTCACCTTGAAGCTTACAGCCGCCTTTGATTTTGAGTGATGCCATTTTAATGCTGAATTAGGAATGTTGAATTAGGAATGCAAAATGATTAACGCATTCCTAATTCAGCATCCATCCTGTAATATTAAAGTTTTCCAAGTTCCTGCATACGTTTTTTGTAGGCCGGATTGTTTGGGTTGTTCATATTGGCCTTAAGATTCGGCACTTTCTTTTTCTTCTTCTTGCCTTGTTGCGGTTGCTGCTTGGGCATCAGTGGCTTGCCAGGCATTTCACCCGTAGTGTTAAGCTTAGTCTCTTCCGCAATGACAAGTTTTCCACCGCTAATCGTCCTCAGGTCGTCAATGATAACTTGGTCGTTAACCACATTCTTATTCCATTCCAAGTAGTTGCGTTTCATCTGACCAGCCAAAGAAAAAGCGAGGGCTTCGCGCACTTCATCGTTAGGCTCTTTTGAAGCGGCCTCAATCATTTTGATGAGATATTGTCCATAATGCCCATATTTTATATCATTATTCTGATAACCAATATGTTGTGGTTTACTCTGCTGCTCCACAGGGGTGGGCGGCGCGTAAGGGCTGTCCACATCAAGGTCATAGCCCGAAATCATACAGAGATGATCCCACAATTTGTGTTCATAATCACTCGACTCCTTGATTTGTGGGTTCATCTGTACCATCACACTGATGATATATTTTGCGGCCTCAGTCCGCTGCACACGGTCTTCGATTTCTGGCAACTTCTTAATCATTTCCTGAATGCAACGACCATACTCCGAAATGACTATCTGCTCTTTTTCTGTATTGTATGTCAATCCTGCTTTTTTCATCTTGATTCAATTTTGGTGCAAAGGTACATATTTTTCGGATAATGCAACAACAAAAAAGCACGTACCAATGACACACCCATTTAGAATAAGTGACTATTCAAAATTAAAGTTCGTATTTGTTTTGTTTTCGATCATAACCATCGACTATGACTGCTTTTATTTGGTACAGAAACTTTTGGCTTCAGTAAAGCAGTCATTATCACAAATCATAGTATGAATGATTTGCGTTCTATATGTAGACTAAATTTGCTCACTCACTTAAGACACAAAACCGTTCAATTTATTCTTGTCTTTACGAGTCCATCCTACTGTCTTTCCACTTAATCCGTGAAACTATACAATATTTACCCTGCAATATTACACTGTCATTTCAATATCGCCAATCGCGCAAATTTCAGCATCAGCATTTTCACTCCAGCGTGGTCGAAATGCACCGAGGCCTTTTTGTTCGCCCCTGCGCCCTCAATACTTAATATAGTGCCGGCACCGAATTTGGAATGCATTACTCGCATACCTTCTTGCAAAAGATCAGGGTTGGAGGGTTCCAAATTCTGATGCGGAGCAGAGGACTGGCTGGCGAGCTGACTGACGGTTGGTTTTGTCGAGGGCTCGTTCGGGAGGTTGCGAAAGCCGTGCTGCTCTGGTTCATTGATGCGTCTTCCAAAAGGTCTCCCCACCATTGTAGAAGTGCCTCTAAAAGAAGCCTTTTGTGTCTGTTCAATAAGGCTGGAATCAATCTCGTCAACAAAGCGTGAACGCTCGCTTAAGGTGAGGTTACCATAACGGTAACGCTGCTCGGCATAACTTAAGGTAAGCTTGGTCATGGCACGTGTGATGGCCACATAGAAAAGGCGGCGCTCTTCCTCCAGCTCTTCTCGTGTGCTGAGACTGAGTATGCCCGGAAACAGATTCTCTTCCATACCCACGACATACACGTATGGGAATTCCAAACCCTTTGCAGAGTGGATGGTCATCAAACTGACGTAGTCGTCATTAGGATTGTCCTTTTTCATCTCACTATCAGTGAGTAATGCAACATCTTCCATAAATTGCACCAAATCGACACGGGCGGTTTCTCCAGTGGTCTCGTCCACTTGACGGTCACTGAACTCCATAATTGCGTTGAGCAATTCTTCCACGTTCTCGACCCTCGAAACGCCCTCTGGCGAGTCATCTTCTTTCAAGACTTTGATGAGTCCAATAGTGTTTGTGATATGTTTTGCCAGCTCGAAAGCGTTCATTTTGGCTTGCAGACTCTGGAAACTTTTGATCATTACCATAAAGTCGCGAAACTTATTAACTGTTCCCATATTGAAGTCTTGTGGAAACACGTTGTTTTCCAAACACTTCCAGATGCTCGTACGTTGCTCATTGGCGGTGACCATCATACGCTCGACACTAGTCTTGCCAATGCCACGAACGGGGTAGTTGATAATGCGAAGCAAGGCTTGTTCATCCTCAGGATTGATGACGATGCGGAAATAGGCCAAAAGGTCTTTGATTTCCTTGCGGTCATAGAACGAGAGGCCTCCATATATTTTATAGGGGATATTCTGCTTGCGTAGTGCTTCTTCTATTGAACGGCTTTGGGCATTGGTGCGGTATAGGATGGCAAAGCTATTGTTGGGTAGGTGGCGTGTCATTTTGTAGCCGAAGATGCTATTGGCCACCATAGTGCCTTCTTCGGTGTCGTTATTGGCATGGATAAGGCTGATGAGCTCACCTTTTTCCTTGTCGCTCCACACCTTTTTCTTAATTTGGTCCTTGTTGTGCGCGATGACACTATTTGAGGCATTGACGATATTTTGAGTGGAGCGATAGTTTTGCTCCAATCTAATCAGTTTATAATCAGGATAGTCGTTCTTGAAATTGAGGATATTTTGGATATTGGCACCTCGGAAGGCATAAATGCTTTGTGCATCATCGCCAACCACGCAAATATTCTCAAACAAAGCTGCAATGCGCTTCACTATGAGGTATTGTGCGAAATTTGTGTCTTGATACTCGTCGACGAGAATGAACTTGAAGCGGTTTTGGTATTTATATAGCACGTCGGGGTTGTCACGCAACAGAATATTGGTGAAGTAAAGGATGTCATCGAAATCCATAGCGTTGGCACGATGTAATCGTTCGTTGTAGAGTTTAAACAGCTGCGCGATGAGAGGTTTGTTGGCCTTGCGGTCAGCTTCCTGAATTTCGGGGTTGTTGGCATAGTCCTCTGGTGAAAAAAGACTTGACTTGGCTGAAGAGATACGAGACAGCACCTGCTTTGGCGGATACACCTTGGTATCTAGGCTTAGGTCCTTGAGTATCTGCGTGATGAGTGCTTTTGAGTCATCGGTGTCATAGATGGAGAAATTCGAAGTAAAGCCGATTTTCTCTGCCTCAATACGCAGGATGCGGGCAAAGATGGAGTGGAAAGTGCCCATCCAAACGTTGCGCGCTTCACTTGCATTGACGAGTTGCATAATGCGTTCCTTCATCTCGTGGGCAGCCTTGTTGGTGAAGGTAAGGGCCATAATGCTGAAAGGGTCAACGCCCTCCTGAATCATATAAGCGACGCGGTATGTGAGAGCTCGAGTCTTGCCCGATCCGGCACCAGCAATCACCATCACGGGACCTTCAATTGTCGTAACAGCCTCTCTTTGAGGATCGTTAAGGTCTTTTAATAAGTCAATCATAGAGGATGGGTTTGAGTTGCAAAGGTAATAAAAAAGTTCCGAATCATTTAAGCGGCACTTTATTATTCACCCTTTTTCTCTTCCCAGTGTTCCCGTGTTTCCTCGAAATATTCATCCGCGCGGTGGTAGGCGGTCAGTGCTATGTCGGTGGCGGTTTCTGTAGCTTTTTGTTTGGCTTGGTCCAAGCCAGAATTGATTAGGCTAGCAAAGCTATCGTGATGTCCTTTAGTCAACCAAAGAAGCCCTCTGCTAATGAGCGAAAAACCGCGTTCGTCTTCGCCATAATCTGAATAGTCTTTAAAGTTGCTTTCGTTGTATTGGGCGAAGGCAAAGATGGCATTTGCACGATAGTCAATCAAGTCAAAGACGGGCTCTTCTGAGAACGATGTCGGGATTGTGACTTGTGTTTCTTTGGCTTCCACAGGCTGCAAACTCGCCAATAGGGTTATTGGGGTTCTAACGTCTTTTGGCTGTTTCGAGACTTCAGTTTGCGGCATTTTGAAACTGATTGTGCGAGGTGCCAGCGTAAGGCCTCCTTCTAAGGTGGTCAATTGCGAGGGAAGAATGGGCTTCAGTTCGGCAACGGGTTCTACTATGGGTAATGATTTCTGGGGCCACAATCCAATGGTGAGCAGCAGCCCAGCGACAGCGGCAACCGAGGCGATTTTTACATATAGTGGGGTGACGATTGCTTTTTTCTTCAAGTTTTCCTTGTCGTCATAGACCAACGCAGGAGCCTCCAAATGAGGAAGTTTCTCGGTAAGTCCGTTCCAATCCAGGCCTTGTGCCTCAACGAACGCTTTCAGTTGCTTCGCCTCGTCGTGGCTAAGGTTGCCCTCCATATAATCCAGAAGGTAGGCCTCGTAGTTGTCGGTGTTGATATTTGATTTCATGGCTCGTCGTCGATGAGGTTATCGATGCTTTTCAGTTTGTTTTTCAGTGTGGTGCGAGCGCGAAAGATATTAACCTTTACTTGCGCCTCGCTCATCCCTGTGATGTCGCCGATTTCTTTGTAGCTGTAACCTTCATAGTCACGCAGTAGGATAGCGCTACGTTGCATTTCGGGCAGAGAGGCCACAACATTATGCAGAATATCGTTGACATCTGGGTAAGGGCTTTGCGTGGTTTTTGCCTCGGTGGACAAAGGCTCTTCCATGCTGGCAAAGTGTAGTTTGTGCCTGACTTCATCAATTATGGCGTGGTGCGCGGTGGTGAAGAGGTAGGATTTCGCCTTCGCAAAATCAATCGTCTTGACTCTTTCCCAAACGCGCGCAAAGCTTTCCTGCACCACATCCTCAGCCTGCTCGCGGTTGCGGAGGCTCGAGAACGCGAAGCGGAAAAGCCGGTCGGCATATTGCTCCACGCACTTGTTGTACTGACTTCTGTCCATCTTTTCGAATGTAATACGAAAATTTGGCGAAAAAGTTACACTATGATGATTGTTTTTTTTCGACTATGGCCAATGACTCTTGGCCTATGTCTGCCTCAATGCGAAGGCGAGCCATAGGTATTAAGATTAATAAACCATTGGCAATCAATTAAGTAACTAGAAAAATCAATCTATCTTAATCACAACAGTTACTTAAATACAAATCTCCTTATACAGAGTATGGAATCAAGATTGTCACATTTTTAGAATTCCGAAGTGAAATGGAATTGGATATCAGGATATTTCTCCATAGCCATCTGAAGGGCGTAAGGCGACTCCGCCAAGAAGACATCTCTCCTCTCTTTATCCTCTGCGAGGTTTAAGCCCTTACGCATCTTGAAATCTGCAAGTTGTGCTTCATTTTCGCTAGTTATCCAAGCGGTTTTATAGAGTGAAATAGGCTCATAACGACAAGAGGCATTATACTCATGCAGAAGTCGATATTGGATTACTTCAAACTGCAATTCACCCACAGTACCAATGATTTTACGTCCCGTCATCTTACCAGTGAAGAGCTGAGCCACACCTTCATCGGTCAACTGTTCCAAGCCCTTGTTCAACTGTTTCGACTTCATTGGATCAGCATTCTCCACATAGCGGAACTGCTCAGGCGAGAAACTTGGTATTCCTTTATAATTAAGGATTTCTCCTTCAGTCAAAGTGTCTCCGATTTTGAAGTTGCCAGCATCGTAAAGACCCACAATATCACCTGGATAAGCCTCATCAAGGACAGACTTTTTCTGTGCCATGAAGGCGGTTGGATTGGAAAACTTCAACTCGCGACGTTGACGCACATGAAAGTAGTTCTTATTGCGCTCAAAGCGTCCTGACACAACACGCACAAAAGCAATTCTGTCGCGGTGGTTGGGATCCATATTGGCGTGTATCTTGAACACAAAACCTGTAAACTTCTCCTCTGTCGGCTCAATATGTCGTTCCACTGTGTCACGACCAATGGGTGTAGGCGCAATTTCTATGAAACAGTCCAGCAGCTCCTTCACGCCAAAGTTGTTTAATGCCGATCCAAAGAACACGGGGCAAAGGTCACCTTTCAAATATGCTTCACGTGAAAATTTGTCGTAAACACCTTGTACAAGGTCAGTTTCGTTACGCAAAGTCTCAGCATCCTCGCCTATCACTTTATCCAAGTCAGGATTGTCCAGACAATCGAAAGCAATGCCTTTGGTAATGTGCTGCTTGTCAGAATTGAAAAGATAGAGACTCTTGTCGTAAATACTGTACACACCCTTAAACTTCGGGCCCATATTGATTGGCCAACTTAACGGAGTGAGACGTATGTTGAGTTTCTGTTCAATCTCGTCCAATAACTCAAAAGCATCCTTACCAGGGCGGTCCATTTTGTTGATGAAAACAATAATAGGAGTATTCCTCATACGACACACCTCAACCAATTTCTCAGTCTGCGACTCAACACCTTTGGCAGCATCGATGACCACAATCACGCTATCAACTGCAGTCAGGGTACGGAAGGTATCCTCAGCAAAGTCCTTGTGTCCAGGTGTGTCTAATATATTGATTTTTATATTCTTATAATCAAATCCCATAACAGAGGTTGCCACCGAAATACCCCTCTGCCTTTCAATTTCCATCCAGTCAGAAGTAGCAGTCTTCTTGATTTTGTTCGACTTCACGGCACCTGCCACCTGAATGGCACCACCATATAGTAGCAGTTTTTCAGTCAAAGTAGTTTTACCCGCATCGGGGTGGCTGACAATGGCGAAGGTGCGTCGCCTGTTGATTTCATCTATGAATGACATATAACTAAGGTTTCGATAAGGTGCTTAAAAAGCAAAAGCGCAGGTCTTTTGGACTTGCGCTCTTGCGGTCCGGACGAGACTCGAACTCGCGACCTCCTGCGTGACAGGCAGGCATTCTAACCAAGCTGAACTACCGGACCAGCCTGAAAAAGAACTCTATTGCTTTGCTTTGC
>JAEEGL013220825.1_pt1 | contig 12156 bp, 10 predicted proteins | sample 9134231 | NCBI WGS metagenome assembly JAEEGL01 (sample SAMN16246548, study PRJNA631951) | gut metagenome | biome: gut microbiome; feature: rumen; material: fiber-attached | host: Bos | place: Iran: Karaj | collected 2018-10
AAGTCTTCATCTCTGCATTCGCGGAAGTCCTTTAGGATATTTGTTTCGTCATCGTAATACGCCATAATTATTGTCTTCAATTATATCATTGACATTGTAGGAATAAGTTGTTCCTTTACATTGGTTCAATGTTCATTTCCTTGTGATTCCTGATCAGAATGTAACATCTACTAAAACAGGGTAGTCCTTCTTCGGTATGACCTTTGTCTTAGGGTTGTATTCCGGATGGTCAAACATCCAATCAATCACATTATAGAGGCGGCGCGTTATCTCGTCTGCTGCATCAATAAGTTCTCTGCAACGTTCACCACATGAAATACAGACCGTCAAGGTCTTATTTTTTGTCTAATAATCCTGTGACTGTGGCATTTACTATTTCTGCTAACTTTTCTTTATTGTCGACGTCTTCTACAAAATACATCGGTTTCGCGCCGTCGTACGGAATCTTTTTGGTCATTTTGTATTGTTCATTTTCTGGGACAATTTTCACCAATAATCGATCATCGTAAATGCCGCCAAATAGGACGTTATTGGAATATAGCAAGAATTCGCCCATCATCGGCCGACAGGTAATATTCGGCGCTTTCGACAGTTGTTCTAAGATAAAATCGCGATATTCTTTGGTACTCATTGTCATGTTTTTATCCAAAGAAAATTAGTACGATAATAGGGAGTGAAATTGCCGAGAGCAAAGTTGAAATAACGACAAGCTCGGAGCTCTCGCTTTGATTTCCGCCATATTTTTCTGCAAATAATCCAAGAGAAGTTGCAGTTGGGAGGGCTTGGATAAGAGTACAAATCAAGACAACCTCAGTAGGAAAACGGAGTGCGGAAGTAATGAGATATGTTATAACTGGTGCAAGCACAAGCTGGAGTATGGCAATAATTGCGAGGCGCCATTTTTTTAGAACAGCTTTTAAGTGAGCGCGCGAAAGCATGTAGCCAATACATATGAGGCTGAGTGGGGTTGTTGCGGAGGCGACATATGAAACGGCGTTTCTTATGGGGTCTGGTAACTCGATTTGAGCAAGGAAGAGTACTGCGCCAAGAGCGACGGCAATGATGTTTGGATTTAGAATGAGTTCCTTGAAAAATTTTGGAGTGATTTTTCGTTCGAAAAGCCATACGCCATAAGAGAAAAGTGCGATGTTAAATGCGACAATAAAACCACAGTAAGGGATTATCCCGGCTTGGCCAAATGCAGTGCTGATTAACGGATATCCGAGGAAAGTCGCGTTGTTGAAAACGAAAGCAAACTTTGCCTCGTACCCGAGTTCACCTTTAAAAATATGTTTACTAAAGATGATACGGGAAACCAGAATCATGACAAGCATGACTAGGAAACCACTGATAAATCCTTGAGAGAAGAGAGAAAGTGAATCCTTTGAATATGTAGAAGGGAAGGCGCTAAGGAGTGCGGCTGGCATAAATACGGATAGGAGAAGATTTACAACGTCACGATTTGTGTCTTTGCCAATAAAATGGAGTTTACCGAGGATATACCCAAGAATAACAATTATTGCAATTGTGATAAGGGAGAAATAAAACGTTTTAAGATCGATGCCCATAATCTATTTCTGCATTATTTTGTGCGAGTGAATTTCATGCCTGCACCATCAAGGGTGATTGTAACGGAGTCACCATCTAGTTTATACTCAGATTCTTCTTTTTCGTCATCGCTTTCGATGGTGATTTTACCGTTATCCCATTTAAATTCGATATGTTTATTATCTTCACCAGCTTTGAATTCGATAACACCGGTTTTGTCGTTCTTAAATTCAACTGTATATGAGCCGCCGAGAGCTTTTAAGAGTTCAACTGCTTGAGTTGATTCTTCACCATTCTGGATGTATGCAGAGAGGTCATATTTACCGACAACATTGTTCTTGCCGAAACAGAAAATGCAAGCAATAACGATAATGACTGCGGCTGCTGCAATAATTCCAGCAATTAGTCCTTTTTTGTTTGGTTTTGTATCTTCTGCCATGGGAATTTCTCCGTTTATTATCTTGTTCTTAGTATATCATAGGAAGGTTATGATTTTGAAGGTTTTGTTGTCATTTTAAGATAAGAGGGGTATAATAGAACTAATGGAAATTGAGAAGTTAAAAGAAGAGCTCAAAGAGCTCAATAAGGAATATGCCAAAATCAAAACCATTCCGGTCGAGGAGAGGAAAGCTTTTGGTGTAGAAATGAACAATAAGAAGCAAGCTATCCTTGATAAAATCAAGGCGGCAGAGGAAGCCGCAGAGGACGCAGAAGTCGAGCCACTCGACATTACTGCACCTTGCGGTTTTAATGCTGAGATTCTTACATTTAAGAAGGGTTCGAAGCATCCTCTTATGACTGAGCTTGACCATGTTGTCGATATTTATCAGGCAATGGGCTTTAATGTGATGGAACCTCGTCAGCTTGATGATGAGTTCCATATGTTTGATTCACTTAACTTCTCTAAAGGTCACCCAGCTCGTGATGGCTATGATACTTTTAGAACCTCAGAAGGTTATATTCCTATTGCACATACCTCAGCAATGCAGAACCGTGCACTTACTACCTATAAAGATCGCCTCGAAAATGGCGGACAAATCGCAGTTGTTATTCCTGGCCGCGTGTTCCGTAACGAGGATGTTGACCCAACTCACGAACACACATTCTATCAGTGTGAAGGTGTTTATGTTGCAGAAAAAGCAAACATGGGCGAACTTCTCGGCATCTTTAAGAACTTCTTTGAAACTTACTATGGCCAAACTCTTAGAATTAAGACCCAGCCTGGATACTTCCCATTTACTGAACCATCATTCGAGCTTCTCGTCGAGAAACCAAAGAGTCTTGGCGGTAAAGGCGATGGTTGGCTCGAGCTTCTTGGCTGTGGCATGATCCATCCAAACGTGCTCAAGAGCGCAGGTATCGATCCTGAAAAATACAAAGGCTTTGCTTGGGGTGGTGGTATCGACCGTCTCGTAATGATGAAATATATGCTTAATGATGTCCGTTACTTCGAAAGTGGTAAACTTGATTTCTTGGAGGAGTTCTAATGTTAGTAAGTTTAAATGAGATTAAAAAACTTGTTCAGATTCCTTCAGAGGTGTCTACTGACGAGTTAGTAAAATTGATTGGCTCTCGCCTTGTTGAAGTTGAGGGTACGATTGATTTATCGAAAAAATACAAGGGAATTAAGATTGTAAAGGTTGTTTCATGCGAAGCTATTCCTGAAACACATCTTCACCTTTGTCAGATTGACGCTGGCACTGGATCAAATATCCAGGTTGTTTGTGGTGCGCCAAACGTTCATGAGGGAATGCTTGCAGTTTGGCTCCAACCAGGTTGCATTGTTCCTCAGACTTACGGAGGAGAGAACTTTGAGCTTGGTGTTCGCAAGATGCGCGGTTATGAATCAAACGGTATGCTCGCTGGTCTTGATGAGATCGATTTAGGTGATGATCACTCTGGAATTGTTGAGATTGATCCTAACTTTGCTCAAGCTGGTGATGATTTCGCTGAGAAGTTTGAACTTAATGATATTATTCTCGATATCGAAAATAAATCACTCACGCATCGTCCAGATACTTTCGGCCTTATTGGTTTCGCACGTGAAGTTGCAGGTATTCTTGGTATTAAATTCAATGAGCCGGAATATTCAACCGTCGCTCCTGACTGGATTAATACTGAAGGCAAGAAGGGAAACATCGAGGTTAAAATTGAGGACGAGAATCTCTGTAAGAGATATTCTGTCGCAGTCTTCAATGTCGAGAATGCTGGCCTCTCATCTGCGCTTGAGGCAAACGAATACTTAACTTTGGATGATGTATTCCTCGCAAAGGCAGGTATGAGAAAGGTCTCTAAGATTGTTGATGCAACAAATATCACAATGCTTATGACCTCACAACCACTTCACGCTTTTGACTACGACAAGTTCGTCGCAGTTGGCGGAACCGAAACCCCAAAGATCGTTGTTCGTGCTGCAAAGAAGGGCGAGAAACTCGTCCTTCTCGATGGCAAGGAAATTGAACTCGTCGAAGGTGATGACATTGTAATTTGTTCAAACGAAACTCCTGTTGCGCTCGCTGGTGCGATGGGCGGTCAGTCAACTGAAATTGATGAGAATACAAAGAAAGTTATTCTTGAATCTGCAACTTTCAGCCTTTATAACGAACGCAAGATGCAGATGGCTCACGGTATCTTCTCTGAAGCAATCACTCGCTTCACTAAGGGCCAGCCAGCTTCTGGTACTATCGCAGCTATCGCAAAATGTACTTCAATGCTTCTTAAGAGTAAAGACGAAATTATTGAATATTGCGATGAGTTCAGCGGTTCTATCGGAAACGATATTATTAAGATTACAAAAGAAGAGATTAATAATCTTCTTGGTACAGAATATACGACCAAAGAAATCATTGATACTCTTACGAATGTTAGCTTTATCGTTGAAGATAAGGAAGAATACTTTAATGTTGTAGCTCCAATTTGGAGAACTGATATTCATATTAAGGAAGATGTAATTGAGGAAGTTGGTCGTCTCCGCGGATATGACAATATTCCACATAGCCTTCCACTTCGCCCATTCATCGGCGCCGATAAGAACCCAATGTTCGAGCTTAAGCGTGAGCTTCGCAATATTCTTTCAGATAGATTGAACGCAAATGAGGTCCTTACTTATTCATTCGTTTCAAAAGACCTTCAAGAGAAGGTTGGGGAAGACTTCAGCAATTCTTATGAAATTGTAAACTCAATTTCACCAGAGCTTCAGTGCTTCCGCCAGTCTATTACTCCAAGTCTTCTCGATAAGATGTATGAGAATATTCGTGCTGGCCATAAGGAGTTCGCTCTCTATGAGTTCAATCAAGTCACGAATAAAACTCTCGGTTTAACAGAGGAACAAGTTCCGGAAATTGAGAATCACGTTGCTTTGATTTCTACTGGCGATTTCTACATGGCTAAGATGCTTCTTCTTGAGATGGGCAAGATGCTTCATGTTGAGTTCAAGCTTGAACAAAATAATGTCTCAGAATTCCCATACTTCGAGAGAGTCCGCTCAGCTAAGGTAACACTCAATGGTGAGACCGTTGGTGTAGTTGGTGAGATTAAACCTCGCATTCTTAAAAACTTTAAGGTAAAAACAGCTGCTGGTTTCGAGCTAAATCTCGATGAGATTGTAAAAATTTCACGCAACGTTCATGTAAGTCTTAAACTTTCGAAATTCCCATTCGTTGAACGTGATATGACAATTAAAGTTGCAAGTGATACTGAATATGGTAGGTTTGAATCTGCAATTAAAGAAATACTAGATGGTGAAGCGGGTTTTGTATACAATGTTGAACCAGTTTCAATCTATCAAGGTGATGATAAAACCTCAAAGAATATCTCGTTCCATATTTCATTTGCAAGTACAGAAAAGACGCTCGATACAGATGAAATCTCTGGTATAATGAGTAGAATTGAAGCAAAAACATCTGAGTTGGGTGCAGAAACAGTATAAAAACAGTTTAAGGAGGTAATATGGATAAGAATCAGTTAAAGACGACTTGGAGAGTTAGAATTATTGTTGGAATAATTGCATTTTTGATGCTTTTCTCAACCTTTGCAGTTTATACTCTTATTATTGTTTCAAGTGAAAATAAGAAGAATGCGAGTAATGTTGCTTCAGAAGAACTTGCGAAAGTTGAGAAGGAGCTTGATGCAAAAAGAGAAGAAGCTGAAGCTCTTACTGATATATTATCCGAAAAATATTTCTCAACCTTTAAGAAATATCGTTCAAACGTTAAGTCATACAATGCGCAAGCTGTTAATAACGCAGGCCTAAAGACAAAAGATATTGTAGTAGGAAAAGGCAAGGAAATCACTGCTGATACTGAATATTTCGCATATTATATCGGTTGGTGCGCTGATGAGAGTGTATTTGATTCATCTTTCGATACATACTCAAACCCATCAGCACTCGTTGCTCCTATTCAATATACGCCAAACGAATCATCGTTCGTTGCTGGTTGGGAAGAAGGAATTCTTGGTATGAAAATTGGTGGCGTTCGTGAGATTGATATTCCTGGCGAGCTTGCATATGGCGATACTCGCGAGATTTGTGGTGGAACTAACTCACCACTCAAGTTCATTATCTATCCAGTTGAAGTGAATGAAGAATACAAGAAGACAATAGAAGAATTTGATATTTTATATAAACAGTATTCTGTTCTATATTATTCACAAAATCAAGGCAACTAATTATGCAAAAAACGCCTGAGCAAAAGCGTTTAAAAATTATCATCGGAGTTTTGATTCTGATTTTGATTTTTGCTGTTTCAGTGCTGGGCTTGATAATTGTATCTGACAAAAAAGCTCACGACGAGGTAAGTAATCGACCGGAAGTTGAGACGGCTTTATTTGATGAGGAAGCCAATTCTAAGGAAGTAAGGGAAGAAGAGAAGAAATCTGCTGTGGTAATAGACAATTCAAACTGCGCAACAGGATTTGGCAATTTGGTGTTAATTAACCCAAATTTTAAGGTTACAACAAGTTGGATTGCAAATCGAAAGAAACAACTTATTTCCGTTTCGAAGACTTACGGAATTCAGGAGGGGAACAAAAATAATGGCGACAATCTGATGGATGCGGAGGCGGCGAAGCATCTTAACGATATGTTGAAGGCGTATGAGGAGTATAATCCTGGACACACAATGGTGACAAGAAGTTGTTTTAGAAAGGTTGGCACGAAGTGTGGAAGACTTTGTGCAGCTACTGGCACAAGTGACCATCATACTGGATTAACATGTGACTTGATAGATCCGAAATATGGTACGGAGCTTAATACAGATTATTATAATAGTCATAAAGAATGGCAATGGCTTCGCGAGAATTCATATAAATATGGTTTTATTGATAGATTCCCGGCGGCTTGGGCAGGTGGGCCGATGAGTGAGCCAATTAATGTTGATGAGAATGGCTCAACTGGTCTTTATGAGACATGGCATTTCAGATACGTTGGAATTGAAGCGGCGACAGAAATTGCAATAGGAAAGTATAATGATGGGAAATATGATTCTCTTGAACATTATTTGAAACAAATTGGGAAGGTGAAAGATCTTAAGAATGGCAAGTGCGAGTAGAGCTTCGATTAGCAAAGTTGTACTCACTCTTTTTGTGGCAATTATCGCTCTTATTGGCTTTAGAATGGCTACGATGGAGGCGGATTTATCGCTTGTTACGACGGCGATTTTGCCTGAAGGGGTTTCGCTTGAACCAATTGGCGAAGGTGTTTCTGGCGTAAAATGGGCTGGAGCGATTGATGGGGATGTAATTGTCGGAAAAGACGAGAAAAAAGTACAGCCAACAGCTTCGACGGCGAAGATGATTTTGGCCCTTATGATTATGGAGAAGAAGCCATTTAAGCATGGTGAGATAGGCGAAGATATTGTAATTACTAAGGAAATGTACGATAAATACGGTTGGTATCTTATGCATGACGGTTCAAATTCGCAGGTGAAGATTGGCGAAAAGATATCGGAGTATGATGCACTGGTGTCGACGATGTTGGTTTCGTCTAATAATATGGCTGACAGTCTGGCGATGTGGGCCTTTGGCTCGATTTCCGAGTATCAAAAGTACGCGAATCAGACTTTGAAGGACTGGGGCTTTGAGAATACTACGATTGGCTCAAAGGATGCAAGTGGGTATGATGAGGGGACGACATCGACGGCAGCAGACCTTGCGAGGATTGGCTATCGTGTTATGTTGAATCCGGTGCTTGCTGAGATTGTTGGGCTTGAGACGGCGGAGGTTCCGGTAGCGGGAAAGTTAGTCAACACGAACAAATTGCTCGGAAAATCACGAATTGTAGGAGTGAAAACTGGATATATCGGCGATCCGAGTGGTTATTGTATTGTGACTGCATATAGGACTGAAAAGCATATTTATACAGTTTCATTACTTGGTTCGGAAACGAGAAGCGATTCGTTTGATGAGAATCTGGCAATTGTGAAGGGTCTTCAGAAGCAACTTGTTGATATTAGTATAGTAAAGCGTGGAGATGAAGTTGGATATTATGATTCTTGGTGGTCTGGAAGAATTTCTCTGAAGGCGAGTGAGAATTTTTCGGACGTAAATTATGCCGGAGCAGAGAATAGTATTGAGATTGTTTCGGATAAGCTTTTTATTAAAATTGGTGAAAATGAATATGAGGTTACGCTTGATGTTCCAGAGTTTTCTCGAGAGCCAAGTTTTATCCAAAGATTTTTGCATGTTTTTGGCTGGAAAAAATAACCAAAATCGTTTTAATGTGGTAAAATAAAAGCAAACTAGAGGTTTTATTTATCAATTTAAACAGAGTGTGGGCGGAAGGAGAGAGGTAGCCCAATGGTCAGTAATGGCAAAAATAAAAAATGTAAATATATCTTTGTAACAGGAGGTGTCTTATCTGGGGTCGGTAAGGGAATTACGGCGGCTTCGATGGGTGCAATCTTAAAAGCGAAGGGTTATAAGGTGACAATGCAGAAATGCGATCCATATCTTAATGTGGACGCAGGTCTTTTAAACCCAGTCGAACACGGTGAATGTTATGTGACGCATGATGGGGTTGAGACTGATCTTGATCTTGGCCACTACGAAAGATTTCTCGATTTTGAAACAACAAAATACTCTGTTACACTCTCTGGTTCTGTCTTTAAAGAATTGATTGAAAAAGAACGTGCTGGTGGATTTGGTGGGAAAACCGTTCAACTTATCCCACATTTTACAAATATTGTTCAGGAAAGAATTGAAAAAGCATCGAAGGATTCTGATATTCATATTGTTGAGATTGGTGGTACTGTTGGTGACTACGAAGGCTTAGCATTTATTGAGGCAATCCGTCTTTTCGCAAACCGCGTTGGAAGAAGAAACTGTCTCTATGTCGATGTTGTCTACGTTCCTTGGATTAATACATCAAAGGAACTTAAGACTAAGCCGGCACAGAATGCACTTAAAGACCTTCGTGGTTTTGGTATTATTCCTGACATTGTTTGTCTCAGAACAGAGAAACCTGCTGACCGTGAGATTTGCGAGAAAGTTGCAAGATTTGCGGGTATTTCTGAAGACGCAGTAGTGAATTTGCCTGATATTGATTCAGTTTATGATGTCCCATTTAATGTACTTGGCTCTGGTGTACTTTCAATATTGAATGATTTTGTAAATGATGAAAGCAAGCCTGATATGAGTAGGTGGGAAGATTTCTCGAAACGTCGCTCAAAGATATATGATAAATCAGTCAAGGTTGGTCTTGTTGCAAAATATGTTGGCAATGAAGACACATATATCTGTGTCACAGAGGCTTTGAAGGCGGCTGCTGCTTGGGCGGAAGTAAATGTTGAAATCGAATGGATTAATGCTGAAAAACTCGGTGACGGTGATGAAAAAACGAAAAAACAGCTCGATGAAGTTGATGGGCTTGTTGTGCCTGGTGGCTTTGGCGTTCGTGGTACCGAAGGAAAGATTGCTGCGGCAACTTATGCTCTCGAAAACGACAAACCGTATCTTGGGCTCTGTCTTGGTCTTCAAATGGCATGCGTTGCGGCTGCTCGCCGTGCAGGCTTAAAGAAGGCAAACTCTGAGGAATTTGATCCAAAGACTAAAGAAAATGTTGTTTATATTATGGAGGGGCAGAAAGGTAAGGAGTCTACTGGTGGTACGATGCGTCTTGGCGATTATCCAGCAGTTCTTAAAGCAAAGACAAAGACAGCAGAGATTTATCGTAAGGCGATTGATTCACTTGCTTCTGGTAAGGTCTCCGGTACGGAAGGATGGTGGGGAAGCTATCTTAAAGATGGTACGGTAAAGACGATTGAACGCCATCGTCATCGCTATGAAGTCAACCAGAAATTCCTCAAAGATATTGAGAAAGGCGGTGTCATCGTTTCAGGTACATCTCCTGATGGAAAACTTGTCGAATTTGTCGAGGCTCCAGATAAGAAATTCTTTGTAGCGACTCAATCGCATCCGGAATTCAAATCTCGTCCTTTGACGGTTCATCCGCTCTTTGTGGAGTTTGTTAAGTCGCTTTAAAATACATTACCGCTTCAGCTTTATCTGAGGCGGTTTTTGTTGTATAATTATAGATATGGAAGACATAAAAGATAGACTTAAGAACGCAATTTCCGAGCTATATGGGATTGATGTTGAGCCAAATGTTACGGAAGCCCCAAAGAATTTTGATGCAGACTATTCAACAAATGTGGCAATGCAAATCTGTAAGCAGATTAGTAAAAATCCTCGTGAGGTTGCGGATGAGATTATCGAAAAAATGTCTAATTCTGGCTACAATATTGAAATAGCTGGGCCTGGTTTCTTGAATTTTAAGTCTTCAGATGAATATTTTAAAGCAAGAATTGCTGATTTTGGCTCGAAATTTACCGAATCTATATCACACGATGAATATTCTGGGCAAACTGTGATTTGTGAATTCTCGGATCCAAATCCATTTAAGGTTCTTCATGTTGGACACCTTTATACATCAATTGTCGGTGATTCGATTTCGAGAATTGTTGAATTCGCAGGCGGAAAAATCATTCGTGCAAACTTTGGTGGTGACGTCGGCTTACACGTCGCAAAAACTCTTTATGCTGTAATAAAGAACAATGAAGATACTTCTAACATTGAAACGATTGCGAAGTGCTATGTCGATGGTACACGAGCATATGAAGAAGATGAGGCTGCGCATGAAGAAATCACACAGCTAAATAAAGAGATTTATGCGATTGCGGCAAGTGGACCAGATTTCAGATATGAAGATACTGTAGAAGCAAAGATCGCCGAACTTTATTGGAAGGGCCGCGAGGTTTCTTATGATTATTTCAAGGCATTTTATGCGCGAATTGGTCTTAAATTTGACAAATATTATCCTGAATCAACAGTTGCGCCACGTGGGCTTAAGGAAGTTAAGGAACATGTTGGTACGGTCTACGAGGAAAGTGATGGTGCGATTGTTTATAAAGGCGAGAAAGATGGCCTTCATACGCGCGTATTTATTAACAATAATGGACTCCCAACTTATGAAGCAAAGGATGTTGGTCTAATTTTCACAAAGTATGATGACTTTAAGTTTGACAAATCGATTGTTATCACTGGAAACGACATTATCGATTACATGAAGGTTGTACTTGCCTCTATTTCGAAGTATGCGCCTGAACTCGTTGAAAGAACCCTTCATCTTACCCATGGAAATGTCCGTCTTCCTGGAAACGAGAAGATGAGCTCGAGAAAAGGAAACTTCCTTAAGGCAGTTGATGTGCTTGAGGCCGTGAATGAAGCGCTCAAAAAGGAGCATGGTAGTGTAGACGAGAAGATTTCGCTTGGAGCAACTAAGTATGCACTTCTTAAATATAAAGTTGGTGGAAACATTATTTTCGAACCTGAAGAATCAGTAAAAATGACTGGAAATTCTGGTCCATATCTCCAATATTCTGCAGTTCGCGCTGCGAAAATAATTGGCAATCTTTTGCAGAATGGTGTTTCATCGGCAAAGAATAGCTGGGAGTTAACGGATAGAGAACGTGAATTGATCAAGAAAATTATTGCTTATCCTGAAGAACTTAAGGGAGTTATTTCGGAACTTGCTCCAAATAAACTTTGTACCTATCTCTATGAACTCGCACAGGAATTTTCAAGATTCTACGAAACAACAAAGGTTGCTGGTTCAGAATATGAATATGAACGTGGACAAATTGTACTTGCATATCTTAAAGTATTAACTCACGGCTTAGGACTTCTCGGAATTGAAGTTCCAGAAAGGATGTAAATGAAGAAAGCAAAACTTCTCTGGGTAGATCTTGAGATGACTGGCCTCGAGCCAAAGAAAGATAGAATCCTTGAGGTTGCATGTATCGCAACTGATTGGGATTTTAACGAAGTTGCGAGGATGACTGCCGTTTGTAAGGTTTCGGAACGTCTTATGAAGAAGCGTATGGTTGGTGAATTCTGGGAGAAGAATCACGAGTCTTATGAACAACTCATCGCACAAAACAAGACAGGAAAGAAGAGTGCTGACGTTGAGGCGGAAGTACTTAAATTCGTCGATAGATACTTCGGTGATAAGGTAATTTTAGCTGGAAATTCAATCCATCAGGATCGTAGATTTATCCGTAATGAATGGAAGAAACTCGATGCTAGACTTCATTATCGTATGTTTGATGTTTC
>JAEEGL013223738.1_pt1 | contig 12156 bp, 17 predicted proteins | sample 9134231 | NCBI WGS metagenome assembly JAEEGL01 (sample SAMN16246548, study PRJNA631951) | gut metagenome | biome: gut microbiome; feature: rumen; material: fiber-attached | host: Bos | place: Iran: Karaj | collected 2018-10
ATAAAAACATCCTGAAGAAATAAAAAAAGAAGAAGATGAAAAAGAAGAAAAAATAGGAAAAGAAGGAAAGAATGCACTAAATGAAGCACTTTCTAATTTCATTACAATGAGAGAAAAAGAAGGTGAAAAATTAGTAGAAGATGTATCTGAAAGATTAAACTTCATTGAAACTAAAGTAGAAGAAATAGCAGGATTTTCATCAACATTAGTAGACGAGTACATTGAAAAATTAAATACTAGAATACAAGAATTATTAAAAGATCAACCAGTTGATGAAAATAGATTAAATCAAGAGATTGTTATCTTCTCTGATAAATCATCAATAGAAGAGGAACTTACAAGATTAAGAAGTCATATTTCTCAATTTAGGGATTTACTTAAGACTGATTCACCAGTTGGAAAGAAAATTGATTTTTTAATTCAAGAGATGAATAGAGAAACAAATACAATTGGTTCAAAAGCAAACAGTTTAGATATAACTAATAGAGTAATCGAAGTTAAAACTGAGATAGAGAACATAAGAGAACAAATTCAAAATATAGAGTAGAATTTTATAGATTTATGAGTTAAAATCTAAATATAATTGTAGAAGAGGTATATTATGAAATTAATCAATATCGGTTTTGGTAATATTGTTTCAGCAGAAAGAATTATATCAATTGTTTCTCCTGAATCTGCACCAATCAAAAGAATAGTACAAGAAGCAAAAGATTCAAAAATGACAATCGATGCTACATATGGAAGAAGAACAAGATCAGTTATCATTATGGACACAGGTCATGTTATATTATCTGCTGTTCAACCAGAAACAATCGCATCTAGAGTAGATGACGATGATGATGACGATGAAGATAATGATTAGTAGAAAGGATTTAGGAGGAATAGAAAATGTTAGTAAAACCAACAGTTAGTGATCTACTTAAAAAAGTTGATGATAACAGATACTCATTAGTTATTATGACTTCAAAAAGAGCAAGACAAATAGCAAATGGTGCAACAGTTAAAGTAGAGACAGAAGATCGTTCACCAGTTACAGTAGCAGCTGAAGAAATTGATGCTGGAAAAGTAATTAAGACTAATGATGAATATGCTGATGAAAAATAATTTAAAAATAGAGGGGTAATATTTATGTTAGTAATTTTATCTGGAGTTGCTGGTGCTGGAAAAGACACCATTAAAAAAGAAATTATAAAAAGAATGGAGAATGTTAAATCAATTCCATCTTTAACAACAAGACCACCTAGAGAAGGTGATGTTATTGGTGAAACTTATATCTTTTTAAGCAAAGAAGAATTTGAAGAAAAAATTAAAAATGATGAAATCTATGAGTACGATATTCATCACAATAATTATTATGGTACTTCAAAGAAAATATTAAATGAAGAATCACAAAGTGGAATTATCATTAAAGATATTGATGTTAATGGTACAGAAACTTTAAAAGAAACTTTAAAAGATGTTAAGATAGTAACTATATTCTTAAGAGTTCCAAAAGAAGAATTAAGACACAGACTAGAAAACAGAGTAGATAAGCCATCAGAACAAGAAATCATTTTAAGACTAAATAGATTCGACTATGAAGAATCTAAGATTGGTCTATATGACTATGTTCTTAAAAACAATGACTTAGAGAAAACAGTAAATATTATTGAAGAAATCATTAGACAAGAAGCAGCAATGGAAAACAAAGAATAATTAAAAGGATTATGCGAAAGCATAATCTTTTTTTGTTGAAATATAGAAATATTATGAATATAATGATTATGTATATAATAAATAATGAGGTGTACAAATGAATTTAAAAAATATAATTATTTTAATAATAGTTATACTATTAGTTGGACTTTTGGCATATGGGATTTTGGGATTCAACCAATTTCCTGAAATAGAAAATGAGACATCTTCACAATCAGGAACTGAAAGAAGTAGAACTGATATGGAGACATTACGAGATGATGCAAATTTTGTAGAGTTTAATAACTTATTTTTAAAATATGAAAACAAACAGATGGGAACAGCAGTTAAAGAATTAATAGATCAATGCATTGAAAATGGTGAAAAATACATAAACGATGTGGCTGGAATTCCAAATGTGTATTTTGATAAAGCATTAGGTGAGGAAAACGTGTTTATACCATACACAGAATGTAAAATAGATAATTCCTTAATTACACCAGAAAATGATTTTAAAGAGTTAACAGAAGAATTAACAATGAGTGATACTGAGCCAAAAACTTCAGATCATTTAGGTAAAACTTCAAATGCATACTTAGAAAAACTAAAACTTATTAAAGAAGAAATAGAAGATGAACATGAATATTTTGTGATAGTAAATACTAAAGGTAATTACAGTTTTGTAAATACTATTGCAATACTATATGATGAAAATGCAAAAGTAGATGAATCTATATATAGTATGAGATCATTGCTATATATGGAATCTGGAAGAATTATGAAGGATAAGCCAATAATATACATATATCCAAAAGAGGATAACACTAATGTAAGAGTTACATTAGGAAAACCAGAACTACTTACTACATCTTATCCAAAATATAATAATGGATGGGAAGTAATAGCAAATAAAGATGGTTCTTTAAAACTATTAGATACTGATAGAGAATACTATGCATTATACTGGGAAGGAAAAACTTATCCAAAACAAGAAATAACAGAAGGATTTTGCATTAAAGGTAAAGACTCAGCAAGTTTCTTAGAAGACAAACTAAAAGTATTAGGATTAAATGATAGAGAAGCAGAAGAATTTATTGTATACTGGCTTCCAAAATTAGAGGAAAACCAATACAACTTAATAAGATTTGAAACAATGGAAGAAATAAATGAATACATGCCATTAGATATTAATCCTGCACCAGACACAGTAATTAGAATACTAATGGATTTTAAGGGTGTAGATGAGTATGTAGATATAAAAGAGCAACCACTCCAAGAAGTAACAAGAAGAGGATATACAGTTGTAGAATGGGGCGGCTCAGAAATAAAATAATATTTTGTTGAAATAATTATTAATTATTTATATAATGATAATGTTAAGATGAACTTAAGAGAATTAATAGATAGAAGAAAGGATATACTATGGAAGAAAATAACCAAAACCCAAAAGAAAAAAGAAGTATTAAAATCACTGGAACACAGTTCGTAGGAACTGCACTTATTATAATTGCATTATTAGTAATAATTGCAATGGTAAGAATTCAAAAAGTAAACAATGCAATCGATGATGTTAAATCAGATATAGCTACAATTGCAAAAAACAGTGAAGGAAAAGTAGACTTAAATGATGAGAAGATTGTAAAATTCCAAAAGGATGCTAAATACAGCAGTGAATATTTTGAACAAATCATAAGTTTCCCAACTGGAATGCCAGAAGAAGGAATGAACAATTTTAAACGTGATGGCGTACTTATGACATATGAAGAATACCAAGCATTTTGCAAACAATTCTCAACAACACAAGATTATAAAGATTCAGAAAAGAAATACGTAGTATATTCTACTGTAGCACCTGGAGTTGAAAAATTAGAAATTCAAATTCCATATTATGTTGAAAAAGAAGGAACTGCTACAGTATATTATCATGAATCTACATCAGGAGAATCAAAATCTAATCCAGCATGTTTGATAGTAATTCCTGTATCTAAATCAGTTGAAAACGTAAATATGGTAGAATTACAAGAACAAGATGATTATTTATTTACCTATGTAAACAATAAATAGTATGTTTGGGAAGGAGAAAATATGAATAGTGTAGGACATGCTATTTTTGCGTTTATAAAGATTGTGTGTGGTGATTTAGCCGTAGGATGGCTTATTTATATAATAGCTTCAAAAAAGTTTAACTTAGACGAAAAGAAGAATATATTCTACGTGCTAACTGGATTTTATATGATAAGATCAATGGCAATATGTTATTTATTTTTAAAAAATTTAGACAAAACATTTGCTGCATACCTATTTTTAATAAATATTCCATTTGGACTATATAATTTATTCTCTCCGAAGGCTAATAAAAAGTCACTTAAAACGGAAGTAAACGCAACGTATTTTTTTAATTATTTAATGATACTACTTCTTATATTTGAATTGGTATTTTCATTTATTTTTTAGATAACGAAAAGAATGGTTTTAATATACCATTCTTTTTTTATTTATGATATAATTTGTGCATATTTAGGAGGTGTGAAAGAAAATAAATGTTTGCTGAATTAATAATAAACTCTAACGTTAAAACATTAAATAAAACATTTGATTATATAGTGCCAGAATCTATGCAAAACGATATTAGAGTCGGCTCTAGAGTTTTTGTGCCTTTTGGAAATGGTAAAAAACTAGAAGACGGGTTTGTTATTAATTTAAAAGATGAATCCGAATTTGCAAATAAAGAAATTGCAAAAGTAGAGATTAAAGATTCAATCTCTGAAGAAAACATTGAACTTGCAAGATTAATGTCAAGAAAGTATTTCTGTAATATCTCTGATTGTATTAGACTAATGCTACCACCTGGAACAGCATCTAAAGTAGCATCAAATAGAATTAAAGAAAAAACAGGGACATTTGTATACCTAGGTAAATCAATCGATGAACTTGAAATGTTAATTGATACAAAACAAATTAAGTCAGAAAAACATATAAAAGTAATTAGATTCTTATCTACTAATGAAGGTATATATAAATCAAATCTAGAATCAATTTGTGAAGTTAGCAATGCTGTCCTTCAAACTATGGTAAAACATAACTATATAAAATTTAAAGAAGAACAAATGGAAAGAAATCCATTTATGCATAAAGCGTATACTAGAGATGAAGCAAAAAAACTAACAAAAGAACAAAAGGTATGTTTTGATAGTATAGCAAGCGATATTGATAAAGGGGAGTTTTCAGAAAACTTAATATATGGTATTACAGGATCAGGCAAGACTGAAATCTATCTTCAACTTATAGATAAAGTATTAAAGAGCGGCAAAGATTCAATTGTACTAGTACCTGAAATATCATTAACACCTCAAATGGTAGATAGATTCTTAGCGCGTTTTGGAGATACTATAGCAGTACTTCATAGTAGACTATCTAATGGTGAAAGATTTGATGAATGGAAAAAGATTAGAAACGGTGATAAAAAAATAGTAATTGGTGCAAGGTCTGCAATCTTTGCTCCAGTTAATAACTTAGGAATTATAATCATTGATGAAGAACATGATATATCATATAAATCTGATACTACACCAAGATATAGTGCAAAAGATCTAGCTGGATTTATCTGTAAAAACAACAATTGTCCACTAGTTTTAGGAAGTGCTACTCCAGATATAATAACAATGTATAAAGCAAAAAGTGGAAAGATAAACTTGTATACTCTAACAAAAAGAGCTAATGAAGCAAAGCTTCCTTCAGTCGAAATAATCGACTTAAGACAAGAATTAGCTATGGGCAATAGATCAATGCTTAGCTTTAAACTACAAGATGAGATAGAAAAGAATTTAAAAGATAAAAAACAAACAATTTTATATCTAAATAGAAGAGGCTACTCAACATTTGTTATGTGTAGAGATTGCGGATATGTAGCTAAATGTAAGAACTGCAATATATCCCTTACATATCATATGACTGAAAATAAATTAAAATGCCACTATTGTGGATATGAAGAAAAACTAGTAAACATATGTCCAGAATGTTCAAGCAAGAAAATAAAATACTTCGGAACAGGTACTCAAAAACTAGAAAAAGAAATAAATAAACTATATCCAGAAGCATCAACGATAAGAATGGATATAGATACAGTATCTAAAAAGAATTCTCATGAAGATATACTAAATACATTTAAAAATGATGGAATAGATATTCTAATTGGTACTCAAATGGTTGTAAAAGGACATCATTTTCCAAGTGTAACCTTAGTTGGTGTAATATCTGCTGATTCAAGTTTGAACTTAGATGATTATAGAGCTGTTGAAAGAACATTCCAGACTCTAGTTCAAGTAGCAGGACGTTCAGGAAGAGAAGAAGCTGGAAGAGTTGTAATACAAACATATAATCCAGATCACTATGCAATAATAGATAGCCAAAAACAAGACTATGATTTGTTCTATAATCAAGAGATAGAATTAAGAAAACAGTTGAATTATCCGCCATTTTGCGATATAATACTTGTTAGTTTTTCAGGGGAAAACTTGAAAAATATTCAAAAAGTTTCTGATTTAGTTTATAGAAGGATAAATGCTATAGAAAATAACAATATGAGACTGTACAAACCGGTACCTTCTCCAATAGACAAAATCAAGAATAAATATAGATGGCGTATTATTGCAAAGTGTAAAGTTACAACTAAAACATTAGACATAATAAACTTTGCAATAAATGATGAGCGAATACAAAAATGTAAAGATGTTAGGATTACAGTAGACATTAATCCTAATACAATGAATTAAAGGGAGGAAAATATGGCAATTCGTAATTTAAGATATGAGGGTGACGAAATCTTAAGCAAAAGAGCCAGAGAAATCGAAGTAATCGACGACAAGATTAAGGAACTTGCTGCTGATATGATTGATACAATGCACAAATGGGATGGAGTAGGCTTAGCAGCTCCACAAGTTGGTGTGTTAAAAAGATTAATAGTAATAGATTTGTACGAAGAAGGTACACAATATACATTAATAAACCCAGTTTTAGTTAAACAAAAAGGTGAACAAGAAGTTGAAGAAGGATGCTTAAGCTTTCCTAATAAATTTGGTAAAGTAATAAGACCAAAAGAAGTTGAAGTTGAAGCATTAGATATAAATGGTAAGAAAGTAAAAATTAAGGCAAAAGATTTGCTTGCTCAAGCACTATGCCATGAGATTGATCATTTAAATGGAATTGTGTTCACATGTAAGGTAGAACCAGGAACATTAGAAGTAGTTACACCAAACAGCAATAACGAAAGCAAAAAAGAATAATAGAAAAGAGGAAATGATATTGAAGATTGTTTTTATGGGTACTCCAGATTTTTCTAGAGTTTCATTAGAAAAAATTTATAATGCTGGCTTTGATATAGTAGGAGTTGTTACAACTCCAGATAGACCAGCTGGACGTGGAATGAAATTAGTTGAATCAGAAGTAAAGAAATTTGCTGTAGAAAAAGGACTAACTATATTCCAACCTGAAAAAATTTCTAAAAATGATGAGTTTAAAGATGCAATAAGAGCATTAGAACCAGACCTAGTAATAGTTGTATCATATGGAGTTATACTTCCAAAATCATTCTTAAAGATTCCAAAGCTTGGTTGTATAAATGTTCATCCATCACTTCTTCCAAAGTATAGAGGATCAGCTCCAATTCAATGGGCAATATTAAATGGTGATGAAGAGACTGGTGTAAGTATTATGTACTTGGATGAAGGTATGGATTCTGGAGACGTAATAAAACAACAAAAAGTTACTATTGGTGAGTATGAAACAACAGGAGAACTATGGGATAGACTTTCAGTAATAGGTGCAGACTTATTACTTGAATGTGTAAAGAACATTGAAAATGGTAAAGAAGAAAGATATCCTCAACCAGAAGAGTTTACTTTAGCACCAATGCTTGATAAGGAAATGTCAAAGATAGATTGGAAGACAAAAAGCGTTAAAGAAATAAAAGACCTAATTAGAGGATTAAATCCAATAATGGGATGCTATAATTTTATTGGTGGAAAAAAATTAAAGTTCTGGAAATCTATCATTGTAACACCCGAAGAGTATGCTGAATCAAGAGGAGAACTTGAGTCTATAGATTATGATAAAGCAACAGCTGGACAAATTATGCTAGCTGATTCAAAAAAAGGTTTATTTATAAAAGCTAAAGACGGAATATTAAAGATGACAGAAGTTCAAGGCGAGAATGCTAAGAAAATGCCAACAGGTGATTTCTTAAGGGGCAATAAATTAAATGTTGGAGACATCTTGGAGTAATCTTAAATTATGCAAAAAATGTTGTAAAAAAGGTATTATATTGATATACTTTTATTATAAATTTTAGGAGGAATCTGCTATGGATGAGAATAATGAAAATGTAGAAGAAATTAAAGAAGTAGAGGAAATTCCAGTAGAAACTAACGATGCTATTAAAATATCTAATGAAGCAGTTGCAACTTATGCAGGTATTGCAGTATCAGAAGTTCAAGGCGTATATGGTATGGCTGGAACATTTGCTGGTATACAAGAAGCTTTAAGTGGTAAGAAAAACTTAACTAAAGGTATTAAAGTAGACGTTGGAGAAAAAGATGTTAAGATAGATGTTAATATTATAGTTGAGTATGGAGCTAGAATTCCAGAAGTTGCATTTGAGATTCAAACAAAGGTTAAGAACTCAGTTGAAAATATGACTGGACTAAAAGTTCTTGAAGTTAATGTTCATGTTCAAGGTGTACATGCAACAACAAACAATGAACCAGAGGAAACTCCAGAAGAAAATAAACCAGAAGAAAACAACTCAGAAGAAAACAATACACAAGAGAATAATTAATGGAGGTATGAGAAATGAAATTTCTTGATAAATTAGCATTAAAACTATTTTCATTAATAATGATTGTCGAAGTTATATGCATCATTTTATTTTTAGTAGGTTTCATACCAGTAGATGCATTAACAGATGGAATAACTAAATATTCAGATTTTGGTGAAGACGTTCTTCACATTGTGATTGCAGTGCTTGCTGTAGTTACTATATTAGCGTTAAAAGGATTATTCTTTACAAGTAAAACGGAAGATAATTCTAAAGCAGGAATAGTACTTGAAAATGGAAGTGGAAAACTAGTAATTTCAAGGGAGTCACTTGAGAATTTAATAGCAAGTGTAACAAGAGAAATTCCTGGAGCTGAGACTGTATCAAGCAAAACAATAGTTGATAAAAACAGAAATCTAATAGTATCAGTTACTATTGTAGTAAATAGAGACGTAATGCTTAAAGATGTATCTACTCAATTACAAGATAAAGTAAAAGAAGCAATGAAACAAACAGCTGATTTGGAAGTTAAAGAAGTAAATGTTAGAATTAAAAATATTTCTTCAAGAAGAACAAAGAACTTACCAAAAGTAGAAGAGAAAAAAGATACTAATCCAGAAGGAAATACAAATGAAGAAACAAATAATTCAGATGAAAGTAATTCTAACGGAGAGGAGTAATTGTTATGAGTGAAAATAAAGAACCAGAAGAGCAAAATGAAAAAGACGAAGCTATAAACGGAGAATTTTTTACAAACGATGACTCAAAGTTAAATGCATTTATAAGAAGATATGGTGGAGCTTGTGTAGGTGGATTTATAGCACTACTACTTTGCTTCACAAAATTATCAGAATTCTTATTAAACGTAATTATTATATTAGTTGGTGCTTTTATAGGTAATTATGTTCAAAAGAATAAAGATTCTGTAAAAGAAAGTATAAAAAGTTTTATTGATAAATTTTAGGAGGAAGAGATGCAAAGATCTGCAATGAGAGAGCTAGCTTTTAAACTAGTTTATGGACTTGAAATACAAAAAGAATCGCAAGAAGATACATTAGATATCTTTTATGAAAATAATAATATTACAGATGAAAATGTTAAAAGCTACTTAAAAAATATAAAAGAGGGCATCGAAGAACATAAAGATGAAATTAATAGACTTATTGAATCTAATCTAAAAGATAATTGGAGTCTTAATAGAATTTCAAAAATAAACGTAAGTTTAATAAAAATAGCTATATATGAAATGATTTATAATAATCTTCCATATAAAGTAGCTATCAATGAAGTTGTAGAACTTGCTAAAAAATATGCTGACGAATCTTCACCAGTATTTATCAATGGAATATTAGCAAGTGTTGTTAAAGAAAAAAATCTAAACGGAGATTCTAATGAAAATTAATCCAATTTCTGTAACAGAACTAAATAGATATGTTAAAGAAAAAGTAGCTGAGGATGAGTATTTAAATAACGTATATGTGAAAGGAGAAATTTCAAACTTTAAACATCATTATTCAGGTCATATGTATTTTACATTGAAAGATGAAAATTCCTTGATTAAATGCGTTATGTTTAAGACTGCAACAGCTACTTTAAATTTTGTTCCCAAAGATGGTGCAAATGTACTTGTTCTTGGAACTGTTTCTGTATTCGAAAGAGATGGTATTTATCAAATCTATGTTAAAGCCATGAAAGAAGATGGAATTGGAGATCTTTATGAAAAATATGAAAAACTAAAGGCAAAGCTTGCTGAAGAAGGATTATTTGACGAAGATCATAAAAAGAAAATTCCATTTATGCCAGAAACAATTGGTGTTCTTACATCAAGCACAGGAGCAGTAATTAGAGACATAATAAATGTTTCAACAAGAAGAAATCCTAATGTACATATTAGACTTCTTCCAGTTCCTGTCCAAGGAGAGGGTGCAGCACCTAAAATTGTTAGAGCAATAGAAATTATGAATGAGAAGAAACTTTGTGACGTACTGATTATTGGACGTGGCGGTGGATCACTAGAAGACCTATGGCCTTTTAATGAAGAAGTAGTTGCAAGAGCAATATATGATTCTGAAATTCCAATAATATCAGCAGTAGGTCATGAAACGGATTATTCAATTTCTGATTTCGTAGCTGACTTAAGAGCGCCTACACCATCTGCTGCAGCTGAACTTGCATGTGCAGATGTAAGAGACTTGTTAGAGAGTATTAAATTATACCAAAACAGACTAAGAATGTCTCTTAAACGTAGTGTAGATGTTATGAGATTACGCTATGAAAAATGCATGAATTCAAGAGCATTTAAGGATCCAAAACAAAGAATTAATGATAATTATATGGCTGTTGAAATGTATATGAAGACGATGGAAAACGAAGTAATGAAAAAACTTAAGGATTCAAAATTAGAAGCAGCTAAATTAATTACTAAATTAGATACTTTAAGTCCACTAAAGACTCTTACAAGAGGGTATTCTATTGTAGAGACAGACGGAAAAGTAATTACAAAAGCAAAGGACTTAAAGAAAGATATGCAAATAGATCTAAGATTCCAAGATGGAAATGCGAAAGCAAAGATTTTATAAAGAGGTGATTTTAATGGGTAAAAGTGCAAAAGTATTAATAGCAGTAGTTGTTATTGCTATAGCAGTTTTGATTTGTTACAATACTTTAGGAAAAAAAGAACCAGTTCCTACAGAAACAGATAATACTGTAGTTGAAGAAAACACTGTAGAAAATGAGGTTATTGAAGACAATACTGTAAATAATGAAGTAGAAAATGAAGTTGTAAACGAAGTAGTAGAGAATAAAGTAGAAACACCATCAGTTCCAAAATCTAGTGCAAATGCATATGAATCTGATTCAGATGTAGGTAGTACAAATAAGAAAGAAGAAGCTATAAAGTTAGTTAAAGAAAAATGGGGCGAAGATGATACAGTTTCATTTACATGTGATTCTATTACATCTGATGGAGAATATGTTGTTGCTGTAAATTCAATTCAAAAGGCTTCAGTTTTAAACTATTTTAGAGTTAATCTAGAAAAGAAAACAGTAGTCGTTGATTATTAAAATATAAGGAGAATGAAATGGGCGCAAAGAAAGAAGAAAAGAATTTCGAAGAGTTATTAGATAAACTAGAAGAAATAACTTCAAAATTAGAAAAAGAACAACTATCTTTAGATGATTCAGTTAAACTATTCGAAGAAGGTATGAAGATATCTAAAGAATGTAATTCAAAACTAGAAGATGCAGAAAAGAGAATTACTGTACTAATAGAAGAAAATAATGATCTTAAAGAGGAGGACTTCACAACAGAAGGTTAGGTAATATGGATTATTCATTTCAAGCAATAATAACTAATAAATGCCTGATGGTGCCGTTTGTATTATGGGCATCAATTCAGATTTTTAAGTTCTTAACAGATTTAGTATTGTATAAAGAAGTTAATTTAAAAAGATTGATGGGCGCTGGTGGAATGCCAAGTTCTCATTCAGCTGTTGTATGTTCTTTAGCTACTGTTGTAGGAAAACAACAAGGCTTAAATAGCGAAATATTTGCAATTAGTGTTATTCTAGCTTTAGTAGTTATGTATGACGCAGCAGGTGTTAGAAGAGCTGCTGGAAAGAAAGCAAAAATATTAAATAAGATTGTACAAACACCAGGACTAACTACAGTTG
>JAEEGL013374764.1_pt1 | contig 12156 bp, 11 predicted proteins | sample 9134231 | NCBI WGS metagenome assembly JAEEGL01 (sample SAMN16246548, study PRJNA631951) | gut metagenome | biome: gut microbiome; feature: rumen; material: fiber-attached | host: Bos | place: Iran: Karaj | collected 2018-10
AGGACTTGCTCGAGTACGTTCACCAGGCTTCGATGCACTCGACCGTGATGTTCTTCACCGAGATGGGACGTCTCTACTGGCTCAAGGTGTATGACCTGCCGGAAGGCAACAAACAATCGAAAGGCCGCGCTATCCAGAACATGATCAACCTGCAGACCGGAGATAAGGTTCGTACCTGTATCAACGTCAAGGGTCTGAACGATCAGGAGTATATCGAGAACCACTACCTCATCTTCATCACGAAGAACGGTCTGATGAAGAAGACCACGCTCGAGGCTTATAGCCGTCCGCGTGCGAACGGTATCATCGCCCTCGGTCTGCGTGAAGGTGACGAACTGATCGGTGTAACGCTGACAGACGGTCAGAGCGAGATGCTGGTAGCATCGTACAACGGTAAAGTATGCCGTTTCAACGAGGCAGGCGTACGTCCGATGGGTCGTGGCGCAACGGGTGTGAAGGCGATTACGCTCGAAGAAGACGGTCAAGATCGCGTGATTGGCACGGTTTGTGTAGAGAAGGGTACAGACAAGACGATCCTTGTTATCTCTGAGAACGGCTTCGGTAAGCGTACTGCCCTCGATGACGAAGAAGGTAACGCTATCTACCGCGTCACCAACCGTGGCGGTAAGGGTGTTAAGACCATCGAGATCACCGAGAAGACCGGTCAACTGATCGGTATCCACGCAGTAACCGACAGCGACGACCTGATGCTCATTACCAAGTCCGGAACGGCTATCCGTATGGATATATCGACTATCCGTCAGACCGGTCGTGCCGCACAAGGCGTCAAACTGATCGAACTCCAGAAACGTAACGACACCCTCATGAGCGGTTGTATCGTTCCGAAAGAAGATGAAGAAAATGGTGACGCTTCGCTTAATGGTGAAAATGAAGCAAATGATGAAAATAATAACGAAAATCAAGAATAATATGAGAAAAAGTTTGATTTTGGCAGTTGCTGTACTGATGAGTGCAGGCTGCTTCGCACAGAAAAATCCGCTGGTTAAGAAGGCGAAGAGTTACATGATGGCAGAGACGCCGGACTTCTCGGCTGCTCGCGTGGCTATCGATGAGGCTATCGAGGCTGCTCCGACCGCAGAGACCTATTACTGGGCTGGTATGATCGGTTATCAGGAGCTCTCGCAGGAAAACTATAACCAGATGATGGGTAAGGGTGCTAATCAGGCAAAAGCCGGTTTTGCGGTGGAAGAGAGTTATAAATACTGGCTCAAGGCCGACGAGTTGGCTACGGAGACCGTGCTGGACAAGAAAGGCCGCGAGGTGTTGGCTGATCCGAAGACCCACAGCAACATCACCAAGAAAATGCTGGAGTACTACAAACAGCAGGAGTTGGTGAAGTACGGTATCTATCTGAACGAGCAACGTGATTTCGAGGGTGCTTTCCAAGCGTTCAAGATGCACGTAGAGATTCCGGAACTGGCTATGATGCAGGATCCGAAACTGCAGAAAGAGATGCCGCGTGACACGACTTATACACAGTATAAGTACTACGCAGCTATCTTCGCCGTTCAGTCCGAGCGTCACGAGGATGCTATCGCGCTGCTGGAGCAACTCAAGGACGGTGACTACGAGGCTATCTCCGTAAACCAATTCCTCTATCAGGAGTATGTAAACCTGAAGGATACGGCTAAGTTCGTTGAGACGCTGCAGAATGCAGTGGTACGTTTCCCTGGCGAGCCTTGGTTCCTGCAGAACCTGATCAACTACTACATCTATTCCGGTCAGGAGCAGGTGGCAGTGGATTACCTGGCACAAGCTATCGAGCGCGAACCGAACGTAGCGCAGTATCACCTGATCAAGGGTAACCTCAATGAGAACCTGGGTAACTACGACGCTGCTATGGCGGATTTCGATGCTGCACTGGCTATCGATCCGACACTGGCTGACGCGATGGCCGGTAAGGGTAGAGTATATTACAACCAAGCCGTTAAACTGAACGAGGCAGCTGCGATGATCTCCGATAACAAGGCTTACAAGAAAGCGCTGGATGAGATGAACGAGGTATTCCGCAAATCGTTGCCGTTCTTCGAGAAAGCACACGAGATGGATCCGCAAGATCGTTCGTACATGCAGATTCTCAAAGGTCTGTACTACCGCTTCCACATGGACGCTGACTACGAGCGCATCGCAGAGGAACTTAATAACCTCTAATGGGACGTATTCTCGCAATAGATTACGGTCGTAAACGCACTGGATTAGCCGTTACGGATATTCTCCGCATAACGGCTAATCCGTTGCTTACGATCGAGACCAAAGAACTGATGAATTGGTTGACCGACTACTTTGCCCACGAACCCGTGGACGAGGTGGTTATAGGCCATCCTACACAGATGAACGGGCAAGATTCGGAATCGATGAACTATATCCGGCCGTTCATGGGATTGTTCAAGAAAACCTTTCCCGATAAACCGATAACTATGTATGACGAGCGCTTTACGTCGGTTTTGGCGCACCGAGCGATGATAGATGGGGGACTAAAGAAAAAAGACCGGCAAGACAAGGCCGTAGTCGATAAAATCGCGGCTTGTATTATTTTGGAAGATTATTTAGAAAGCAAACTATGATATTACCTATTTATTTGTATGGGCAACCGGTGTTGCGCAAAGAGGCGGAGGAAATAGAAAACACACCGGAACTCAAGCAGTTTATTGCCGACATGTACGAGACGCTGACGCAAGCTGAAGGTTGTGGTCTGGCGGCTCCGCAAGTGGGCAAACCGTGGCGTTTGTTCGTGGTGGACGGTGCAGAACTGGCCGAAGACTATCCGGAGTGTAAGGACTTTAAACGGGCGTTCATCAACCCGGAATTGCTCGATGAATCCGAAGAAACATGCTCGTATTCGGAAGGTTGTCTGTCCTTGCCGGGCATCAGTGAGAATGTCGTTCGTCCGACAACGATCACCATGCGTTACCTCGATGAGGATTTTAACGAACACGAGGAGACCTTCACAGGTTTCTGCGCACGTATTGTGCAGCATGAGTACGATCACCTCGAAGGACATGTTTTCACCGATAGAATATCGCCGATTCGTAAGACCTTTGTGCGCAATAAACTGACTGCTATTGCCAAAGGCAAAACCGGTGCGCGGTATAAGTATAAGAGGAATTAAGGGTTACCGGTTACGGGTTACGGGTTATGGATTGGATTAATGTCATCATCATGGCTATTGGTCTGGCGATGGACTGCTGTGCGGTATCGACTGTACAAGGCCTCACACATAAACAATGGCACCCGCGGGCACTGCTCATGGCCGCTATCTTCGGCTGTTTTCATATGGGCATGCCTGTCATCGGCTACTATGCCGGTACGCTCTTCGTCAATTTCATGCAGACCTACGCGCCGTGGATAGCACTCGCTTTGTTGGGCTTCTTGGGTGTGAAGATGATTTGGGAGTCGTACCACGAAGAGAAGGACGCAGAGAAATGTGCCAACTGGCACATCACGAACCTGCTGTTCTTAGCGATTGCGACGAGTATAGACGTGTTGGCTACGGGCCTTTTATTCGTGCCGTATCCCGATTGGCTGTTTCCGTCGGTAGTGACGATCGGCGGCATCACCGCACTCTTCTCGCTGGGCGGTTACATGCTTGGTGTCTATGTGGGCAAACTGAAACTGAATATGGAACTGATCGGTGGTCTCGTGCTCATCGGTTTGGGTATTAAGATCTGGGCTGAAGGTTACCTATGTTTGTAATCGGCAATAACACATTAGTCTCGTTAGACGTCCTGGAAAAGGAGTTCTGTTGCGATCTTGACACCTGTCGCGGCTGTTGCTGCATCGAAGGCGATGCCGGTTGTCCGATAACGGATGAGGAACTCAAACAGATCGAAACGATCCTACCCGAACTGCTGCCGCAAATGACCAAAGAGGCACGTGAAGTAGTACAGACACAAGGACTCTCTTATCTCGATCCATCGGGCGAACAGGTGCTCTCTATTGTCAATGGCAAAGACTGTGTCTTTGCGCGAACAGATCATCAGGGCTGGTGTTATTGCCTGATCGAGAAAATGGGCTTTGCCAAACCGATCTCCTGCCATCTCTATCCGATACGATTGACGAAAGTGGGCGAATACACGGGGGTAGAGTACCATCGATGGGATATATGCCATTGTGCCCGAATCAAAGGCAAGAAAATGCACTTACCGCTGTATCAGTTCTTGAAGGAACCGCTCATTCGGCGTTTCGGACAGGAATGGTACGATGAATTGGAACTAACTGCAAACGAATGGAAAAAACAATGCGCGCAGAAATAATCACTATAGGCGACGAACTGCTTATCGGACAGGTGGTGGACACCAACTCCGCTTGGATGGCTCAGAAACTGAACGAACAGGGTATCGAACTTTATCAGATCACGTCCGTTCATGATGACCGTGAGCATATTATTGCGGCACTCAACGAGGCCTTTAACAGGGCAGATATTGTTTTTACTACCGGTGGACTCGGTCCAACCAAGGACGACATCACCAAACATGTGCTGTGCGAGTATTTCGGGGCACACCTTATAGAAGATCAAAGCGTGCGCGCGCATATAGAGGACTTGTACAAAGACCGTCCCGACGTGCTCAATCGTCTTACTGCTACGCAATGGCTGGTACCGGACAATGCGGTGATATTGGAGAATCGGGTAGGTTCAGCGCCGCTGATGATCTTCCGCAAGGAAGATAAGCTGCTGGCTTGTATGCCCGGTGTACCTTACGAGATGAAGATCGCGATGGAGGAGCAGATCCTGCCGTATATCCAATCAAAAATCAAAAATCAAAAATCAGAAATCCTGCATCGCACGATTCAAGTAACAGGAATCGCAGAGAGTACGTTGGCGATTTTACTCGATGAATTCGAGAATTCTATGCTTTCGGGCTTGCATCTGGCATACCTGCCGAAAGATGGTGTGATTCGTTTGCGTTTGTCGAGTTATGGCGAGCTGACGGAAAAAGAGATGGCGCGCTATTTCGCTGATTTAAAGGCACTTGTGCGCGATTATTTGATAGCTGAAACCGACGAACCGCTCGAAGTGATAGTCGGTCGTCTGCTTACGGAACGCCATCAGACCATCGCGACCGCAGAGAGTTGCACCGGCGGTAAACTGGCTTCATTGCTTAGCAAACACCCGGGTTCATCGGCATTTTATTACGGTTCGGTCATCAGTTACGACAACTCGGTCAAAGAGCATATGTTAGGAGTACCGGTCGAAATGATACAAGCGCATGGCGTGGTGAGTGAAGAAGTGGTACGTGTGATGGCGGAGTCAGTTCGTCAACAACTTCGCACGGACTATGCCATTGCCACGAGCGGAATAGGAGGCCCTACAGGAGGAACAGCCGCCAAACCGGTAGGCACCGTTTGGATGGCGTGGGCAACACCCGAAGGAACAACCGCAGAGTGCTTCCATCTGGGCAAACTGCGTGAACAGATCACCGATCGTGCCTGCCTCAAAGCCCTGGTAGGCCTATTAAGAATCATAAATCAAAAATCATAAATTTGAAATTCTTAAGTATCATATGTGCAATCATCCTGTCTTCCGCGATTAATACGCAGGAAGGAGAGGAGTATGGCCCAACGCTGACCATTGACGATAATACCCTGTATTTTGTGGGACTTAACCGTTCGGAGAGCAATCTATCCGAAGATATTTTTGTCTCTCATCGGGATGCCCGAACGGGGGAATGGTCGGCTGCGCAGATCGTGCCGGCCTTGTCGAACCCTTACCGCAATGAGGCACCTACGTCTGTTTCCGGTGATGGTCGAACGATGTTGCTCTTCGTGGAAGGTCGCATGTGCTTCTCGCAGAAAGGACCGTACGGTTGGTCAGAACCCCAACCGCTACCGCGGTATCTGCAATTAGGCAACTGGCAAGCAGACGCGCAGATTGCAGCCGATGGTAGTGTGCTGCTCTTTGCCGCTAATTATCCCGTTGAAAACGAAGAAAAAGCGAGTCTGAACATCTTCGTCTCGGAGCGTAATGCACAGGGTAGGTGGGGGCAACCGTATTCGATTGGTTCGGTCATCAATACGACCGGCATGGAGCGCTCGCCGTTCTTGCACCCGGACATGAAAACGCTCTATTTCTCTTCGGATAGAGAGGGTACGCTGGGCGATCTGGATGTATGGGTAAGCCGCAGGTTGTCCGATACCTGTTGGAACTGCTGGTCTGAACCTGAGAACCTCGGTCAAGCCATCAATACCACCGGACGAGATTGTTGGTATAAGATCTCAACCGACGGAAAATCAGCCTATTACGCGCAAAAGAGCGGCCGCAGACACGATATCTACTGTGTTGAACTGCCCGAAGATAAGCGTCCGGAATCTGTTACGGTTTTGGCGGTTAACCAAGCCGTATCCATCAACAATCTGCTTTTTGAAACGGGCAAAGATATTATTATGCCGGCATCCTTGCCGGAACTCAAACGTATTGCGCAGTTTGTATCGACTTACGGATATAAGATTCGTTTGGCCGGACATACAGATAATGTCGGTTCGCAGGAGTCCAACAAAGCCCTTTCTCAGGCACGTGCTGAAGCCGTTCGGAAACAACTCATTGAATACGGCTGTAGTCCCGATGGAATCAAGGCTTTTGGCTATGGTGACCTCAAACCCGTTGCGTCTAATGATACCGAAGAAGGTCGTGCCCTCAACCGCCGTGTAGAAATAACGATTTATTGATATGAAAAACATTCTTGTACTCTTGGTGGCAGTTCTTACCATGACTGCCTGTGAAAAGAAGGCGTCTTCCTCTACTACTGAGGTTGTCCCGACGCCGAGTCATATCGACAAGTATGAAGATTTCCAATCCCAATACGTGCCGGCGCGTACGATCCGTGTCTATGTACCCGAGAACTATGACTCCACCGCCCTTTATGACGTGCTGTATATGCACGATGGCACCATGCTTTTTGATGCGTCTATTACCTGGAATCATCAGGAATGGGGTGTAGATGAGGCAATGGATAGTTTGATTGCTCTGGGCTATATCCGTCCGACGATCGTGGTGGGTATCGATAACCGTACCGAAATGATGGAGCGCGTGGCAGAATACTGTCCGGACGATGTACAACAACTGTTACCGGAAGGCAAACAACTCTATGACGGGCTTGGTACACCCAAGGGAAACGATTATCTGCGTTTCCTCGTAGAGGAAGTGAAACCCTTTATTGACTCCGTTTATAGCACGAACCCCGAACGTGAGCACACTTGGGTGATGGGTAGTAGTTGTGGTGGACTCATCTCTTCTTATGCCCTCTGCAAGTACCCGAATGTCTTTGCCGGCGCGGCGTGTATGTCCACGCATAGCACGCTGGCTGCCGATGTAGATCATCCGGACGAAGATGCCATTACGGCCTATAGAGAATACCTCAGAACGCATATTCCGGCGAACTCCTGTTTGCTGTATTTTGATCGCGGAGACAAGACGCTCGATGCCAATTATGCGGAATCCCAAGCCGCAATCAACGACATGCTTACTGCAGAAGGATGGGATAGTGATCATTTCCTCTATCGCTTCTTCCCCGGTCATGCGCACGAAGAGAAATACTGGCGTGCCCGCCTCGACATTCCACTGCAATTTTTGCTAAAACGATAAAAAAAACTAAAAAGTGGCATAAACATTTGTTTATGTCATTTTTTTTTTGTAACTTTGCAGCCGATTTCGGCGCAAAGCCGTTATGAATTGCGAATAATTAAAATCTATATACACAATGAATCTTTCAGAAATTACTGAGAAAATCTATGCGGAAGGCGTAGAAAAAGGAAATGCGCAGGCGCAACAGATCGTGGCACAGGCGAATGAAAAGGCAGCTACAATCATTGCGGAGGCAGAGAAGAAAGCTGCTGCATTGGTGGCAGAGGCAGAGTCGAAGTCGGCTGATCTGGACAAGAAAACACGTGCTGAACTCAAGCTCTATGCAGAGCAGAGCGTCAATGCGGTAAAGACCGAGATCGTGAACCTGCTGGCTGACAAGATCGCTACGGACAGTGTGAAGGCTGCTACAGCAGATGCGAAGTTCATGCAAGGCTTGATCGCGAAATTGGCAGAACAGATGGCCAAGAACGGCGAAGTGCTGATCGAGACCAAGGATGCTGATGCGCTAAAAAAGTACTTTGCGGCTAATGCAAAAGGCCTGCTCGAGAAGGGTGTTAAGATCGCCGAGGTGAAGGGTATCAAGACCGATTTCACTATTCAACCGGCAAAGGGTGGGTACAAACTCGCCTTTGGAGATGCCGAATTTATCGCGTATTTCAAGGAAATGCTTCGTCCGCAACTCGTAGAAGAACTCTTCTGATATGACTTATGAATATTTATTGGCGGGATTGCCGGAACTGAAGGCAGGAAGTGATAGTCCAATCTCTTTGGAGAAACTGGACGAACTGCTGGATGAACAGCTATCTGCGTCGGATAAGAAATATTTGGCACTACTTCGGGCGCCAATGGACGAAGCCACGCTGGCGGAAGGTCTCAAAGCGCACAATCGGTTCGTGCGGGAGTGGTTTGCGTTCAATCAGGACATGAATAACGTCCTGGTGGCGCAGATCTGCCGTAAGCACGGGTTCGATGCCAAGACCCAGATCGTCGGAGAAGGTGAAGTCGCGGAGCAACTACGCACGCACGTCAACCAGAAAGACTTCGGTTTGAACGAGGTTGCCGGTGATTGGACGGAGATCCTTGCATTAGCAGGTATTGAAGATCTGATGCAACGCGAGAAAGCGCAGGATGCTATTCGTTTTGGGTGGTTACAAGGCCGCACGGAGTTTGATTTCTTCTCGCCGGAGATGGTGTTTGCGTACTATCTGGAGGCTGTGATGCTGCATCGTTGGAGCATTCTGACCATCGAAGAAGGCGAAAAGATCTTCCGTGAGTTAGTGGCAGATATGAAGAAAGGAATTAAATTAGACTAAGATATGACACAAGGTAAAGTAAAAGGAATTATTGCCAACTTGGTGACTGTCGCAGTTGATGGCCCGGTTGCGCAAAACGAAATCTGTTACATCTACGTCGGTGAGACCAAGTTGATGGCGGAAGTCATCAAAGTCATTGGCGCAAATGTGTACGCGCAGGTGTTCGAGTCCACCCGTGGCCTGAAAGTGGGCAACAAAGTGGAGTTCACCGGTCACATGCTGGAGGTGACGTTAGGCCCCGGTCTGCTGAGCCGTAACTACGACGGTTTGCAGAATGACCTCGACAAACTGACGGGTGTGTTCCTCAAGCGCGGTGAGTATAACTTCCCGCTCGACGAGCAGAAAAAATGGGCGTTCACTCCGATCGCTAAAGTGGGCGAAAAGGTGGAAGCTGCTGCTTGGCTCGGTGAAGTGGACGAGAATCACCAGCCGCATAAGATCATGGTGCCGTTCGTGTTTGAAGGAACTTACACCGTGAAGTCGATTGCCAAGGCCGGTGAGTACACCATCAACGACACGATGGCGGTATTGACCGATGCAGAGGGTGTGGACCACGAGGTGACGATGGTGCAGAAATGGCCGGTAAAGAAAGCTATCCTGGCGTATCGCGAGAAACCGCGGCCCTTCAAACTCCTCGAAACTGGTGTACGTACGATCGACACGGCGAACCCGTTGTGCGAGGGTGGTACAGGCTTTATCCCGGGGCCGTTCGGTACCGGTAAAACCGTGCTCCAACACGCTATCTCCAAACAAGCGGAGGCGGACATCGTGATCATTGCAGCCTGCGGTGAGCGTGCTAACGAGGTGGTGGAGACGTTTACAGAGTTCCCGGAACTCGATGACCCGCACACAGGCCGTAAGCTCATGGAGCGTACCATCATCATCGCCAACACCTCGAACATGCCGGTGGCATCCCGTGAGGCCTCTGTCTATACTTCCATGACAATCGCCGAGTACTACCGTTCGATGGGTCTGCGTGTACTGCTGATGGCGGACTCGACAAGCCGTTGGGCACAGGCGCTGCGTGAGATGTCGAACCGTCTGGAGGAGCTTCCGGGTCAGGACGCTTTCCCGATGGACCTCTCCGCTATCATCGGTGCTTTCTACGCTCGTGCAGGATACGTGTACCTCAATAATGGTGCAACCGGATCGGTAACGTTCCTCGGTACCGTTTCGCCGGCCGGTGGTAACCTCAAAGAGCCGGTGACCGAAGGTACGAAGAAAGTAGCACGTTGTTTCTATGCGTTGGAACAGGCGCGTGCCGACCGTAAGCGTTACCCGGCTGTGAACCCGATTGATTCATACTCCAAATACGTGGAATATCCGGAGTTTGCAGACTATATCAGCCAATTGATTGATAAGGATTGGCTGCCGATGGTCAATGACATGAAGACCTATCTGCAGCGCGGTAAGGAGATTCAGGAACAGATCAACATCCTCGGTGATGACGGTGTACCTGTGGACTACCACGAGGCGTTCTGGAAAGCCGAAGTGATTGACTTCGTTATCCTGCAGCAAGATGCGTTTGATAAGATCGATGCCGTTTGTCCTCTGGAGCGTCAGCAGTATATGCTGCGTCTGGTAATGGACATCTGCAAGCATGACTACGATTTCGATAATTTCCTCGATGTAATCGACTATTTCAAGCGTGTGATCAACCTCTGCAAGCAGATGAACTACTGCGAGTTCCACAGCAAGGACTTTGAGGACTACCGCAAGAAACTCGATGAACTGTTGGCAGAAAAACAAATTAAAGATTAAGTACTATGGCAAAGGCTTTTCAAAAAATATATACGCAGATTACTGCAATTACGAAAGCGACTTGTTCGCTTAAGGCCGAAGGAGTAGGTAACGACGAGTTGGCTACGGTGAATGGTAAGTTGGCGCAGGTGGTGAAGATCATCGGTGACGAAGTGACGCTGCAGGTGTTCCAAGGTACCGAAGGTATCCCGACCAACGCCGAAGTGGTGTTCCTCGGTAAGGCTCCGAGTCTGAAAGTGAGTGACCAACTGGCCGGTCGTTTCTTCAACGCCTACGGTGACCCGATCGATGGCGGACCTGCTATCGAAGGAAAGGACGTCGAGATCGGTGGTCCGAGTGTGAACCCCGTTCGTCGTAAACAACCGTCAGAGTTGATTGCCACCGGTATCGCCGGTATTGACTTGAACAACACACTCGTGTCCGGTCAGAAGATCCCGTTCTTTGCGGATCCGGACCAACCGTACAACCAAGTCATGGCGAACGTGGCACTGCGTGCGCAAGCCGATAAGATCATCCTCGGCGGTATGGGTCTGACCAACGATGACTACCTCTATTTCAAGAACGTCTTCACCAACGCGGGTGTGCTCGACCACATCATCTCGTTTGTCAATACCACCGAGAACCCGCCGGTAGAGCGACTCCTTATCCCGGATATGGCACTGACAGCCGCTGAGTATTTCGCCGTTGAGAAACACGAGAAAGTGCTGGTTCTCTTGACCGACATGACGCTGTACGCTGATGCGCTGGCAATCGTAAGTAACCGTATGGACCAGATTCCGTCGAAAGACTCTATGCCGGGTTCGCTCTATTCGGACCTCGCAAAGATCTATGAGAAAGCCGTTCAGTTCCCCGAGCAGGCAGGTGGCGGATCCATCACGATTATCGCCGTAACGACCCTTTCCGGTGGAGATATCACGCACGCTATCCCGGATAACACGGGTTATATCACGGAGGGTCAGTTGTACCTGCGTCGTGACTCCGAGATCGGTAAGGTCATCGTCGATCCGTTCCGTTCGTTGTCTCGTCTGAAACAGTTGGTTGCCGGCAAGAAAACCCGCGAAGATCACCCGCAAGTGATGAACGCCGCTGTTCGTTTGTACGCTGACGCGGCTAACGCCAAGACCAAGAAAGAGAACGGTTTCGATCTGACGGACTACGATTTGCGTTGTCTCGATTTCGCACGCGACTACAGCCGCGAGATCCTGGCCATCGACGTGAACATCAACACCGTTCAAATGCTCGATATCGCATGGCAACTCTTCGGTAAGTATATCAAACCGGAAGAGGTAAACATCAAACAAGCATTAGTAGAGAAATATTGGCCAAAAGCTTAAGTTATGGCTATTCAATATCAATTTAACAAAAACTCCTTGCAGCGTCTGGAGAAGGCATTGAAGATGCGGCAAAGAACCCTTCCCACGCTCAAAAGCAAGGAAACGGCACTTCGTCTGGAGGTCAAGAAAGCCAAGAAAGACTTGGCCG